>Ga0308390_1001176_pt1 | contig 17293 bp, 10 predicted proteins | sample Hotspr2Sample149_FD_202358 | JGI IMG/M metagenome (GOLD analysis project Ga0308390, IMG submission 202358) | Hot spring phototrophic mat microbial communities from Mushroom Spring, Yellowstone National Park, Wyoming, United States - 20040719_149 ...
TTTCTTGCATTCGTTCCGACAGACTGTCCACGGGGATATTTACCGCGCCGGGAATGGAGCCGGTGGAAAATTCCTCAGGCGTGCGGACATCGAGCAGGTAAACGGCATCCGGAACCAGTTCATCCGGGTAAACCGGCGTCACGTCACCTCGCAGGTGATTGGCCGCGGCAAATCCGGCTATATTGACCGCATGCTTGGCCGCACCCCATTGGGGTGAATACACCAGTTCCAATTGTTCCAGATCAAAAACGGTCATACCGGCCTGCATGGCCGTCGCAATCACGTTGACCACACCGTCCACGCCTTCACCACCCACCGCCTGGACCCCCAGAATCCGGCCATCCGGCTGATACAGCAGTTTGACACACATCTGCTGGGCACCCGGGTAATAGTTTGGATGCTGGAAAGGATGCACATAGATTTTCCGGTATTCCATACCCGCCGTCCGAAGCCGTTTTTCAGACCAGCCGGACTGTCCCGCAACCACATTGAATACTTCCACAATCGCGCTGCCACATACTCCCGGAAACGCGTCCTGCCGACCGGCGACAATATTGGCCGCGGTCCGGCCCTGACGGTTGGCCGGGCCTGCAAGGGGTACCGCGGACGGCTCGCCAGTCAGGCGATCCCAGAGCTGAATCACGTCGCCTACAGCAAAGATATCCGGGTCTGAAGTGCGCAACTGCCTGTCCACCAGGATATGACCGCGTGGGCCCAGATCCAGTCCTGCCGCGGCTGCCAGTTCCGACCTGGGTCGAACGCCCGCACACATGCAGACCATCTCCGCCGGAAGCCGTGATCCATCGTCCAGCGTAACCCGATCGGAACCGATTTCAATGGCCTTCCGGCCCAGCAATACCTGAACACCGTTTTCGGTCAGTGTTTGCAGAATGGGCGCCGTCATTTCGGGATCCATGGGCGGCATCACCTGATCCGTCAGTTCCACTACACTCACCTGCAACCCGCGCTCCCGAAGATTCTCGGCCAATTCCAAACCGATGAATCCGCCGCCGATGATCACCGCCGAACCGGCGTGTTCGGCGGTGTGGGCAATGCGGTCCATGTCTTCGAGGGTGTTCAACGTAAAAACATGGGACTGTTCCGCTCCGGGGATGGGCAGCCGGACCGGTTCCGCTCCCGTGGCCAGTATCAACTGGTCATACGGCAGGGTGAAGGATTCACCAGTCTCCAGATTCACGCCCCGCACCTGTCTGGTCGCCCGACTAACTTCCGTAACCAGATGACGTGTCCGGATATCGAGGCCGAATCGCGCTTTAAGCATGGCCTGAGAAGCCACAGTCAGCATGGTTCGGTTTCGAATGACGCCGCCGATGTAATAGGGCATACCGCAGTTGGCGAAGGATACGTCCGGTCCCCGTTCGAGCACAGTGATCCGGCATGTTGCGTCCAACCGGGCCAGGCGGGCGGCAAAACTCATTCCTCCAGCGACACCCCCGACTACCACAATGTTCCGGAACATACGTTTTCTCCTCTAAAATTGCTTCTGTAAGAAACTATCATAACAGGTCAATTAGCACTTCCCGAAAAAAAACCGAAATCCAGCCTGCTTATTTCCTTCATACCGAAATGTACCAGATTGACCTTGCGATCCAGCAGGTGATAAAATCTGGCTGAAAGAAGGTCAAAGTAGAGATCAGCAGTTATGAAGTGGACCAAAATCAGGGAAAAAATCGCCGCACTGATAACCATTCTGTTTCTGGCTGTTCTGCTGATTTTCCTCCTGCAGTACATGGGCTGGCTCCGACTGCCTATCCTGCCGTTCAACCCTGGTAATGCGCAACATTCGGTTGGACTGCTCTCACACGGGGAAACAATTAAGGAGTATTTCTATGCCGCACAAAGTGGAAAACGGTATCCCGCCATGGCAGAAGTTCAATCCTCCCGCTGATGCCCTGGACGTTCTCAAAAACGCCCCGAAAGTGATTACCGCTTTTTCCCGAGAGGAACTGGTGGACCTGTCCGTAGGTGGGGCAGACAGTTCGTCCTACACGGTGGGTTATGAAGTTCCCGGCCGGGGTTTCGTAGTGGAAGCCACGGTGGCCCGGGTACGCAATGGAATCTGTGCCAATTATGTGGAGCCCTACATGCGACGACGGGATCCGGACTGCATGGTCATCGGAGACGACCTGCCCACGGACAAACCCACCTTCAAAGAACGATTCAACACCGATTTCGAGCCTCTGCGTCAGGAAACTCTGGCATGGCTCCGGGAACAGGAACTGGCCTCCTTCGCCTTCATAGCCGGCGTGCCCAAACTTGGGATGGATGCCATGGCGATTGTTCCGGCCAACGTGGGCTTTTTCGCCTTTGGTCTGGCGCTTCTGCAGGGCATTCTGGACAAGGACGAAATCCCCGCAAATTTTTCACCCCGACTGGTCATCTATGTGGCCCCGCCGTTCCGTCACACCCATTTCGACGGCCGCCAGGTCGTGGTACACCGCCGCACGTCCAAAGTACACGAGATCTACGCGTACAATCTCTATCCGGGACCGAGCGCGAAAAAAGGCGTGTACGGCGCTCTGCTCACCCTGGGCGAAAAAGAGCGGTGGATCACGGCCCACTGCTCCACGGTACAGGTCATCACGCCCTATGACAATATTCTCACCATCATGCACGAAGGCGCCAGCGGGGGCGGCAAAAGCGAAATGCTCGAACTGGCGCACCGTGAACCCGACGGCCGACTCCTGCTTGGGGAAAACCTGATCACCGGTGAACGCCGGTATCTGCAGATTCCGCGGGGCTGCGAACTGCGTCCCGTGACGGACGACATGGCCCTGTGCCATCCGTCGCTGCAGCGTGGCGACGGCAAACTGACCTTGACGGACGCGGAAAACGCCTGGTTCGTGCGGGTAAACCACATCCGCCGATATGGGGTCGATCCTCACCTGGAGGGTCTGACCGCACAGCCTCCCGAACCGCTGCTCTTTCTGAACATCGACACCGTACCGGGCGGCAGATCCCTGATCTGGGAACACATTGAGGATGAACCGGGCAAGCCATGTCCGAACCCGCGGGTGATCCTGCCCCGGCACATTGTCCCGGGCATCGTGGACGAGCCCGTAACAGTGGACGTTCGCAGTTTCGGGGTCCGCACACCTCCGTGTACCCAAGAAAACCCGACCTATGGCATTATCGGCCTTTTCCATCTGCTGCCGCCGGCCTTGTCCTGGCTGTGGCGCCTGGTCGCGCCGAGAGGATTTGACAATCCATCCATCGTCAAAACGGCCGGCATGTCCAGCGAAGGTGTGGGATCCTACTGGCCATTCGCCACAGGAAGAAAAGTGGAACACGCCAACCTTCTGTTGAACCAGATCCTGGCCACACCGCGGGTCGTTCACATTCTCTGCCCCAACCAGCATCTGGGCGCGTGGGCCGTCGGGTTCATGCCCCAGTGGATTGCCCGGGAATACTTGGCCCGCAGGGGTGTGGCACGTTTCCGTCCGGATCAGTTGCGTCCTGCGCGGTGTCCGCTGCTCGGGCATGCGCTTCATCACCTGACCGTCGAAGGCAACTCTATCCCGAGGTGGCTGCTGCAGATCAACACCCAGCCGGAAGTGGGTGATGAAGCCTATGACGAGGGGGCGCGGATCCTGACCGAATTCTTCCACCGTCATTTGCGGGAATTCCTGATGCCGGATCTGCATCCGCTGGGACGAACCATCATCGAATGCTGTCTGAACGGCGGACAGGTTCAGGATTACATGTCCTTCATTGCCACGCCTTACATCGCAAACATCTGATCCCACTTCCACACGGCGTTAACCGGCCATAAACAAAGCGGAGTATCATGATGCTGTCCGGTCAACGGGAACCCGGGAGGTCTGGCGTGAAAAGCATCCGATATTTCCGGAGCAGCATGGGAATGGTCCTGAGTCTGCCGATTTTCCTGCTATCGGCGGTCATCATTCAGCCGGCATGGGGAGAGAACCCGCCGGTTCCGCCGAAAGCGGTGCTCACCCTGACCACGGATCAGTATGCAATCCTGGTGCATCGGGACGGATCCGTAAGCGTAATCGATGGTTTGGGATCACCGGTGTTCATTCGGGCATTGCCTGCCATCGAACTGGATGACGGGAAGGGGGAACGGCCCCTGAAACCTGATCCCCGCAGGGTGCTGCGCAGGCCCGCCCGGGATATCCTGGGGGAAGGACCAGGCCTGCTGATCGGGGGCGACAACCTTCAGTGGCAACTGGTCGCGTACCCCGGCAAACCATGGCTGGCCGTCCGGGTGGTATACGCCAACACCAGCGGAAAACCGCAGCGCGTCCGGCGTCTGGTCCCATGGGGTCTGGCACCGGCAAAAAGCCTGTGGATCACCGGACCCGGGTCGGATCAGGCGGTTCTGCTGGACAACGGACGATTGTTCCGGGCGTTCAACGACCTGCCTGGCCTGAACCGGAACACCTGCACCGCCCAGTGGAATATGGTTCTGTTCAATCCCGTATCCGGGCGCGCGGGTCTGGCGGGATTTGTAACCTTCAACCGGGCAGTCAGTGAAATCCAGGCCGCACGGAGTGAAACCTGTCCCGCGAACGGTTTTGACCGATTTTCCGCGGCATGCGTCTTCGATCCCCCGCTGGAACTGCCGCCAGGGGAACAGGTGGAATCCGAGACGCTTATGCTGAACCTCGTGGAACGGGATCCCTTTTCCGCTCTGGAGCGGTACGGTCGGGCCTGCGCCGCCGTATCGGGCCACCGCCAGCCGGTAAGGTGGTTGCCCCACGGCTGGGATTCATGGAGCACCCGGTACCATAGTGATATCAATGAAGGGGTTCTGCTCGAAAATCTGGATGCTCAGGACCGGAGACTGAAGCGTTACGGCTGGACCCACTTCGCTGTGGACGATGGCTGGCAGCGCGCGCCGGGTGACTGGGAACCCCATCCCGAGCGCTTCCCCCGGGGCATCCGCATCATCGCGGAGGAAGCTCACCGCCGGAACATGACCGCCAGCCTGTGGATCAGCCCCTTTGCTGCCGACGCGGATTCAACGCTGGCGCGAAACCATCCGGACTGGTTTGTCACGCCCCGCCCTGGACGCGGAAGGCTGCTCATCGGTGACAGAACCCGGATATTGGATCCAACCCGCGCCGAAGTCGCGCAATGGCTGGAAGAACTCGGGCGAAAAATCACCGTGGAATGGGGATTCGATGGAATTATAGAAGCCGATTACGCCTACTACCTGATGCTCTGCGATGGATTCAGCGAACCGGTAACGCCTGTAGAAGCCCTGCGCCGGGGCATGGCCGCGCTGCGGGCGGGCATGCGAACCGACGCCTTTCTCATGACCACCACCCCCCAGCCGGTCAACGCAAGCCACGCTCAAGGCATCCGGACCGGATTTGACTGCGCGCCGCGATGGCGGGCTGGTTCGGTTACAGGACCCTGGGGCACAGTGGAAACGCTTACATCAGCCATCACGCGGTATTACGTCACCCCGCACTGGTACTATCCCGATCAGGACTGCGTGTTTTTTGAGACCGAGGAAGAACGGCAGCGATGGGGACTGACCCACTCCGTGCCACCCCTTAACGAAACCCAAACCATCGCATGGCTGACCGGAGCAGCCCTGACAGGAGGAGTTGTCAAGATCGGGAACCCCTTCACGGTACTGGACGACCGGCAGGTCGATCTGCTTCGACGCGTACTGCCTGTTCCCCAGATGCCCGCCCGGCCGGTCGATCTCTTCCGCCAGTACCCGCCCCGAATCTGGCGGCTCAACCTTCAGGACGCGTCGGGCCACAATCGATGCTTCGCGGCCCTGTTCAACTGGGACGAAAGCCGTTCCGAAACCCTTTCCTTCACTGCAACGGATCTGGATTTCCGACAGGACTCCCCGCTGGCCGTGTTTGATTTCTGGGCGGGACAGTATGCCGGAACGATGCTGGGGCAACTGCATGTCGAAGTACCGCCGGCCTCGGTACGGCTGCTGGGCATCCGGGAACAACAGGGGTACCCTTTCCTGCTGGCCTCGGATCATCATCTGCTTCAGGGCGCGCTGGATTTTGGTCCCGAACAATGGGATCCGGCAACGGGTACGCTCTCTGGGACTTTCCCCGCCGTGGCCGACACTCCCTACACTTTCCATTTTCTCGTGCCAGATGAGCAGTGGACGCTGGAGGAAACCGCGCTCACCCCAACCCTACCGCTGGAAGTCACCCGAACCGGCCGAAGCATCACGATACGATTCGCAACAGGAGACCATACGGGCGTCACGGCGTATCGGCTGGTCTTCAGCAAACCCTGAACCGGTTCAGTCCGCCGACGCAGAGCGCGTCATTACCGGGCAAGTTTTCCAATGGCGCTGTTGATGACCCATTGCAGATCCGTAATGGAAAGCCCCAGCCCGTCCACATCGGCATCATCCGGCGTCCCTTCGCCCAGCAGCGCGTTCACGCTCAGTTGAATATCCGACGCGTTCACCAGGCGGTCACCGTTCAGATCGCCGTCAGACAGGCTGACGTCAACCCGGGTTGCTGGGCCTTCCTCGACGGTAATGCCTTCCTGCCGCCAGGGTATGTATCCCGGTGCTTCCCAGCGCATCCCATAGGTTCCGGGCAAAAGCACGCGGTGGTAATTGCCTGCCGCTGCCGCGGAAAATACGGGCTGCGTGTTGCCGTTCACCCACACGGCCGCCTCAATGGGATCCCCGCTGACCCGGTCTCGCACGATACCGCGCACCCCCTCGAGGGCCGTCTCCAGGTAACTGATCATGGAATCCCGATTCCTGACCCAGTAATTTTGCATGGTCGATATGCTGGGCTTTTTGGTATACCCGATTTCCAGGGTCAACTCCAGTGTTCCAAACAGGCGGTAACACCAGTCCTGAAGCGTGCCGGTCGCGGAATACCACGCCGAGCCGTTGACAATACCCTGGGGAAACTGAATACTGGCATACATGTCGGGGTTGTATTGCGAGTACCGCAGGGCCACATACTGAAACAGATTCTCATCGGGACTGAGCGCGGGTGTGCCGCTGGGAACGCCTGGTTCATAGTCATAGGGATAGTTGGCAACCAGCGATCCGCCATGAAAAGTACCCGATACCACAAACCGTTCCGCAGCCGTCCAGTTCATGATCGCGGCGACTTCCGGCTCCCGGAAAGCCGTGTCGACGACAGTTCCGGGCTGCCAAGGCCCGGAGAAGTCGGCCGCGTACACCGGAAAATTCCGATTTAGGTCGATTCCGTTAGCGTTTCGACGCGTGCGCAATACCAGGCCGTCCGGATTCATCAGGGGCAGCAGCCAGCAGACCGTTTCGTTCACCAGGCGGGTGACGCGGGAATCCGTTCCGTACCCCGTCAGCAGCCACTCGGCGAAATTCAGGCACATCTCTGTGCCCACCGGTTCGTCACCGTGTATCGTGGCGATGTACCGCACGGACGGTTTATCCGCCGGCGTGTCAGGATTGGCAGTGATTCTGATGGCCAGCAGCGGACGGTTCTGAGCGGAATAGCCAACGGTATAGACCCTGCAGAGGTTGGGATAGTTTGTGGTCCACTGGGTGAACAGGGCAGCAATGTCATTGCTGTCCCGGTAGCCATCAACCGCTTTTTCGCCGGATTCCGGTTGAACCTCCAGCAACTGGACAGGCCAGCCCAACGATTCCACCACACGTCGGTCAGCCGCGTCAGCATAAATGATAGCCTGGTCTGGGGTAACTTCGTCGATCACCAGCCCCAGGTCGACCAACTGCCGCACCGCCTGCGGGCCGGGCAGCCGTACTTTATAAACCCAGGTTTCCGGAACCTGGGCGCCAGCGACAGTTTCCGCCAGCAGGAGGATGACAAACCCAAATCCGCGGACCCATCTGCCCGTTTTCACGCGAATATGCTTTCGTCCGGCCATGATGACAGTTGCCCTTCCATCGGTCGTCTCATGTAAAGTATACACGCCCCGGGCGGAAATCGGCAGGCAGGTGCCCGTCGGCAAGTTGTTCCGCTCTGAACCGATCGCCCATACTGGACCAATCCATTTCCGGCGGTACAACCATTCGCCGCCGCGAAAGACGGGAAACAAATGACCGTGAACTATCACCACCTGGAAGTAATTCCCGGGCGGCCCTATCCCATGGGCCCGATCGTATATCCCGATGGGGTACGCTTCACGCTGTTCAGCCGCCACGCCACACGGGTCTGGCTGGCCCTGTTTGACCGCGTGGAGGATCTGGAGCCGGTCTGGGAGTATGAAATGGATCCGGCCCGCCACCGGATTGGCGACGTGTGGTCCATTTTTGTGCGCGGGCTGGAAGAAGGGGCCCTGTTCAAATACCGGGTGGACGGCCCGTTTGCCCCGGAATTGGGTCACCGTTACAATCGAAATATTTACCTGCTGGATCCCTATGCCAAGGCCTTCGTGGGCGACGTGCACGACGGCACCATGAAATGCGTCGCCGTGCATGATCACATGGACTGGACCGACGATATCCGTCCGCGGATTCCCCTGAAAAACCTGGTCATCTATGAAACCCATGTGAAAGGATTCACACGGCATCCCTCATCCGGCGTGGCCCACCCAGGCACGTACGCCGGCTTCATCGAGAAAATCCCCTGGCTGAAGGAACTGGGGGTCAACGCCGTGGAATTGCTGCCCATTCAGGAAATGGGCGAAAATTACATCGGCCGCCAGGGACCGGACGGGCAGGAACTGACCAATTACTGGGGCTACAGCACCATCGGGTTCTTCGCGCCCACCGGCCGCTACGCCATCAGCGCGACCCGAATGGAACACCTGGCAGAGTTCCGTTCTCTGGTCCGGGCACTGCACAGCGCGGGCATCGAAATTATTCTCGACGTGGTGTTCAACCACACCTCCGAAGGCAATGAACTTGGCCCTACCCTGTGCTTCAAGGGCATCGACAACGCCGTGTACTACCTTCTGCGGGACGGACAGTACCTGAATTTCAGCGGCTGCGGCAACACCCTGAACTGCAATCACCCGTTGGTGCGCGATTTCATCCTTGACTGCCTGCGCTACTGGGTGGCGGTGATGCACATCGACGGATTCCGCTTCGATCTCGCATCCATTCTGGGACGTGATCAGGAAGGCAATATCCGGCAGGACGCCCCCCTCCTTATCCGCATTGCTGAAGATCCGGTGCTGCGGGAAACCAAACTGATCGCGGAAGCGTGGGACGCAGGCGGCGCGTATCAGGTGGGATCCTTCGGCGGACACCGATGGGCCGAATGGAACGGATTGTATCGGGATGAAGTGCGTCGCTACTGGCGGGGGGATCCCGGCATGCGGCCCGCTTTTGCCACACGGCTGGCCGGAAGCAGCGATCTGTACTACCGGTCCGGCCGCACGCCCTGTCACAGCATCAATTTCGTCACCTGCCATGACGGTTTCACCCTGCGGGACCTCGTGTCCTACAACCGCAAGCACAATGAAGCCAACGGTGAAAACAACCGCGATGGCATGGACGAAAATTACAGTTGGAATTCCGGTGTGGAAGGGGAAACAGACAACCCCGGCATCAATGCCTTGCGGCTGCGCCGACAGAAAAATTTCATTGCCACGCTGTTCCTCTCTCTGGGTGTGCCCATGATGCTGGGCGGCGACGAGTTCGGCCGTACGCAGAGGGGTAACAACAACGCCTACTGCCAGGACAATGAAATTTCCTGGTATGACTGGACACTCGCCCAAAAAAATGCTGAACTGGTACGGTTTACCCGGGAATGCGCGGCCTTTCGGCGGGAAAATCCTGTGTTCCGCCGGGATGCCTTCTACCGCGGCCTCGAGGCGGGATTGACGCCGGAAGAAGCAGATATCCTGTGGTTCGATGAAACCGGCGGCCCTGTAAACTGGCACGCCGCGGATAACCCGCTTGCCTGCCAGATCAACGCGCGGGTGAATGACGGCATTTCGCTGTATCTGATGTTCAATCCCTCACCTGTCGCCGTCATGTTTACCCTGCCTCCCGAACAGTGGTACGTAAGGATTGACACCGCAGCCCCCCCGCCGGATGACATCATCTCCCTGGACTCAGCCCGCCGGCTGGCCACGGGGCGAATGGTCGTGACGGCTTACAGTCTCATGGTTCTGTCGGCGCTGCCCAAAATCCGGTAAAAGGTTGCTTCACACCGCCGTTTCTGACACAATAACAGGAACCATCAATCAGAAGGAGACCGGCCATGACCATTATCCGTACTACCTGTACCCGCCGCCAGGCCATGGGCCTGATGGCTGTTACTGCTGCCGCCCCCCTGGCCGCCGGTATCACGGAAAATGCGTCCGCCCAGGAAACCACTCCTCGCAAGGCGGCATTCAAACAATCCGCGTCCCGGTGGTGTTACGACAAGATTCCCCTCGATGAGTTCTGCCTGCAGGCTAGAGCCATCGGCCTCAAAGGTATCGACCTGCTTTCAGAGCCCGACTGGAAAACTGTCATCGACCATGGCCTCGAAGTATCCATGGCCAACGGCCCCGGCGGCATCCCCGACGGCTGGAACGACCCGAAAAACCACGAAACCCTCATCAAAGCATCGGAAGAACTCATCCCTAAAATCGCCGCCCACGGCATCCGGAACATGATTGTCTTCTCCGGAAACCGCAAAGGCATGGACGACCGGACAGGCATGAAGAACTGCGCCGAAGGCCTCAAACAGATTTTGCCCCTGGCTGAAAAGCACAACATCATCATCGTGATGGAACTGCTGAACAGCAAACGCAATCACAAGGATTACATGTGCGATCATACGGCTTGGGGCGCGGCGCTGTGCGACATGGTGGGCTCGGACCGGCTAAAATTGCTTTACGATATATATCATATGCAGATTATGGAAGGCGACATCATTGACACCATCCGCGAATTCCACCCTTACATCGCGCACTACCATACAGGCGGCGTCCCCGGACGCAACGATATCGATGAAACCCAGGAACTGAACTACCGGCGGATCATGGAAGCCATTGCTGAAACCGGCTTCACCGGCTTTGTCGCCCATGAATTCGTGCCATCCAAACCCAATCCGCTCGATTCGCTGCGCAAGGCCTATGAAATCTGCGACGTCTGAGCCCTGAACGGTCCGTCAGGCTTTGGCCGGCGGACCGTTTCCTCAACCCATCATGCGCGTACTGTTTATCTGCCAGTATTTCCCGCCCGAGCCCGGCGCCCCCGCCGCGCGGACCCATGAACACGCCCGGGAGTGGGTACGGTTTGGTCACCAGGTCACCGTCATCTGTGCGGTCCCTCATTATCCGGAAGGCATCGTGCCGCCGGCCTACCGGGGACGACTGATTTTTCGGGAGGAAATGGACGGCATCCATGTCCTGCGCTGCCGGGTATGGGCCGCCCCCAACAGCGGCGTATTGCGGCGAGGATGGTGCTTTCTGACTTTTTTTCTGCTGGCGCTGGCGGTTGCCGCACGCCTCGGACGACAGGTCGATCTGATCGCCGCCACTTCCCCGCATTTGCTTGCGGCATGGGCAGGCAGGCTGGCGGCGGCCCTGACGCGCAAACCTTTCGTGGTCGAAATCCGCGATCTGTGGCCGCAGCAGATCGCGGATCTCGGCGTTCTGGCGTCTCCCCTGGTGCTGCGTCCCCTGGAATGGCTGGAGTGGTCTCTTTACCGGGCAGCCCGCCGGGTGGTGACGGTTGCCCCGGCCACTCTGGAAGCGCTGGCGGAACGGGGTGTGCCGCGAGAAAAACTCCGGTGCGTGCCTAATGGCATCGACCTGGATCTGTTCGCTCCCCCTTCTCATGAAACTGTGCAGCGATTCCGGCTACAACACGGCTGGGACACCAATACCTTTGTCATTTTGTACATCGGAGCCCATGGGCTGTCCCAGGGGCTGGAAACTATTATAGAAACCGCCGATCTTCGCGCGGACCGACCGGAGTGGCGGTTTGTATTCGTGGGCGGTGGAGCCCGCAAGGCTGCACTGGAAGCCATGACCCGCGAGCGGGGACTGAAAAACGTTTCCTTTAATCCCATCGTGCCGCGGGAAGAGGTCCCTTTATGGTACGCCGCTGCAGACGTCTGCCTGGTCTGCCTGCGCGACCTCCCCGTGTTTCACACCAATATTCCCAGCAAAATGTTCGAAATTATGGCCGCAGGCCGACCCATGGTGGTAGCGGCCGCGGGTCAGGCCCGTCAACTGGCAGAAACCGTCGGCGCCGCGCTGGTCGTTCCGCCTGAAAACCCTCAGGCCCTAGCGGAGGCCCTCGATCGGCTTGCCTGTCAGCCTGAATTGCGCGAAAATCTCGGCCGGAAGGGCCGGCAATATGCCGTTACCTGCTGCACCCGGGCCGACCGGGCCAGGGAAATGCTGGCGATTTTCCGGGAAGCCCTCGCACCCAACCCTTAGAAGGAAGACAATATAAGCATGGAGCAGATAATTGATCTTTCCGGGACCGTCGTGGTGGTAACCGGGGCGAGCCGGGGAATCGGTGCCGCAATAGCCGAACACCTGGGAAAATGTCATGCCAGCGTGGTTGTAAATTACCACGCCAGTCCGGACAAGGCCCGGGAAGTGGCTGCGCGGGTCGAGATCGCGGGCGGACGGGCCCTGGCTGTCCAGGCAGACGTTCGGAACCCCCAGCAGGTATACGCTATGTTCGACCGTGCCGCGGAAACCTTCGGCGGAGTGCACGGCCTGATCAATAATGCGCACATTGACTTCCCGGTCAGACCGTTCACAGACCTGACATGGGAAGAATTTGCGGCAAAACTCCACGGAGAACTGGGCGCGGCCTTCCACTGTGCCCAGGGAGCCCTGCGGTATATGCTGCCGGCTGGCCAGGGAAAACTGGTGTTCGTTTCGAGTACGCTATCCCGTGTGCCCGGTCCCGGATTTTCCGCCCATGCGACAGCCAAATCGGCCATCGACAGTTTCGCGAAAAGCCTTGCCCTCGAACTCGGTCCCAAGGGGATCACCGTCAATGTCATCGCTCCGGGGTTGATCGAGACGGACGCTACCGCGAACCAGCCTCCGGAAATGAAAAAGGCCTATGCCGCCAGCGTGCCCTTGCGGCGCGTCGGACTGCCGGAGGATGTGGCCGGACTGGCGGTATTTCTTATGTCACCACTCTCCGATTACATGACAGGCCAGTATCTTTCGGTGAACGGTGGATTCTTCATGCCCTGAAGACAGCCATTGAACGCCCGGATCAGCCGCTGAATTCTTCCAGCCGAAGGGTGAGGCGGATGGTCTTGCCGCCCCGCGCGATGTCAAATACCGCTGTATCCCCGACGAACATCGCCCAGTTGATGAAATCCACGTCCAATGGATGTTCCACCATCTCGCCATTGACGGCCAATACCACATCTCCGGGTTGCAGCCCGGCTTTGGCAGCTGGTGACCCCTTAACCACTTCCGTCACGAGTACCCCCGTGTCCACCACGATTCCAAGTTGGGACAATGTAAACGGATCCGTTTCCGCCACAGCCTGACCCCGAAAACCAAACCACGGATCCCGGCGACGGCCATACCGAATCAGTTCATCCGCCACCCGCTTCACCCGGTTGATAGGCAGCGCGAAGCCTAGCCCCTGATATCCACCACTGTTGCTGAAAATCATGGTGTTGATGCCGACCACCCGTCCCGTGGCGTCAACAAGCGGACCGCCGCTGTTCCCGGGATTGATGGCGGCATCAGTCTGGATCAGGTCCTGATACAACCGTTCACCGTCACCGATAGTACGGCTGACCTTGCGGTGGACCGCTGACACCACCCCCACACTGACACTGGGCTGGCTGTCCCGCATCAGCATACCGAAGGGATTGCCAATGGCGATTACCCACTCCCCCAGCCGCAGAGCATCCGAATCACCCAGTTCAACCCTTGGCAGATTGGACGGGTCGCCCTTCACACGAAGCACCGCAATGTCTGACCGCTCGTCACCGCCTACCACCTCGACATCCAGACGCCGGCCATTCGGAAGGGTCACCGAACTGATCGCATCCGCACCCTGCAACACGTGATAATTGGTCAGGATGTGGCCCTTATCGTCATAAATGAACCCGCTGCCCAGTCCTGTAACGGCCCGCTGTCGAACTCTGGGCCGGGCCATCGGTGGACCAAACAATCCCCAGAAATCTTCAAACAACGGTTCCAATACCGTTTCCCGCTGGTAACTGACCACGTTGATCGTCACCACCGCCGGAGCAGCTTTCTCGATCGCGCGGACAATGGCATTGCTTCGGGATGTGTCGATATCGGATTGGGTGTACCCCTGACCGGCATAAACCGCTATAAGGGCCAGTATCACAACCAATGAACAAACGGCAAATGGACGCATCGTATTACCCTCCTCAAAAAAAGAACGCCATGGAACCGGCCGGGTTTACATCCGGTTCCATGGCGAAATGCGTTCCACTCACTGGGACGGGGCTGCCTGGCCCGAATCCGGAGTTGGAGTTGGGGCCTGCTGGCCGGATGATGCTGTCCCGGCCTCACCCTGCACCGGTGCGGAAACAGACTCAGCGGCCGGGGCAGCAGCCGGCGTTGACGCCTCTCCACCCGCAGTTGGCGCGGGAGACGCCTCGGCCGCAGTCGGAGCACCCGCATCACCTTCAGCCGGAGCCCCCTGCGCAGGGGCGCTTTCCGTCGGAGTTGGCGCAGGAGCGGGTGATTCCGGTGCTTTGCCCGATTCCGATACCTGATCAAACAGAGACTTCCCTTCCTCTTCTTTCACCTCAAACACCACACCCGGCTTGTCGCTGACCCGCAACAGACGGATTCCGTCGCGCGGATCGCTGAAATCCGCTGTTACCGCTCGGCTGGCCGTGGTAACCACACATCGCAATGCGGGCGGGAAAGCCAAACCGTCATCCACACGGAATTGCTGCGGCGTCACGGCGGCAATCTCCGACAGTAAATCTTCCGCGGCATGGGCTTTCGCGTCCGTTGTCTCGCCGCCCAGGATCAGTTTCCACTTGTCGCCTTCCTTGAAGAGCGTATAGGACACCGTTGGTGAGGAAACCTCAACGCGGGTGGCCTCTTTGTCCGTATCTTTCAGCACGGCCAGGTCGTAGAGAGATGCGGGACTTAACACGATTTTTTTCACGTCAAACCCGGCCAACACCAGGTTTTCAGGTTTCCCGTCAATCCGCAGGTAGGTGCCATCTATATGCTTTGATTCGGCCCCAAAGAGCAGTTCGTGGATGGCTCCTCCGGCCTGGAGGGTCACCTTGCGGTTCAGCGGGCCGATATCCACCGACGGGTCCGCGTAGTCAGCAGGTTTCACGGCGCATATCGCGCTGACCAGATCGTCGATCACCTGTTTCTTCACCTGCAGGGGAGCAGCGGGCTCACGCACCTGCCACTGTTTCTGATCGTCGCGGTCAATGGTGATCTTTCCATCGGGGGTTTCAATTACAATGCGGTTCAGGTCATCTTTGTTGAGGGTCAGGCCAGGCAGGCTGAACAGGGGCGAACCTTTAATAAAGATCTGTTCAAAATTAAACTTGCTCATTTTGTACACCCGGCCTGAGTTATCTGATGCCAGCGTCACATATGTCTCGCCCCCCGGTTTATCCCGGCCGCCTAACAGAATCGTTTCTTCACCGGAATCCAGGGTGACCACCACTTTATATTGCGGAGGTTCCAACCCGTATTCCGTCTTCCTGGAGGGATCCACCACATCGGTAATGTAAAGATTCGTAAAACGGCCCAGGAGGGTTTTCAGTTCCGGATCCGAGAAGGTCTGAGCAAAACCGCCTGAGGCCAGTTTCCACTCGTATTCAGGCTGTTTGGGTTTTTCCTCTTTCTTGTCCTCCTTATTTTCCTCAGACTTATTTTCCTCTTGTTTGGCAGAATCCTGATTCTGAGGTTCAGACGAGGGTTTTTCATGCCGTTCGAAAACCAGTGATTTATCCGGCATGGTAATCGCGACCTTTGCGATCTTGTTCTGGTCCAGTTTTAGCAGTTCGGTCTTGAGCCAACGGGTCCCTCGGGGCACAACATCATCCCCTGAATCCGTTACCCCCGCTTCCCGCCGCGGATTGAAGGCTTCCACGAATACCTTGTTTTCCCCGGCGCGGCGCATAAAAACCGACTTGAAATCGGGTGCCTTGCCCACCAGCAGGTGAAGCACCGGGTCCTCGCTTCCGCTGCGGAACAGACGCACCACGAAGGACTGATCGTCTTTCAGGTTGTACATGGCCAGTTTTTCATCGTTTTCCGCGGTAGCCCGGAATTCCCCTTTCAGCCCGAGCATACCTTCCAGAAACCGGTTGACCGTTTCGGTATTGGCCGGAGCGTCGTACAGGGATGTCAGGGTCCAATCCGATCCCTGCTTTTGGATAACCACTTTTTCCTCCGGCTTCGATCCCGCGTACATTTCAATCTTCACGATCTCGTCTTTGGACACGCCCTGCGGGGCAAGGGTCTCCAGACGCGCCTGCACTGCGATGGACTCCGGACGCCGCTGAGAGGTCTTCTTCCACGCAGCCAAGCCAGCCAACACCACAATGATGACCACTAAGGGAATCAGTTTTTTCCAACTCATGGGTCGATCTCCATGTTGTCCGTTTTATATCCGAGCGTGATTCAGTGGGCCAGGGTGTACGCGTTGCGAGAACGCCGCCGCCAGATGAAATACAGCAGGCCCGTACCCGCAATCACCACATTAGCCAGGCCATAGTTCACGACCCGCCAGAAGGTCTTCACGCCCTCAGATGGACGGGGGATGGTCCGATCCACCGGTTTCCGGTTGCGCACCTGAATCAGGCTGTCATCCAGTGTCGAAGCGTCCACCATGTTGAGGAACAGGTCGAGGTTACCCATCTGCAGGAAGTTCTTCCGGAACATTTCCGAGCAACCCAGAACCAGCAGTTTGCCGGGGGCCGGAGTAATTTCCGGCGGCGCGGGTTCGGTGTCGGGTTCAGCCGGTTCTTCTTCCGGCGGCATGCCGGGCCGCTGAGACGCTTTAGGCCAAGCCGGACGCGACTTGCCTTCATAAGGATCGGGGAATTGTCCGGTAATTTCCGCAAGCAGCGGAAAACTCTTCAGACCAGACGCGGGCTGCTGAAAAGATGCCGCGGTCATCCGCGCGTCCTTGGGAACAGTCCACGCCTGATCGCTCGTACGCATGAGTACGTCACAGGACAGGCCTTTTTCCTTGAGTTTACCTTCGTCGATTTTCAGCGCGGAACCCCACAGGTAAAACACTTCAGCGATCCGGCTGGTAATGCTCGAGGTGGAGGACATGGTGGTGTTGAACACCCGGATATGGGTCGGCGCGTTGATGGGCTGACCGACCAGCGCGGCAAGCCCCCGTCCGCCCTGGATGTTCAGGGGGATGCTGTTCACGTCCATCAACACGTCTTCA
>Ga0308390_1001180_pt1 | contig 17252 bp, 10 predicted proteins | sample Hotspr2Sample149_FD_202358 | JGI IMG/M metagenome (GOLD analysis project Ga0308390, IMG submission 202358) | Hot spring phototrophic mat microbial communities from Mushroom Spring, Yellowstone National Park, Wyoming, United States - 20040719_149 ...
CGGCTCATCCGGCCTCTCCCCCCAGGGCAGTGGCGATCAGGCGCCCCTGCACCGGCCAACCCGTCGGTCCCCCGCCTCCCCGCCAGGGCAGTGGCGGAACGCATGCAGACGGGCCGTCTGCGGTACGCGGATGCAGACAGGACATCTGCGGTACTCCAGCGGGCCTTAGCCGAACGAATTCCTATGGTTTTTTCGGGTGTTTCGGGGGCTGGTGCTCCACGGGCGGTTGGTCGGGTGGATTGCTTCCGGTGGCAGCAGCCCCTTCGATCACATCCAGAATCTGGCCGAGAATCTTCTGGGTTTCCACAGGCAGATGCCGACTGGCATTGTAAAGGTCGTATTGGCGTTCGATTTGGGCAGTGGTTAAAAGGATACCAAACTTTTGAACACTTTTTCGGAAGGCTTCGACGGCGGCCTGCCGAAGTTCCAAAGGCTGAGTTCCCCGGCTTGCCAGATCCACCAGGGCTTTTTGGCTCGCCGGGCTGCCGAAGCTGGCCAATGTGTTGGCCGCCGGACCGGCTAAAGCGGAAACCTGCAACGCCCCCAGCAGCGTCGGTTCCAGCACGTGCAGGTCGTACAGTTTGGGACTCTGCTGGGCCAGTTCGGCAATCCACTGGACCGCCTGGACGGCCTGCTGCTGCCGCTCCTCAAAACCTACCCATTCCGGACCTGCCAAGGCCAGCGTCCGGGCCACATCCTGCTTGGCCAACTCCTCCTGATAGGGCCGCACAAAGACCAAAAGCCGTTCCTCCGTTTCGCTCAGGCGCCGGGTGCGTTCGTATTCTTCTTGGTGGCAAAATATTCCTACCAGCAGATCGCTCGTCCGGCTGTCTCGGCGAAGCTGCTGCACCAACACGGCCGGGTCCGGATTGCGCAGGGCCGCATCCAGCCAAACCAATTCATAATCCGGGCAGCTCAGCAGCAATCGGATCGCTTCCCGGCCTGTGGGGGCGGTATCGACCCGATAGCCCGCCTCGGCCAAATAGCCGGCCAATGCACTGCACGCTTCCTGCTGGGCCGAGACCACCATGGCACGCCGCTGCCCCTGCGAAGCGGCAAAAAACTCCAACGCCTCCACCACATAACTGGCCCCCGGATACGGCCCCGTGGGCCGAAGCGGAACAATCATCCCCAAGGCGGCCATCCGCAGCCGACGGTCCCCATGCCGAAGCGCCTGCACGATCGGCGACGGCCCGCTGCTGCGCCGCAGGATGTCCTCGGAGGGTTTCAATCGGCTCATCACCTCCAGGATGGCAGTACCCGCCACCGGATGCCGACTGTCCAGAGCAAACCGCAGGGCGGCTTCCAACGTGTCCAGACCGAACGAGGCGGCCCGATCCGCCGCCGAATCCTTCCCCCCGGGCAAAGGCTTGTTCAGCCCATGAGCGTATTTGGCCTCTTCCAGCATGGTGGCCAGATACAAAAGCCGAATGGACGGGTTCTCCGGCAGAAGCTGGTGGGCTTTCCGGGCCCACTCGGCTGCACGCCGAAGACGCACTTCTCGGACCGGCAGTCGCTGGCGCACCGGTTTGGCTTGGGCCTGATCCCAGTGCCAAAGTTCCGTTTGGCCTTCCAGGTCTGCGGGGAGCAGCCGCTGGCCGGTGTAATAGTCCTGGGCAAGCCGATGGAGCAATTCGGCCACTTCCCGGGGGGAACTGGGGGGCTGGGCACCCAGGCGTCGAAGGGCTTCCCCGGCAGCCGCCCGAACTTGGACGGACGTTTGTTCCGACACCGCCAAGACCCGGAGCGGCAAAACCGCCTCCTGCACCTCCATGCGGGCCAGGAGCATGGCCGCCTCCGCTTTCAGCCGGTCATCCGGCGCTTCCAGACAGGCCAACAAGGGCCCAGCGGCATCGGCGGCCATTTGCAACAGCACCTCCCGGACCGCCGCATGTTCGGCCTGCCGGGCCGAATCCGCCAACACCCCAATGAGTGCCACCGCCCCGGCCTGATGGGCCTCTCGCAGCCCGGCCACGGCCCGTTGCCGCTGCTCAAAAGAAGCATCCTGCAACTGCTGGATCAGCCTCTGAAGCCGTTTGGGATCCTCCAGCCGAGCTTTCATCGCCCCAAAGACGGCATCCCGCACCTGCTGCGCTTCGGGGGCTAGCTCCTGCCGGGTGGCCAAGCGCATGAAAAAGACCGAACCCAGTTCCACGCCCACATCCGCCCATTGGTCCTCGGCCGGTTTAGCGTCCAGAATTTCTTTCAGAAAGCGTTTGGCCAGGTCGGCCCGGCCCAATCGGGCCAATAGCTCGGCCGCCTGAAGCTTTTGCAACGGAGTAGTCGGTTTGGTGGCCAAAATTGCGGCCACCACCGGGTCTTCCGGTTTGGGCACCGACGGCTCCTCCGAGGGCTTGGTGGCCGGTTTGGCTTCCGGCGGATTGGCCGCCGCCAGCATGGCCAGGGAATTGGCCAACGCCAGGACTCCCGGCAGACGAGTCACCCCTTGGAATTCCGCCAGATGGGGAGCCTTGGGCGCTGTTGGTAATTTCCCTGCACTGGTCGCCCCTAGAGATTCCGCCGGATGGAGCGTCCCTAGGGCGGCCGCCGGATGGGGTGCCTCTTGGGCGACCGTCGGCTGGGCTGCCCCTTTGGATTCCGCCGGATTGGGTACCCTTGGGGCTTCCGCTGTCGGCCAAGCCGGCCGTTCGGCCCAGCCCCCCCATCCTCCTGCCGCCATCATCAGTCCCAAGACCCACCCTACCAGGGCCGGGACCCGATGCCTTGGGGACCCAGCAATCCTCCGGTTCAACACCTTCGCACTCATGGGCCACAAGCCGGCTGGGACCCGGCGGCTTCTATACAGGGAGTGATATTCGTTCATCGTCTCTGGCCGCTCCAGAAGGTTTGTCTCTCCCAAGATCGTTTCACCGGAAGGCAAGCCGTTTGGTTGCGGGAGGCCTTTGCCAGGTTAGGGATGGGTTGGCGGTGGTTGAGTCAGCTTTTCTGCCGCCAAACGCTGTTTCCATATTGCGATCTGCCGACGGACCTCTGCCGGCGCGGTGGAACCGTAGCTTTGCATGGCCCCGACGGCCTGCTCGGCTCCCAACACCTGGAAAACGCCCTCGTCTACTTCGGGGCAGATTTGTTGCATTTGTTCCAGCGGCAAATCAGCCAGCGGAACTCCCAACTCCATGGCCCGCCGAACCAATCGGCCCACCCGTTCATGGGCGGTTCGTTGCGGCACGCCCCGCCGAATCAAATATTCCATCACACTGGTGGCGTCCAAATAGCCGTGGTTCAATCGCTCGGCAATGGCGCCGGGGATCAATTCTGCCTGCTCGATCAACGCCTGGGCCATCTCCAGACACGCCCGCACCGTATCCACGGCGTCAAACACGGGCGGCTTGTCCTCCTGCAAATCCCGATTATACGCTAAAGGCAGCCCCTTGATCAAAACCAAAAGCGTCTGTAAATCGCCGATTACTCGGGACGTCTTCCCCCGGATCAGTTCCAGCACATCGGGATTCTGTTTCTGCGGCATGATGGACGAGCCAGTGCAAAAGGCCTCCGGCAATTTCAGGAAACCGAACTCCTGGCTCGACCAAAGAATCCATTCCTCGGCCCAGGTGCTCAGATGTTCGGCAATCAAGGCCAGATCGAAAACGAACTCCAACAGGAAATCCCGATCGCTGACGGCATCTAGGCTGTTGGCCGACAATTGCTCCTGGCCGGTTGTCGGATCGACAAATCCCAACCGTTGGGCCACCTCGTGCCGATCAATCGGCAGACTGGTCCCGGCCAAAGCCGCCGAGCCCAACGGCAACACATTCACCCGGCGTCGGCAGTCGGCCAGCCGATCCCGATCCCGCTGGAATTTCTCACAGTAGCAGAGCCAATAATGGGCGGCCAACACGGGCTGGGCACGCCGCAGATGGGTATAACCGGGCAGGATCACCGAGCCGTCCCGTTCGCATCGGCCCACCAACGCCTCCTGCACCTGCCGAAGTAGCAGGTCGATCTGGTCGATGGCCTCCCGGACCCACAGACGCATGGCGGTGGCGACCTGATCGTTTCGGCTTCGGGCGGTATGGAGCTTTCGGCCCACATCGCCCAACCGATCGATCAACGCCCGCTCGATATGCATGTGGATGTCTTCCAGATCAGGGCGAAAGACAAACCGGCCGCACCGAATCTCTGCCTCAATTTCGAGCAGAGCCTGCTCCATTTGTTGGCATTCCTCCGGCGTCAGTAGGCCGACCTTCGCCAACATCTGCGCATGGGCGATCGAACCGCGGATGTCCTGCGCAAAAAGTCGGCGGTCGAAGCGCACACTTTCGGTGAACCCCTCCACCCGGGGGTCTGTGGCTTCGGTAAATACACCGCCCCAAGGTTTCCAACTCACAGCACAACTCGAAAAAATAGGTAAATTAGATAGACTCAGAACTAACTTTTCTAGTCTAAATGCCCACCCCACCCATTGTCAACGGAGCCTTAGCCAATCCGGGCTCATGCCCTTTCCGTCCGCCCACTCCTAAGCCGGAAAGTGCACGGTAAAACCTTATCATCGGACGGATAATATTTTAGCCGAACGGAGGGGCTCGCTTGGCAGGCCCGCCAAAGCGGCGATCCAAGGGAGATAGCTCCCAAAATGGAGGGGCACGTTGATCACGCCCGTGGACCTGACAAGCAAGTCCCTCCAAGGGGACATCTTCATTCAGCTTGTTGCCCGGACGGAATGCCTTTTCAGATCGGCTCTGTGGAGATTCGTTGCCTTTGGGGAATGCATTTCCCGCGATCGAAGATGTTCCACTGCGGCGGGCATTCCCGCTCGCAAAAGAAAAGGATCTCCCGCCGCCATAGACTTTCGCCTTCTGCATCGTTGCTGGCCCCGTGGATCGCAAAAGGCACTTGCCGCAGGACGGAATCCCTATTTTTCGGTAACATTTTAGCCGAATGGAGGGGCACGCTGGTCGTGCCTAATGAATCCCTCTCCCCCAGCGGGAGAGTGTAGGGTGAGGGGGACACGGAGGGGGACACGAAAGTGGACAGACGCCTTTTTTCTCCCCCTCACCCGACCTGGCCGAAGGCCAGGCCGGCCTCTCGACGGCCAGGGGAGAGGCGATTTGCTTCATTCGGCTAAAATGTTACATTTTTCGACATAAGTTCCTTCGGCCTGTTCGGCCATTTGGTTTCCAGAGGGGGCATGTTTGGGTGAGGAGCGGTTTGGCAATTTAACTTGACTGTATCTACTGGAAGTAATTACCACAATCTGTTGGGTTGGAGGCGATTCTTACCCCCTACAAGTTGTGGGGGCTTGGCCGGGTAGATACAGTCAATTTAAAAGGGCGAACGTTTTGAATGATATATTTTTCCTCGGGCATCAATAGGGTGCGTATTTTCTCTATTTCCTCCCTCGGCAGGTATTCGGGATGGACGGTGGTGCGAAATTCATAGGGAATGCCCGATCTGCGAATCAAGTCGATACTGCGTTGGATTTCCCTTTCATCGACACGGACGCCGCAGACATAGGAATAGCGCGGCCCCCAAGGCGCCTTAATATCCATCGCTAAGTAATCGAGGTAGGGCAAGACGTCGGACACCGTCTGCGATCGGCTGCCGTTGGTATCCAGTTTGACGGCATATCCTAAGGAACGGACTTCCCTGACACGATCGAGCAAATCGTCCTGGATGGTTGGCTCGCCGCCGCAGAAGACCACTCCTTCCAATAGTCCTCGCCTTTTTTCCAGGAACTCCTTTATATATTCCCAAGGGACTGACCTGGTAAAAAGTTCTGGATAAACCAGATGAGGATTATGACAATATAAACATCGAAAATTGCATCCTTGCGTAAAAATCACCGCCGCTATTTTACCCGGAAAATCCACAAGAGAACACGGAACCAATCCGCCGATTCTCATCTTCGGGAAAACTCCGGAAACAAGTCCTCTCTTGGGGGGAAGACCTCCGTCAGCCAAGACGCCAGGCAGCAGAAGGCCGGATGGGACGGAAACCATCCATCCTCCGTTCGGCTGAAGCGACGTTTTTTTCATCGCGATTGCCTAGCGTATTGCTTTCGGAGGATTTTGGCAGTTTCGATGAGATTCCGTAGCGAGGCTTTTGTCTCGGACCAATCCCGGGTTTTCAGGCCGCAGTCGGGATTGATCCAAAAATTGTTTGCCGGGAAGTTGCGCAAGGCCCGATGAACAATGTCCACCATTTTCTCTACCGGAGGAACCGCCGGAGAATGGATATCCCAAACGCCCAGGCCGATTTGACGATCAAAACGCCGTCCCTCAAAGGCATCGATAATGTCTCCTTTGCTTCGGGAAGCTTCGATCGAGATGACATCGAAATCCATCCGTTCGATGTATTCCACGATTTCGCCGAATTCGGAATAACACATGTGCGTATGGATTTGCGTTTCTGGACGGGTATTGGTGGCCAGATTGAAGGCACGGACCGCCCAATCGAAATACGCATCCCAATCGCGTCTTTTGAGCGGCGCCTTTTCGCGAAACGCCGGTTCATCCACTTGAACGATGAGGATTCCTGCTTTTTCGTAGTCCCGAATTTCCTCTTGGAGCGCCAAAGCAATTTGGTAGGCGACTTCGGCCAGAGGAATGTCTTCCCGACAATAACTCCAGGCGATCATGGTGACGGGGCCGGTCAACATCCCTTTGACAGGTTTTGCGGTTTTCGTTTGGGCATAGGCGATTTCCTCCAACGTCATGGGCGTCTGCCGACTCACATCCCCGAAGATGATCGGCGGTCGATATACTCTTGTTCCATAGGAAATCACCCACCCGTTTTGAGTTACGGCAAATCCGGAAAGTTTCTCTGCGAAAAACTCTACCATATCGGTTCTTTCAAACTCCCCATGCACCAGCACATCCAGACCTAACTCCTCTTGAAACTGAATGAGTTTGTCGATCTCTCTTCGGAGATACGCCTGATAGTCGGCGGGGGACAACCGGCCGTTTCTATAGTCAGCCCTTTTCTTCCGGACCTCCGCCGACTGAGGAAAACTTCCGATCGTCGTGGTAGGAAACATGGGCGGCTTCCATAGTGCCTGGTGCCTTTTTCGTCGTTCCTCCGGAGGAACCGTCTTTACGAAATCTTCCGGCCGGAGCGATTGGATTTTATTCTGCACTTTGGGGTCTCGGCCGTACTGGCCTAAAACGGCTTTTTCCGGAATCGCTCGGACGCCTTCGAAACATTCGGCGATTATCCTGAGTTCCGCCAACTTTTCTTCGGCGAATGCGATACACTTTTTGAGGGGTTCATCCAGTTTTTCTTCCCCAGAAACGGTAAGAGGAAGGTGATATAACGGAGCGGCGTTCGAGACCATCAGGTTGGGGATTTTTTGAGAGAGCGTCCGAAGCTTGGCCACCGCCGCTGCAATGTCCGTCTTCCAAATGTTGCGTCCATCGACCATGCCGGCAATCAGCGTTTTCTCTTTCGGGAAACCGTGCTTGACGATGTATTCATAGCTCGATACGCCTCGGACAAAATCCAACCCAATCGCCGATACCGGGAGGCTCAACAACTCCTCCATGAAATCGACCGCATCATAATAAGTCATCAGGATAATTTTATCTCCGCAATCCTTCAGCAACTGATAACCTGTTTTTATCAGTTCAATCTCTTCCCTTTCCAAATCCAAAACAAATGCCGGCTCCTCAATCTGCACCTTCTCGTAATGAAGAAGGAGGTCTTGGTAAACCGCTATCAAAGCCAAGAAAAATCGGCCGAAATCTTCCCGCCGGATCCCTTTGGAAAGTTTTAAGAACGTGAAAGGGCCGATCAACTTTGGGAAACGGCCTCTCTGGAATCGCAGAGCAATATTCTCTCTATGGAGGTGGAAACAAGGCTCGCTTATGGTGCTAAAATCGGGAACTAAATAATGATAATTTGTATTAAACCATTTGGTCATTTCCAGGGCGTTGTCGCCTCGGCAGAGGTCATAATACTCTTTAAGATTGCTAGGAGAATAAAGGCCGCCCAAAATTGCCGTATCTAACATAGAATCGTAAAAAGTCATTTCGCCATCAGGGAAAATATCGACGTGCTCCTGATAGGTCTTCTGAATGGCGGCGTGGAGTTGAGAAAGGACATGAACGACGGCGTTCTCATCCGTGCCTTCTTTCCAGAAATCTTCGATTCCTTTTTTGTACTCCTTGGCTCTTCCTAACCTTGGGAAACCATATGCGTACGTTTGCATAGACTGTTCTCCTAGAAAAAGTGGAACATGAATCTCTATCGCGACTTGGGATAGATACGCTCAATGGGGATAAACTTTGTAAGGCTTTCTCCATAGAAATTCTGTTTTTTTGCCGTCGTTCCATTGACGGATCGGTCTCAAGTAACCGACAATCCTCGAGTAAATTTCACATTCGTTTCCGCACCGAGGGCATTGCTCTACTTGTCCGGATAAATAGCCGCAATCCGGACAGACGCTGAACGTGGGCGTAATGGAAAAGTAGGGCAATCGGTAACGATGGCAGATCGTCCGAACGAGGCGTTGGACGCCCTGCGCATCGACTTCCTCGCCGAGATAGAAATGGATAACTGTGCCTCCGGTGTATTTCGTCTGGATTTCGTCCTGCAGGTCGAGCGCCTCGAAGGGATCGTCTGTATAATTGACCGGCAAATGCGTCGAATTGGTATAAAACGGGAATTCTCTCTCCCGGAGCTTGCCGTAACTAGTAATCATCTCGGGATATTTCGCCTTGTCGATCATGGCCAGCCGATAGGAGCAGCCTTCCGCGGGAGTCGCTTCCAAGTTATAGAGATGCCCTGTCGTTTCCTGAAACTCCAAGAGCTTCTGGCGCATCACATCCATCACTTTCAAGGTAAAACGGCGTCCCTGTTGGCTCCCGATGTCTTCGCCCAACAGATTCAAACACGCCTCATTCATCCCCAGCACGCCTATCGTAGAAAAGTGGTTCTGCCAATATTTTCCGAACCGGGCTTTTACTGTACGTAAATAAAATTTCATGTAAGGATAGAGATCCGCTTCGATAAACGATTCCAACACCTTTCTTTTGATTTCCAAACTTTGCTTGGCCAACTCCATCAGATCGTCGAGCCTGTGGAAGAATTCCTGTTCATCTTTCGACAACAACCCTAACCTCGGCATATTCAGGGTTACAACGCCGATGGAACCAGTCAGCGGCGAGGCGCCGAACAGGCCCCCTCCTCGACAAAGCAACTGCCGATTGTCAATTCGCAGCCGACAACACATGCTTCGAGCGTCTTGGGGATTCATCTCGGAATTGACAAAATTGGCGAAGTAAGGCAGACCATATTTCGCCGTTACTTGCCAGAGCAGGATTCGATTCGGATTGTCCCAGTCAAAATTCTTGGTGATGTTGTAGGTGGGAATGGGAAAAGTAAATACTCTGCCCTTGGCGTCTCCTTCCTCCATGACTTCCAGAAAAGCCCGATTGAACATATCCATTTCCGGCTGGAAGTCTCGATAGACTGCGTTTTGGGGTTGGCCGCCTATCACTACCGGCTGGTCCGCATAGTAAACCGGAGGTGTAAGGTCCAAGGTGATGTTGGTAAACGGCGTCTGAAAACCGACGCGGGTGGGAACATTCACATTAAAGATGAACTCCTGAAGGGCCTGTTTCACCTCGTTATAATCCAGACCGTCGAAACGGATAAAAGGCGCAAGCAGTGTGTCGAAATTAGAAAAGGCCTGGGCTCCGGCCGCCTCGCCCTGGAGGGTGTAAAAGAAGTTAGCGACTTGGCCTAATGCGGTCCGCAGATGTTTTGCCGGCTTGGACTCCACTTTGCCAGGAGCCCCGTGAAACCCCTCTAATAACAGATCGTATAAGTCCCAGCCAACACAGTACGCTCCGAGAATACCCAAATCGTGAATATGGAAATCGCCTTCTTCATGAGCCTGTCGGATCTGTTCTGGATATATTTTGTGCAGCCAATAAAGCTTGCAGACCTCGGCAGAGATGTAGTTATTCAACCCTTGAAGAGAAAACGCCATATTGCTGTTTTCTCGCACCTGCCAGTCGGATTTCCCAAGATACCGGTCCACCAGGTCCACCTGGAACTTGGCGGCGATCCGACGGATTCCCTTGTGCTGCTCGCGATAAAGGATATAGGCTTTCGCGGTTCTTTTATACGGAGAAGCAAGGAGAACTTCTTCAACAATGTCCTGAATTTGCTCCACCGCGGGAGGATCATCCAACAATTGGTGCGCCAGATGCAATACTTTGATGGTCAAGACTCGAGCAGTATCTTCCTGGAACTCTCCGGTGGCACGGCCGGCCTTGGCGATGGCGTCGGTAATTTTTCGGGGATTGAAAGAAACCTTTTCTCCGTTTCTTTTGACAATTTGCTGGAAACCGGAATCCATAGGTATTTTCCTCCTTGTTTTATCCGATGGGTGGGGATTCGGGTTAGAATGAATAAATGTTCACCTATCGCGAGAGAACGCCAACCTCCCCAGGCCCTCCGATCCCATGCGACACGCGCAGACCAGAGAAACAACCAAAAAACGCCCCGCGAAAGCAAGATAGACGGGCTTCTCGAACGCCCGCCTAAATAGAATCACTCCTTTTCGTGCATCTGGTAAACCTCTGTCCCCCGCAGAGTGGAAACCGTCCTGCGCTGGTAGGTCTTCTGACTTCCGAGCCGCCTACGTCTCAGCCTTCTCATCGCACCAGGCGACAATGGCAATAAGAACAAGACGCGGGATTACGCTCGGTTACAGCGGCGGGGACCGTCCCGGATTTGCACCGGGTTCCCTGTTCGTCGGCCCTTGCAGCCCAAGCGGCCGACCACCAACGCAAACTCTACGACTATCAGTCTAGACCGCTCTTTGGGGCATGTCAACCCCCTGAATCCAAAATTTCCGAAACACTTCCTCTTTGAGGAAAAGAAATGCCCAGGGGCTATATCCCAGAATCGGCTTTAGGCGGCGCGGGCAAGGCCGTCCAGTTGGCTTTGGACTTCTGGCCAGCGACGCAGCGCCACGGCTGCCTGATGACCGCCGAAGCCTACGGAGAATTTCAAAGCGTATTCTCCCCCGAACCGTCGGCCCACCAAGGGGGTACAATCCAGATCGCATTGGGGGTCTGGGTGGGTCAGGTTGATGGTGGGGGGGACAAAACCATCCCGGAGGGCCAAAACCGTAATGGCCAATTCCACACTGCCGGCCGCATTGACCAAATGGCCCAGCACCGCCTTAGTCGAACTGATATAGACCCGTTGAGCGGCCGGCCCCAGGGCACGCCGAATCCCACGAACCTCCATCCGATCGTTCTGCAGGGTGCCGGTGCCATGAGCGTTGATATAGTCGATGTCCGAAGGCCGAAGCCCGGCGGAGCGCAACGTCGCTTCAATCAGGTAGGCCAACGTCTCACTATCCGCATCCAAGCCGGTTACATGGTAGGCGTCGGCAATCATTTTGCCGCCCAAAATTTGGGCATAGATTTTGGCCCCTCGGCGTCTGGCATGGCTGAGCCGTTCCAGCACAAACATCCCCGCCCCCTCGCCCATAATAAACCCGGTTCGGGCTTTATCAAACGGCCGACATGCCTGGACCGGGTCCTCATGATAGGCCAAGACCCGCATTTTATGAAACCCGGCGGCAAAAAGGGGATGGATCGCTTCCGCACTGCCCGCCAGCACCACATCGCACTGCCCATCCCGAAGGGCCCGATACGCCGACAAAACCTCGATCAGTCCGCTGGCACAGGCAGTCGAATGGCAAAGCCGGGGACCATAGAGCCCAAACTCCCGCCCTAGTGTCCAACAGGCGGTGTTAGGCAGCCACTGGGTCCACCATCGGTGGGTATGATCGGCAAAAGAAGGGGTGCCCTCCTGCCTTGAATCCTCCTCAAAAGGAGGAATATAAGGTACCCGAATCGAAGGGGGTTGCCGCTCGGTCTCCGGAGGAAAAAGATACCGAATGAAAGAAGTATCCCCCATATGGGCGCTAATGGCACAGCCAAACCGGGTACGATCCACCCGCTGCCAATCGAACCCGGCATCTTCGAGGGCTTCTCGGGCAGCATGGCGGGCAAGCCGGACCACTTTCAGTTCCCCAGGCCGCTCCAAAGGCAACTCCACCGGCGCCCCGATCAGATACCGATCCGGGATTCCTTCCAGACCTTCCAGCCAGCGGGCTCCGCTTCGGCCTTCTCGGACCGCCTTCCAGACCGATTCCCGGTCATGCCCTACGGAGGCGATAAGTCCAATTCCCGTAATGACTACCGGATCGTCGTCCATACTGCCCGATCCATGGAGACAATAGGAGAAGATGCTCTCACCTTACCCAATCCCGGCAGAAGAATCTAGAGCAATTTGCTCTCGTTTCGGTTTCCGATGGCCAGCCAACAACAGGGTGAGAGGCTCCCAGCGGGGGGGCGGTTCTCCACAGGTAAGTCGGGGGCCGGAAAAATTTTTCAAAAATTTTTGCCGGGGGTGTTGCGAAGGGGAGAAGAATTGGTACAATCACACGTGGGTTTTTGGCCCACAAAAGAAAAATTCCAAGAGTTATTGGTGGGAAATTGACCCAAAAAGTGCCTACCATGTCGGCCAACGGAGGGGATCGGCTCGGTAGGAAATCGCCACGCCGCGAAAGCGATGAACTATCCCAACGAGTTGATCCTGGGCGAATTTCAGCGGAGGCTTGACGACCGCTATCGCCTCAGCCTGCCCGCCGAGCTGCTCCAGCCTCTGGGCAAAGCGGAAAGTTACATTTTGGCGAAGGAACGGATCGGCTGCCTCAGCCTGTGGACGGCCGACCAATGGACCCAGTCGGTCGAAGCCGGGCTGGATGTGATCCGGCAGAAACTGAAAGCGGGGAAATTAGCGGGCCGAGTAGGGCAAGTGCAACTGCTGGGCCGATTGCTCTCCACCCGCCACCGCAGTGTGCAACTGGGAGAGCGGGGCCGACTGGTCATCCCCGAAGGATTCCGGGAGTTTTTGGATGTCGAGCCAGGTGGCGAAATCCTCCTGATCGGAGCCGGGCTGTGCGTAGAAATCTGGAAGCCGGCGGCCTGGCTCCAATACCTGGCCCGGCGAATCCCTCGGTTCCGCCGCCTGCTGGATCGCCTTTCGGAATAACCCGAACCGGAAAAGAGCTGTTTTTGCTGAAAGTTTTCCCTTGCGGAGACCCAAACTCCGCGGGCCGCCGGGTTGGAGGTCGCCCCGACGGCCAGTTTTTGCGGAAAGTTTTCCCTTTCGGAGACCCAAACCCCCCATCCCTCGGCAACGAAAAACATATCTACTCATGCCCGGTCCAGTAGGGGCCTTCTTTATCCCCCGGCGGACTCTCACCCAGGGGGCAGCAACCCTATAGGAGGCGCTTGTCCAGAGCTTACGGAGGGGCACAAGGCACCACCTACTGGGCCGGGCATGGTTTTTTTCCCTCCGCCTGGGAAGATGTTAGGTTGACTGTATCCGACCGGCCAGGCCCCTCAACTATCCGACCGGCCAGCCCCTCAACAGGTAGGGAGTAAAAATTGGCCCGAACCCCACAGAGTGTGGGACTCACTTCCGGTGGATACAGTCAAACGAAAGTGTTACAAAATGGCAAAAGCCGAGCTAACCGGGAGCCTTTTGGGAACCAGACTGCTTCCGCTGTGTTCGATGGGCTCTTTTCTACGGGGTAACCTCCCACCCCGACGGGGTTCCTTTTGGGAAGCAGGCTGCTTCCGCTGTGTTCGATAGGCTCTTCTGCCCCCCTTTCCAGGGGCTTCTTATTCCCCTTTCGATGGGTTCTTATGCCCCCAAGGAAGAGCTATTCTCCCCCAGCTATTCCCCAAAAAGGAAACCCATTCTCCCAAATCAGATATCTCCAAATCCGATATCCAAGCAATCGGATATCCCCAAAAAGGTGCACTGAGGCCACCCTGCTGGTAGGGGATCGGCCAGGTCTAGGCCGACAACCCAGCAGAAATGCTTCCTCTTTTGGCTTTTTGCCCAGGCAGCTTTGCGGGGCCGGAAAGCCTCTTGGCCTGCTGCCCCAGAAAGGCTTCCGCTTTTGGGTTTTTGCCCATGGGACCGCAATACCCGCTGGCTCCCCGGCGTTAAAGAATATAGTGATGCACATTCCTGCTGAGCCGGCTAATGACCAAGAACGTTTTGAGGGCTGGGTCCGGGAGCATGGCCGGGCTGTTCGGGGATACCTGTTGGCCCTGGTGCGTCGGGCCGATCTAGCCGACGAATTGGCCCAAGAGGTTTTCCTCCGAGCCTGGCAGGCCCGGAACCGGTACCAGGAAAAGGGCACTTTGCGCGCCTATTTGGTACGGATAGCAGATCGGTTGGTCTGCGACCTGGCCCGGCGCAATGGCCGGGATCCCCCAGAGACCTCCTTGGCCGACCAGGGTTGGAACTCCATTTGCCCGGCCAAGCCGGACAGCGACCCGGTGGCCGCCGCCATGGTCCGAGAAGCCATCGGGGAGGTCCACCGAGCCTTAGAACACCTTTCGGCCGCCCAACGGCGGGTATTGCTTCTGCGGTATTACGGCCAGATGAGTTTTGCCGAAATCGCCCACATCATGGAAATCCCGTTCAATACGGTGCTGAGCCATTGCCATCGAGGATTGGAAAAATTGCGGAAAATCTTGGGGGAGAAAATGCCTTGAAAGAAACGGGGGGCAGTCCCCCGAACCCCGGCGGCGACCGCCTCTTCGGCGGCTTCGAGGAGAAAATGCCTTGAAAGAAGCAGGGCCAGTCCCAGCAAAACTTCCAACGCTCCAGCGAAGAGGGAACCGAAAATGACCGGAGCCTGGGAAGAATTCCCGATAGAAGAACTTCAAAAAAAGCTGGAAGCCGCTACTGGTTCGGAAGCTGCGGAGGGCGGGGGTTCGGGCGGGCCAGTGGGAGGCCCGGAAGACCAGGCCGGGCCGGAAGATACCGAAGTGGCCCAGTGGCGGCAGGTGTGGGTGGCCTTCGGGCAACTGCTGGACTCGGCCGAACAGACTCTGCCGGAACCGGCCTGGAAACTTCCGGCGGAAGGAGCGGGGGCGCCGTTGCCCAAGCCGAGCTGCTGCCAAGCCCAATTTCTCCAGAATATGTACGGTCCTGCCCGGTATGTTGGCCAAAGGGAGTCCGAGTCCTGCCGCCCAGGCAGGTCTGTCCGGCCCATTTCTGGGGGGACCGGGGCAGGATGGAGGAGGTATCTGGCGGGTGCGGCTGTGGGATTGGTGTTGGTAGCCGGGGGGGTTGCGCTTTGGTGGGTTGGACACCCCAGAGCGGAAGGGCCAGAGCCAACCGGCCAGCCTGCCGGGCCTGCCCCCTGCCTCACTCAGGATTCCCATGCCGTTTTGCCGTTGTCCATCCCAAAGGAATCGTCCCCCGGCCCAATGGGAAACTCGCCTGCTCCCTCGGAACGGCCAGCGGTAGCCCAAGTCTCCGAAACGGCCCAGCAGCCGAGTTCTCCGCCGTCGGCCAGCCAGGAAACCCCCGCCTGGGATGATCAATGGGAAGACGCCCTTCTTTCGATCCAGCAGATGGCCTGGGAAATCCAAGGCCACGGCCTTTTCCAGGATGACCCCTTCACCGGGATTCGACAAAAAATCCAGGAAATCCAAAACGAGTTGGATCAGACGATGTTATAAGGTTCTATTTGGACTGGTATCCACCGGCCCGCCTCCTACCAGTTGCAGGGGCTAAGAATCGGATCGCACACCACAGATTGTGGTCCTTGTTCCTGGCGGATACAGTCAAGCGATTGATCTTCGCAAATTGGAGAGAGCCTAAACTCCCTGTTTTTCAGCTACGTTGGTGGCCCTTGGTTTTGGGAGGATGAATAGCCACTCCCTGTGGAGATGGTGCGGGTGTTTCGTTCGTTGTCCTTTGTTCAGAGGAGGGAGGACTATGAAGAGTTGGTGGTGGTTGAAGCTCATGGTGGTGGTGTTGGTGGCCGGTTGGTTTAGCACAGATCGGCTCTGGGCGGATGAGGAAACAGAGCATCCGAAGGATAAACCCCCGGCGGTAAAAGAAAAACCAGAAAAGCCGCCCGGCTGGGAAAAGGAGAAGCCCGAAAAGCCGCCGGTGTGGGAAAAGGAGAAGCCGGAAAAACCGCCCCTCTGGGAAAAGGAAAAACCGCCTTTCCTAAAAGAAAAACCAGAAAAACCGCCCGGCTGGGAAAAGGAGAAGCCCGAAAAGCCGCCCGTCTGGGAAAAGGAGAAGCCCGAAAAGCCGCCCGTCTGGGAAAAGGAGAAACCCGAAAAACCGCCGGTTCGGGAAAAGGAACGTGCCGAGGAGTTTGGCCCGCCGCCTAAACCGCCTCGGCCGGAAGCTCGGGAAGGCCGGCCGCCTCGAGAAAAGCAGTGGGATGAACCGGAGCGAGCATTCCGGGGCGAGAAGGAGCGGCCGGAGGGACGGGAACGAGAAAAACCGGATCGTCCTCGGCCAGAAGGCAAACCGGATGGGGAGCGGGCAGAAAGAGGTCGGCCAAAGCCGGAGCGACCGGACCGGCCTCCTGTTGGCCCCCGAGAAGGACCACCTGGCCCGCCCATGCCACCCCGACCGGATTGGGAACGCCTCCAGCGGGCCGATCCAGAAATGTTCCGCCTCCTTCGGACCGATGAAGAACTCGAAGAACAGACCCATCGGCTTGCCATGGAATATCGCCGCGCTCCGGACCCGGAAAAAGAACGGATCCGTAAAGAATTGGAAGCCTTGGTGGCCAAACATTTTGAGGTGCGGCAGGAACGTCGGCTTTTAGAGCTCCGTCGGCTGGAGGAAGAGCTCCGTCGACTCCGAGAAGCCATCGAGCGCCGGCAATCCCACCGAGAAGAGATCATCCAGCATCGGCTGCGTGAATTGCTCGACCCGGAGGATGCACTCCGATTCTGAGTCTCTCCGCCGTCTGACTTCGAGGCTGTACAGAAAAAAAGGAGCCGATGCCCCGGCCCTGATCCCTTTCCCCACTGTTCTGCTTTACCAAGATGCCGTTTTATTAGGAGGTTTGAGGAGGCTTGGGTGCCGTGCATTGATCCTACACTCGGCCAACGATGAATTCGGGACCCCCTCATAGACCTCTAAAATATTCCCAAATTTGCGAAGGGTCAATTTGCCTCCTACTCATAGACAAATCGGGCGGTGGCCCGACAGGAGCGGGAGGCCCTCAGCCGAACCCAATGGGCCGAATAGCCCTCGGGAAACTCATAAACCAATTTTTGGCTCGGGGGGACCCGCAATGTAGTGAACGGATGCCACCTGCTCCGCTGCACCGTAAAATCCACCTCCACGGTAAACTCCACCGGCTCGGCAGCGTCGTGTTCCAACTCCAGCCGTTTCCGGTCAAAATGGCACATCAAATAGGGATC
>Ga0308390_1001183_pt1 | contig 17244 bp, 14 predicted proteins | sample Hotspr2Sample149_FD_202358 | JGI IMG/M metagenome (GOLD analysis project Ga0308390, IMG submission 202358) | Hot spring phototrophic mat microbial communities from Mushroom Spring, Yellowstone National Park, Wyoming, United States - 20040719_149 ...
CCAGCCCAAAACTAACGCCTTCTTTGCTCCTATAGCAGAAAAAGCCAACCCCTCGGCAATATTGCGCAAATGGTAACCGCGTGAAAATGCCTCCTCATAAATTCCCACACACAAGAAAAGAACAATTGACATCGCCAGACCAGTCCAAAAAGGCAAACCTTTCATGTTGCACTGAAACGTTCCTGTGATGGTCACCCAGCCTGCAAGATATTCTAAGCTGAAAATGAACAGCATTAGAAAAGCACCCAGTGCAAGTCCAAAGCCCAGATCAATCCACCATTCTGAGCGAAAATGAAAACCAAAATCTGCCAACGGACGGCGATCCAGTAATTTCCCAGCAACAAGCAAACTGATCACAATGGCAAGAAGCGAGGCAATAGCACTAACAACCTGTAGCCATGCATAATAAGAACCAGTGGGCTCAAAAAGACTTTGGAAATCACCCGAAATTAAAACGATAACAGATGCAAATAGCGCTCCAGGAATGCTACTCAAGATAAGGAAAATCAACAATTGCAACAGAATACGCCATGCTGCACGCAGACGCCGTTCCTGGACATTCCAAAAGAGGTGAAAAATCGCTTTTAATGCACTCAAATCTATCTTCCCCGTTTACATAATCTGAGCAAAATAACGCTGCTCAATTTTTTGCCAGTCTTCCTGCCGTTCAGAAGACAATAACAAACCAGCCAGTAAAGGGTGAACACCACGAATATATTCTGCGATGCAGTTGGCAACACGCCGCATGGCGAAATGCGCATTCGGCGCTGTACGCAAACGAACAAGATGATGTGCGGCACGCAAATTGAGTGTCAAGAGAACCCGACGGTTAAAAGCGTTAGGGACCACGTAAGCGGCAACTTCAGGATTAAAAACGGCAATCTTTTCATATGTCTCTTGAGCTACTGCCATTGCCTCACGAAAAGCGGTCTCCAAACCTGCTGTGACAATCATGCGCGGCATAGCGTAACCTAGACGAGCTGTGAGCAATTGAGGCGTTTGGGTCATCATACGATGGCGTTTTAACTCAAAATAAGCACCCTGATCGAGAATCAGATCAAAGGTATAGTTGGTATGTTCTAACTCACGTACTGGGATACCATGAGCGCCGGGATTTCCAATCACCTGTTTTGCTAAATTTTCTCGATCAGCGGCAGAAAGGTTGCGGACAAATGCCAGACAGTGCGCATAATCAGATTGAGCAAAACGATATAGTGCTGATGCCAGAACCTGATCTTCGCCTTGGGGGTCACTTGCGATCAGTCTGCACCAGCCAGTTGCACCACTCGGTACTGCAGGGATAGCCTCTCTTGTTTCTGTCAATGCCTGACGCACGTTGCACAGATATGAGTCAGCTTCGGCGTATTTGATCAGGGTTGGTACTTTTGCACATGCAACCTGTTTCATATCTTTGCCAATTTCCTGTACTTCTTTGAGGGGACTGGAAAGCATCTTGGTGATGGCGTGTTCCAACGCACGGGCATTGATCGTCATACCCACATTTGCTAGCGCCGCAGCCGGTAAAAAATAGCGGGCGACATCCACATAAATGGTACGCAACCGGCGATCCCAGCTTTGAGTACTTTCATCAGGCAATCGCGGGTTTTCCTGTTCTGCCACTGCTTTAAGCGCTGGCAAAGCCCGCTGATAAGCCAAAAACAAGTGTGAGCAGGTCTGATAATAGACGGATGCCAGTGGATGATGGAGCAGTTCGGGTGGAACAGCAAAATCATCTTTTCCCCATGTCTGGTAACGGGTAGATTTTTCGGTATAAGATGCCAGACGATTGGACTCAATGGTTTCGACCGCCAGGCGCGAAACATTCTCGATTGCAATATGCAAAACAGCATGTTCTGCCACAGAAGCATGCCCATATCCCACCACCCATTTTTCATGGAATTCGGCGCTTTTTTCAGCCGTTAGCTCATCGGCAATCTCGCGAAAACTGAGCGGCGAGCGAGAGGTTTTTGCAAATGTAACGGCAATGGTCTCCGGATCAAGCATTTTCGGATCAAGCAAGTAAATCCGACACTTATTCAACATGAGCAAGCACCTCACGGGCAATTTGGATGTCTCGTTGTATCTGGTTCAGCAGTTCATCAACAGTAGAAAAACGCTTTTCCGGTCGAATTCGGCTGACAAATTGTACTTTGATCACTTGTCCATAAAGCTGTCCCTGAAAATCTAACAAGTGTGTTTCCACGCGGGGCTGTAAAAGCTGATTTTCAAAAGTCGGCCGCAAGCCAACGTTGGTAACGGCAGGAAAACGCTGCTCATTGACAACTGCCCAACAGGCATAGACGCCATTGGCTGGAGGAATGCGCTGGGGCTGGATTTCCAGATTAGAGGTCGGTATCCCTAACTCTTGACCGCGACCATCGCCATGCACTACCTGCCCTGACAGGGAATATAGACGCCCCAATAAACGCGCTGCCTGCTGCACCTCACCCCTGCTGACTAAAATGCGAACCCTGCTGGAAGATACGATTTCCCCGCCAAAATCAATTGGAGGTACTACTTTGACTTCATAATTGAGTTCTTTTCCAATTTCTCGCAGGCGTTCAACGTTACCCTCTCGATTGTGTCCAAGAGCAAAATCATGCCCAGTAAACAATTTCCGCAAACCTAGGTGGTTGGTAAGCATCTGCATAAATTGATAGGCGCCTAATTGAGAAAGCTCAAAGGAAAAAGGAAGCGTCACAACATAATCCACGCCCAACTCGCCTAATAATGTGGCACGCTCCTCACTAGAGGTGAGATAAAAAGGCGTTGTAATTCTGCGTAGAACTACAACAGGATGCGGGTAAAAGGTTATAACAACAGCCGGTTTTTTTGCGCTGTGAGCTGAATTGACCAACTGTTGAATCAGGGCTTGATGTCCTCGGTGAACACCATCAAACGCCCCAATTGTGCCCCATGTTTCTTTCAGATGCAGCTCTTCTAGAGACGTAAAATGCTGCATGAGCAACGCTCAGGAGAAGAATACTTTTTTCGGTTGCCATTCATTCGCCTGCGAGTCGAATTCCATCAAAGCAACCAGTTCCCCTTGCTCACTGATACCGCGTGCCATTGTGCCAATACCCGGTTCTCCTGGAACTCGGTGACCGTGACGAACAGCTTCAACCTGTTCATGGGTCAGCTCAACCGCCGGCCAGTCGGAAAGTGCTTCTGCTGCTGGGATCAGATATTGATACCAAGTACCATTTTCAAAACTCTCGCGCAGTTTGCGGAGAGGAACCGCATCGCGCAATGTGAATCGCCCACTTTTCGTACGCCGCAAGCCAATCAGATGTGCACCGCAACCCAGTTTTTCCCCCAAGTCGTGCGCCAACGACCGCACATAGGTGCCGGAAGAACAATATACATCAATCACTGCTTCGGGCGGTGCCCATTCCAGTAATTCAAGGCTGTATACCTGTATCTTGCGCGGTTGTAGATTGGGCTCTTCACCCTCACGCGCCATCTCGTACGCTTTACGTCCTTGCACCTTAACCGCAGAATAGGGTGGCGGCATTTGCTCAATTTCACCGATAAATGTCTTGAGCACTTGTTCAAATTGTTCTTCGCTGATATTCACTGGTGAGACTGTGGTAACACGGCCATCTGCGTCATACGTATCCGTCGTTTCACCCAGTCGAATGATCGCCTGATAGCGCTTATCGGAAGCCGAAACATATTCACTCAACCGAACAGCCGGTCCAATCAGAATAACCAACACGCCAGAAGCGCGAGGGTCCAATGTGCCCGTATGTCCAGCACGGCGAATGTTTGTTCCTTTCCGGATGATTTGTACCACATCGTGAGAAGTTAAACCAACCGGCTTGTCCACTACCAGGACCCCAGAGATTGCATTCTTAACATCAAATTTGCTGTCGTTCATTTCAGGTCTCCCCGTACCATTCCGTTTCATCCATGAATCCTATAACGTGTCCTTGATACGTTCGTCCGCTAATTTTACCCCAATTTCTATCATAGATTGAGTAGCAGACAAAACTCGATTTTGAACCTCCTCCATCGTTCCGGGAATGATAGCTCCAGAAGCAGCCGGGTGTCCACCGCCACCAAACTGTATTGCAATCTGAGAAACATCCAAGCCTGCTCTGGCACGCCAGCTTACTTTGACCCGTCCGCCAGTCTGTTCTACAAAAATGACGCATACATCACTTTCCGTAATGCCAGATAGCATATTAATCAAATCCGCATCATCATTGCCAAGATAATTCACCTCTTGCTTATCTTGCAAAGTAATCCTAGTCCAGATCAATCCACCCTGTTTTTGCAAACGGCTTAACCCTATCCCCCACAAACGAGCGGCTTCGTAAGAACGCTGTATTAACGCCAGATGATACAATTCAGCCAGGTTTGCGCCTCGATCTATAAGATCAGCAGAAAGGCGAAGCGCTTTTGAGTTCATATTGGACGTACGAAAACCCAATGTATCACTTACCAGACCAAAGAGCAGAGCATTTGCCACCGGTTGTGTAATCGGCAATCCCCAGGTTGGTAAATGCTCAGCCAGAATAGCCGAAGTAGCAACTGCCTCTGCGTCCACAAGATTCAAGCGAGCAAAATTCAAATTTGTGATATGGTGATCAATATTAAGGTCCGGAACCCTATTGCCAAGAACATCACCGGTACGCTGGAGATCTGAACAGTCTAACACAATGCTAACATCATATTCTTGCTCTGAGCGGCGTACAATTTGCTGGCTGCCCTCAAGGTAGCGAAAAGCCAGAGGCACTCCTTCGGGTAAGACCATCTGGACTTTTTTGCCAACTAACTGAAGCGCCAATCCCACACCCAAAAGGCTACCTATCGCATCCCCATCAGCGCGTATATGTGAAACCAGCAAGATTTTCTCTGCATTTTGAAGTAAACGGCTGATATCTTGATGCAACTGGCTAGGGCTCACTCTGCCTCGGTGTCTCCTTTCCTTCATTTTCCCGCCGCAAAGAGGCGAGCAGACGTTCAATATGGTCGGCGCGTTCAGGGGTAGGGTCCCAGTGAAAACGAAGACGAGGAAACACGCGCAGCTCAATACGCTCTGCCAGCGCATGACGGATAAAACCACTCGCATGAGTTAACACCTGAATTACTTCTGCTGAACGCGAGGCACCTTCAACAGCGGAGACGTAAATATCCGCGTAGGACAACTCGCGGTCAACCTCTACATCTGTAACGGAAATACCCGTAAGACGAGGATCGCTGATTTCTCGTACCAGCATTTCTGAAAGATCGCGCTGGATGCGATCGGCAATTCTCTGTAAACGCAATTTTGAGGGCATTTGTAACTCCTGTTCTAAAACGCTTCGATGGACTTATCCGCCAAAGCGCTCCATGACGTAACACTCAACAATATCACCAACCTTAAAGTCACTGAATCCTTTGAATGCCATACCACATTCAAATCCGGAACGTATCTCACGAACATCCTCTTTTTCATGACGCAACGAAGCCAATTCACCATCATAAATTTTTTCTTCGTCACGCAGAATACGAACGCGGGCATTGCGACGGATTTCACCCTGAAGCACTTTACAACCAGCCACCAAGCCTTTGGAAACCGTAAAAATCGCCAGGATTTCTGCCTTTCCAATAACCACTTCAACAAATTCTGGCGCTAACATGCCCTTGAGAGCTTTTTCAATATCCTCTGTCAGGCGATAGATCACATCATAAATACGGATAGAAACCCCTTCTGCCTCTGCACGGCGCCTAGCAGCGCCATCTGCCTGTACATTGAAACCGACCACAATTCCACGCGAAGCCGATGCCAGCATCACATCATCTTCACTGATATTCCCAGTCTCAGCATGTAAAACATTAATCTTGATCTCGCTTTGGTCCAGTTCCCGTAAGGAAGTGATGATCGGTTCCAGTGAACCCTGCACATCGGCTTTGATGATCAGACAAAGCTCACGTGTCTCACCTGCTTTAAAACGCTGGAAGAGTTCCTCTAATGTTGCCTTGGGTGCCTGAAGCTGCCGTTGTTGTTGTTTCTGCTTCAATTCTTCCACCACCTGACGGGCTTCCTTTTCACTATGGTATACCTGGAACAGGTCCCCTGCCTGAGGGCAATCGTTTAAGCCCATGATTCGCACTGGTGTGGAGGGTAACGCGCGCTGCACTTTGCGTCCTCTGTAATCAAACATTGCCCGTATTCGTCCATAAGCGGTACCTGCCAGAACAACATCCCCCATTGACAGCGTTCCATTCTGCACTAATAACGTGGCAATGACGCCTTTCGATCGGTCAACCTGCGCTTCAACGACTGTGCCAAACACCTTGCCTTTGGGGTTGGCTTCAATCTTAATGCTATCGGCAACAAGTAAAATTGCTTCAAGCAGATCATCCAGCCCTGTTTTTTGCTTTGCTGAAACCGGGACAACAATCGTATTTCCATCCCATTCATCTGGAACCAGTCCAAGATCAGCAAGCTGACGCTTGACAAAATCCGGATTGGCGTCTGGACGATCAATTTTATTTAAAGCAACCACAATTGGAACACGGGCAGCTCTTGCATGAGCAATAGCCTCACGAGTTTGTGGCATCACGCCGTCATTTGCAGCGACAACCAGAACCACAATATCTGCGCCTTGTGCACCGCGCGCCCGCATGGCAGTAAATGCCGCATGACCGGGGGTATCAAGAAATGTAATTAGTCTGCCTTTGTGTTCTACCTGATACGCACCAATGTGTTGTGTGATTCCACCCGCTTCACCCGCTGCTACGCTGGTATGCCGGATGGCATCCAGCAGCGTGGTTTTACCATGATCCACATGTCCCAAAATTGTAACGACTGGCGGCCGGCTAGTCAAATGTTTGGGGTCTTCACTGGCAATCAATCGCTTCCAGAGCGGTAATTCACCACTCTCTTTTTCTCCTTCGGCTTCGGCAATTTCCATGCTTGCCTCAAAGCCAAGTTCAGAAGCAACAATTGCAGCAGTATCAAAATCAACCTGTTGATTGATACTTGCCATAACGCCATTTGACATCAAGATCCTTATGACCTGAATCGGGCTACTTTCCAAACGCTGCGCCAGGTCGCGCACCGTTATAACTGCTGGCAGCTCAATTTTTCTCTGCCCATTATCGCCCATGTTACACCTCCTATCTGTGCATTCCGCGGTTACCCTCCGACATGTTGGGGGATTTGAGGATTGCAGGTAGCCGGGTTTGCATACGCTGCGCTCAACCGAGCATGTCAGATTAGGCGGATGTTCATTTTATCTCTCAAGTTCCCTCAAACTCTCAAGTCATCTGAAAGCTAACGATCAGGATTTGCCAACAACTCCTCATGATTATCCAAAGGTAATCGCTGAATATAATCACGCAGAAAAGCCTGTTCCTGTTCGGTTAAGTCCGTTTTCAATGCGTGGGCTAATGAGCCTTTCAGCCCTTTTTCCCAGCAAGAGCGCTGATCGTGCAAATACGCGCCGCGTCCAGCAAGTTTACCTGTGGGATCTATTTTGACACCATCAGCAGTACGAACAATGCGAATAAGGTTCCGCTTCGGTAATACGAGACGGCATCCCACACAAGTTCGTAATGGAACGTGTTTCGGTCGTCTTCCCGGTTTCTTTGCCACGGTCTAATCACTCTCGCGTTTTTACCAATCCCAATCTTCGTCGCCGCGTTTATGCTTCTTGCGCACAATCGTCATATCGCGATCGGGATCATACTCTACTTCCACGTGACGGCGTTTCTTTTTCTTATCTTTACCCTTGCGCCGATCACCTAATTCGTCTTCTTCCTCATCCAGATCAACCGGTTGCAAAATCTCAGGACGCAGGCTGAAAATTTGCTCCAGGGACGGCTCTTCTTCTTCAACAATGGCTTCAACTTCTTCCGGTTTTACTTCTTCTTCCGCTGGCGACTGGGGTGCAACCGCTTCTGGCTGGGTAATCTCTTGAATGACTCCCTGGATTTCAACAGGAACCACCTGCTCAGTAATACTCTCTTCAACGGTCGGCGCTTGTTCTAGAGTCTCTCCAGCCGCAGGTGTCAACACAGTATTCATTAAGTTATTGATTTCCGCCATAGCGCGCGGTCCAATTCCCTGTACACGAAAAACACGGTCTGGATCAACCTTTAACTGTAAGATCAAATCTCCCAGCGAATGGTAACCAGCACCCTGTAGCAGGAAAGCAACATGCTCTGCTAAACCGCTGTCGAGAATATTGCGATCAAACAATTCGGCAGGGATTGTGGCGCGTAAGGCTGCTAATTTATCTTCCTCAACAGATTTCTTCTCTGGTTGACGTTGAGCAGCCGTACGGCGTTCAGTCCGATCCACAAAGCGCCCCATTTGATCATATTCTTCTGGCGTCAAGGGACGTCCTTCCGCCTTTTTGGCCAGCAAACCGCTTACCTGTTCAATCAGTTCAACCTCAATCTTCAACTTCTCTGCTAATTCAGGGTCGCTCTGCAAACGATGAATGGCGTCTGCGGCTGCCTCACTGACGCTTTTAATGTCAATGCGCCAGTTGGTTAATTTGGCTGCCAGACGAGCATTCTGACCATCCCGACCAATTGCCAGACTAAGCTGATCTTCGGGAACCACTACCGTGGCTGTTTTCCCATTGACAGGATCTTCATCCAGATACACACCGATGACTCGCGCTGGGCTGAGTGCCTTTGCAATGAATACTGCCGCATCCGGATTCCATTCAATCACATCAATTTTCTCATCATGCAATTCGCGAACAATCGCCTGAATGCGAACGCCGCGAATGCCCACACATGCACCCACCGGATCAATACCAGATTGGGTGGCTGAGACCGCTACCTTTGCACGCTCACCGGGCTCACGAGCAATCGAACGTATCTCAACAATCCCGTGGTAAATCTCTGGCACCTCGTTTTCCAGAAGCCGCCTTAGAAAATCACGGTGAGTGCGCGAGAGCATAATTTGCGGACCGCGCGGGCTATCTTTCACTTCAGCCACTAGGGCACGGATACGGTCGTGAATGCGAAAGCGCTCCCCAGGAATCATGTCTTTACGCATCATCGTGCCTTCAGCCCGCATCTCTAACCCGATGGTCAGTCCCTGAGCGTTGATCGCCTGCACAACGCCGCTAACGATTTCACCAACCTGTCTTTGATAATAATTGAGCTGTGCCTGACGTTCAGCATCCCGAATACGTTGTTGAATGACCTGCCGCGCGGTTTGTGCCGCAACACGGCCAAAATCGCTCGGAGTGCTATCCACAACCACCATACTGCCAAGCTCCGCACCCGGGTTATATCGCCGCGCCTCTTCCAGAGAGACCTCAGTGCGTGGGTCTTGTACCTCTTCTACCACTTCCTTCTCAGCCAGAATCTGTACCCGTCCTGTGTCGGGGTCTATTTTAGCTTCGATGACTTGGGCGTTAGAGGCATTGACTGCACGGCGATAGGCAGAAACCATAGCCGATTCCAAGGCTTTAAGGATAACTTCCTTCGGTAATTGTTTTTCCTCAAGCACTTCATTGAATGCCAGGACAAATTCGTTCTTCATTCCTGTCGTTCTCCAAAAAATATAAAACCAATCCTTTTATACGCAGAAAAGTGGGGAGCACCCACTTTTCGTTGCGTTCGATCATGACCACAACTGCTGTGTAAGCATATTCTAGCACACTCTGCTTGTTGACGCAAGCATTTTAGGCGATTTGTTATAACACAGACGGCTGGGAAATGAAAGCAACTTGTCTGACCAAACGCCTATCTGCCCAACTTGCTGTAGCGTCAGTTTACACCTGAGCTACTCATAAAACTTGCTTTAATGCACGATCTTCAAGTTGAACCCACTTTTGGATTTCAACCTGTGTCAGGTTTAGGGAATATAAGGCAAAGAACAAAAAATAGACTTCCGAAGCGTAAAAAACCGCACGCTTCGGAAGTCCACAGATTGAACCAGTTATTTATCCTGCAATGCAGCCAGTCCCGGCAACACCAGACCTTCAAGCATTTCTAGAGAAGCACCCCCGCCAGTAGAAATGTGGGTAATTTTATCTGCCAGACCAGATTGCTGAATGGCAGCTACCGACTCGCCGCCTCCGATAATGCTGATCGCGTTGCTGGCTGCCACTGCCGAAGCCACACCAAAGGTACCTTTCGCAAAAGTTGGAATTTCAAATACACCCATCGGTCCATTCCAGACAACTGTGCCAGCGCTCTGAATGGTCTTGCCATATGCTTGAACTGTTTCGGGTCCAATATCCAGCACACGCCAGCCATCCGGTACCGCACCAGTGCTCATAACCCTGTAATTGGCGCCTTCCTCAAACCGATCAGCAATTACTACATCCACCGGCAAACGCAGTTTATCCCCACCGCTCTGCAGTAACTGCTGTGCCAGTTCTAGCGCCTCATCTTCTACCAGCGAATCCCCCATTGGATAACCCTGTGCTTTAAAGAAGGTATTAGCCATTCCACCGCCAACCAAAATGACATCTGCTTTGGTCAGCAAATTACGGATCACGCCTATCTTATCGCTGATTTTCGCGCCGCCAAGGATCGCCACAAAAGGTCGTTTCGGGTCTGCAATTGCTCCTCCCAGATATTGGATTTCCTTTTCCATAAGGAAACCAGCAACGCCGGGCAAAAATCGGGCAACTCCCTCAGTAGAGGCATGCGCCCGATGCGCCGATCCAAAGGCATCATTGACATAAACTTCTGCCAATGCTGCAAGTCGTCTTGCCATATGAGGATCATTTTTCTCTTCTTCTGGATGAAAACGGGTGTTCTCCAGCACCAACACCTCGCCTGGTTTAAGCGCTTGAGCCGCCCCTTCAGCCTTTGGTCCGACGCAATCTTCAGCAAATGCCACTCTTCTACCCAGCAAACTGGCAAGATGATCTGCAACGGGTTTCAAAGAATACTTTGGGTCTGGTCCATCTTTCGGCCTGCCAAGATGGGAACAGAGAATCACAGCCGCCCCTTGATCCAGTAAATATTGTATAGTCGGTAATGCCGCTCGCACGCGAGTGTCATCACCAACTTTGCCCTCTTTGATAGGCACATTAAAATCCACCCGTACCAGCACTCGTTTATTGCGTACATCAATATCTCGAATTGTTTTTTTGTTGAACATTGTATCCTCCCAACATATGTATCGCCATGCGTAGCCGATGAAATCGTTACGCATGGCGAAAACAGATGACGTTAATCAGAGATACCTTGCCATTAAAGCTGCCAAATCGCCCGTGCGGCATGAGTATCCCCACTCGTTATCGTACCAAGCAACCACCTTGACCAAATTGCCGCCCATGACCATTGTCTGGGCACCATCTACAATCGAAGAACGCTCGTCCCCCTTGAAGTCCATTGAGACAAGCGGCTCGTTGTACTGCCCCATCGTGATACCCAGAATGCCCTTCAATGCGCCGTTCGCAGCCTCTACGAAAGCAGCATTGACCTCATCTTTTGTTGTAGCTTTTTCAACATTGCATACAAAATCAACGATAGAGACCGTTGGAGTTGGGACGCGTAGCGCAAACCCATCAAACCTGCCCTTTAGCTCAGGGATGACCAGCGCCAACGCTTTTGCCGCTCCGGTCGTAGTCGGAATAATATTCAATCCAGCCGAGCGAGAGCGGCGCATTTCCTTCTTATGACCTTGATCCAGAATCACCTGATCGTTGGTATAAGCATGGATTGTGGTCATCAACCCGTGCACAATCCTGAATCGGTCATGCAGGACTTTAGCCGCCGGCGCTAGACAATTGGTAGTGCAGGAAGCATTAGAAACAACATGATGTTTAGCTGGATCATATTTGTCATCATTGACACCCATGACAATGGTGATGTCTTCATTTTTTGCCGGTGCAGAAATGATGACCTTCTTTGCCCCACCTTTTTCAATGTGAACATTCGCGCCAGGTTTACCTTTGGCAGGATCACCAACGGCATCGGTGAAAACGCCCGTTGCTTCGATGACGATATCTACTCCCAAGTCACTCCAGGGCAGAGCCGCGGGATCCTTCTCGGCGAATACGCGGATCGTCTTGCCATCAATCACCAGATTATTATCCACCACTTCAACGCTGCCTGGATAGACACCGTAGGTCGAGTCATATTTGAATAAATGCGCGTTTTGCCGTGCATCAAACAAATCATTGACTGCAACCACCTCCAGTTCTTTATGATGTGCCAGCATCGCCTTTAATACCAGTCGGCCAATGCGACCGAAACCATTGATACCTACACGCGTTACCATTTTGAAACCTCCGTTGAAAGTTATTTTAATATTTTACCATGTCTAGACATGGTTTACAGGTCTTCAGGAAAACTCGTCCTTGCCGCTTAGGGGCCCGGTTCTTTCATAGTACAAGTCCATCACCACCTGAGCCAACTTGGTCGAGTCATGCCGCCAAGGGTTTTCATTATCAACCAAATCAGCAAAATACACCGGGTAATTCTCTTCTAATTCGGGTTGAGCCTTCACCCAGCTCAGGTTTTCAGGCAAGGGTAATTCATAATTATTATTACACACGATTACATCAAACAATCGCTCTCCAAGATGGTTCTCAATTGTTTGTACATGATCATCACATGTAAATCCATCAGTTTCCCCCGGTTGAGTTGCCACATTGCAAACATAGAACTTAAGCGCTCGACTGGCTCTCAATGCATTCGCAAGATCAGGCACCAATAAATTGGGGAGAATGCTGGTAAACAAACTTCCAGGTCCAATCACAATCAAATCTGCAGAAAGTATAGCCTGAACTGCTGGGGGAAATGCCAATGGCGTATGTGGGTCTAACCATACTCGCTGTATCCTACCCCCAGCTTTAGTAATCTGACTTTCTCCCCTTACCCGTTTTTCTGTCTTTTCGTCAGGTGTCCGTATTTCTGCGACCAGTTGCACATCATGCAAAGTTGAGGGTAAAACCCGCCCCTGTACCGCAAGCACCCGTCCCGACTCGGCAACGGCTTCCTCAAAGCTACCCGTGATATCCGTTAGTGCAGTTATGAACAGATTCCCCAGTGTATGCCCATTCAACCCTGCGCTGGAAAGAAAACGGTATTGAAAAATCTGTGCAAGCAAAGCTTCATCATTAGAAAGTGCAGTCAAACAATTGCGAATATCCCCAGGCGGTAGAATTCCAATATTTTTTCTCAATTCTCCCGAAGAACCCCCATCGTCTGCGACTGTCACAACTGCTGTCAAGTTAGCCGTATGATGCTTAAGCCCGCGTAGCAACGTGGAAAGCCCTGTACCTCCACCAATCGCCACCACTTTAGGTCCGCGCTCTCGCTTTCGGTACGCAGAAACTGTTTCCAGTATGTGCTTGCCAGGACGAAGGAAAGGTCTGAGCAAAGCCCGATTCAGCCCCCACGTACCCGCCAATATTAAAACGATGCCCAACCCGCCAAAAATGACAGCCCGCAGTGTGCGATCCAGAAAACGCAAGGACAAAGCAGATAGCAAGGGAAGCCACCAGGTATCAGGCGCAGTTCGGTAAACATCTAACACCAATATGGCAAACCCAATCCCAATTAGCGTCGTACCTGCCAGCATTAAAAGCAACCAGCGCTTAACTCCCAAACCGGGCTTCAACCAGCGAAGCTCTTTCTGGAGCAAAGCAAGAAATCTCTTTGAACGATTTTGTTCTTGCATACCGTGCAAATAATAGCAGTCTTTACAAAATGCGTCAACAATTTTCCAGAATAAAAAACCTGACGTGCACGTCGAAGCATCTCTTTGTTGTATGAACGCACTTTGCAAAAGACAAATTCCTTGTATGTTATAATTTTTCCTATGAATAATGAGCGGGGCATGATGACCATTTTGGGTAACCGCTATCGTCTTCTGCGCCAAATTGGTGTGGGCGGGATGGCGATTGTCTATCACGGGCGCGATTTGATGCTGGAAAGGCCGGTCGCCGTTAAAGTGCTTCGGCAGGATCTTTCCTCCGACCCAAGCTTCCGGGAGCACTTCAAACAGGAAGCGAGAGCTGCGGCAAACCTATCGCATCCTAACATTGTTACTGTACACGATTTTGGCTTGGACAAAAACCAGCTTTATATTGTGATGGAGTACGTCCCGGGTACCGAATTAAAGACAATCATGCGCCAAAAGGGACAATTTTCTGTGGAAGAAGCGATTTCCTTAATCAGTCAAGCTTGCGCAGGAGTTGGCTATGCGCATAAAGCGGGGTTAATTCATTGTGATGTCAAACCACAAAATATTCTTGTTACCCCAGACCAGCGCGTTAAAGTGACCGACTTTGGCATTGCGCGCGCTTTGTCTACCATTCGCCCTGACGAGCAGCATGAAATCGTATGGGGATCGCCACAGTACTTTTCGCCTGAGCAGGCTTCTGGACTGGCGCCTTCGCCTGCCTCCGATGTATATTCATTGGGGGTCATCCTCTATGAGATGTTAACGGGCTCATTACCCTTCGATTCGACTGATCCAATCGAACTTGCCCGAATGCACCGTGAAGCAGCCCCGGTTCCTCCGAGCCAATTGAATCCTCGTATACCACCCGCTCTGGAGCAAATCCTCCTTAAAGTGCTTTCAAAGGAACCATCTTTACGATATCGTACAGCCGACCAATTCGGCCGGATTTTAAACGGGATAAGCCATCAACTGGAAGCCACCATTCCCCCATCCCCAACCGTTACCGTACCCGGAGCGACTGTTGTTTCTCTGGCAAACCGCCCGTCCTCTTCGCCCGTCCAGCCAGCCGCCAGCCAAACATCTACTATTTCCTCCAGCCGCTCTCCTCTGACCGGTCAACCGATGTTGCCAACACCCTCCGAACAGCTCCATGCAACTCAGGATATTGACTGGATAACAGTTCTCTTGGGCTTGATTGCTGTGACCATGGTCGGCGGGTTGATCCCATTTTGGTTATATATATACTTTTCGCTCAACCGGTAACACATGAACGACATTTATCTAGCCGCATCTATCCTCTCAGCTGATTTCACCTGCCTGCGTGAACAAATACAAAGCGCAGAAGACGCCGGGGCAGATTGGATACACATTGATGTCATGGACGGTCATTTTGTGCCCAACATCACAATGGGACCTGTTGTAGTGGAAGCCTGCCGGCGACTAACGACTTTACCTCTGGACGTTCACTTGATGATTGAACAACCAGAACTTCATATTGAAACGTTTGCAAATGCAGGAGCAGACCTGATCAGTATCCACGTAGAGTGCAACCCCAATATCCACCGGACCTTACAACAAATACGTGCATTGGGGTGCAAGCCGGGCATTGTCATTAACCCAGGTACACCTGCGATCAGTATTGTCCCACTTATTCAACAGATTGATTATGTTTTGGTCATGACAGTTAATCCTGGATTTGCAGCTCAGAAATACATAGCTGAAGTCACCCCCAAGATTGCCGAGGTAAATGAGTTTCTTGAACATTATCACTCGAACGCTCTTATAGAAGTAGATGGTGGTATAAACGCCGAAACAATATCGCTGGCAGTCAATGCTGGTGCGCGCGTTATCGTTGCAGGTTCTGCAATATTCAACCATCCCAAGGGAATTTCTGAAGGCATCAAGGAATTGCGTAAGGCAGTGCATTAAAAACAAAAATCACGGCGCAGCCGTGACTTTTGTTTGATAAAATAAACCTAAAATCAGGCGCTCTTTACCATCGTTCGAATACACTTGGCACACAAAAGCTTGCGCATCTTTCGTCCCTGATGCAATACGGTTACACGTTGTAAATTGGGACGAAAAGCGCGGTTTGTAGCGCGCATCGAAAAACTTCGATTATGACCAAATGTTGTTGTTTTTCCGCAAATCTCGCACTTTGCCATATCCGGGTGTCCTTTCAAAAATCGTACTCTTATTATTGCGATCAGCAACATGGAAGTTTACCATAAACCGTATCTAAAGACAAGAATTCAGGTTAAACAAAAAGGCGTTTACTATGAGCAAAACGAGCAACCCTTTGGGTAACATTTTTATATCCCAGCGAGCCATTGCAACCATTGCCTATCAGGCAGCACTGGATACCTATGGCTTGGTCGGTCTAACTGCAAAAAATTTAGCGATAGGTATAGCCCAGGCATTGGTCAAAGATCCAACGCTGGGCATTGATATACATTATGACGGTCAAAAAATTAAGATAGACCTTTATGTGATTATGGAATACGGCACCCGAATAAAATCTGTAGCTGCAAGCGTTTCAGATGCTGTTCGTTACCAGATTGAAAAAGCAACTGGCATTCCTGTTAGTGAGGTGAATATTCATGTCCGTGGGCTGCGTGTCAGCAATCCGGATTAGTCAAGTACTCAGTCATCATATAGAGGTTTTATGAACATAGAATCACACTATCAAGCCCACAGAGACGGTCAGGGATTATCTAAACCCAATTTCATAGATGGACAAAAACTAAAGGAGCTGGTTGAAGCAGCTATGATCTGGTTGAAAACTAACCAGCAAACTGTTAACTCCTTGAATGTATTTCCTGTGCCCGATGGGGACACTGGCACCAACATGCTGTTGACCATGCAGGCAGCTTATCAGGAAATTGCCAATTCAGGTGAGCGCAACATCGGAAAAATGGCACACGCGATTGCTCAGGGAGCCCTTATGGGTGCGCGAGGAAACTCGGGAGTAATCCTTTCCCAATTATGGCGCGGTTTCGCTCGAGCACTCGACAATTATGAAACAATGGATGCAGAACTTTTCGTTAAGGCTTTAGTAGAAGCTCGAAACACAGCCTACAAAGGAGTCGTTCGCCCTGTTGAAGGCACAATTCTAACTGTAGCTAAAGACATCGCTCGGGTTGCTGAAGAAACTCTTGCCAGCCATGTAACAGACTTGAAAAAAATCCTCGAAAATGCTGTACTTGGCGCGGACGAGTCCGTCCGTCATACTCCAGAATTATTACCCGTTCTCAAACAGGCTGGCGTTGTGGATGCCGGCGGCAAAGGACTGTTCTTCCTTCTTGAGGGTATGCTGCGCCACCTCAATCACCTCCCGCTAGAAACACCCGTAACAGTTGTCCAGCCCCTTTCGACAATGCAGCTTTCAGAAACAATGGAGTCTATTGAACCAGGACAAGATTTTGAAGTGGTCATAGACTTCCAGCCAAACGGCCCCCTGGACCTGGAAAAGTTTTATCAAGATTTGTCACTGATGGGCACTTCCATTCAAGTTGGCGAAGGAGAAGGAATTTACCGCATGCATATTCATGTCCCCACAGAAAAGCGATATTCCCCGATCGACTATACGATGTCCCTTGGTACTATTACAAAAGTCAGTATTGAAAATCTTATTG
>Ga0308390_1001195_pt1 | contig 17149 bp, 9 predicted proteins | sample Hotspr2Sample149_FD_202358 | JGI IMG/M metagenome (GOLD analysis project Ga0308390, IMG submission 202358) | Hot spring phototrophic mat microbial communities from Mushroom Spring, Yellowstone National Park, Wyoming, United States - 20040719_149 ...
AAGGCTTGAATGCCATGCTAGCCTTGCGCAGTGCCGGGATGGGCGGCAAACAGGAATGGGCGCAAGCCTGGAAGCTCATCGGCAATACCAGCTGAAATTTTCCAACGATTTTGGGACACACCCCCCTTTTCCGTGATGGAAAAATGCGTTATAATACACTCCTTTCAGTATCCTCTTACGGATCGTGCGGGGTGAAACCTTTGCACTCTGTATTGAAACAAATTCTGCTAGAAACTTTCAGTATCCTCTTACGGATCGTGCGGGGTGAAACCGCTTCGAATGGGACTACGCCAGAAGTGTCCTCCTGACTTTCAGTATCCTCTTACGGATCGTGCGGGGTGAAACAATAACTGTATCGGGAGCGGGATGGACACCCAATCAATCTTTCAGTATCCTCTTACGGATCGTGCGGGGTGAAACTGAGGTCGACCCCGACCTTATCGAGGAGTGGGTAGCTTTCAGTATCCTCTTACGGATCGTGCGGGGTGAAACCGTGTAGGCGCGCATTCCGAGGGCGATCAACTTTTTGCTTTCAGTATCCTCTTACGGATCGTGCGGGGTGAAACAAAAAAGAGGTGCATTTTTAAGAATGACTTCGGGGCTTTCAGTATCCTCTTACGGATCGTGCGGGGTGAAACTCCGCAAAGCTATTCTTCCCCTCCAAGTCTTACAATCTTTCAGTATCCTCTTACGGATCGTGCGGGGTGAAACAAAGCCAATCTAGTTTTATTTCCAACACCCTAATTTTCGACTTTCAGTATCCTCTTACGGATCGTGCGGGGTGAAACGGTGGTGTCGATGCGGTGGTGGTCGCCCCATGCGGCTTTCAGTATCCTCTTACGGATCGTGCGGGGTGAAACGTAGTGGTCGCCCCATGCGGTAGTGGTCGCCCCATGCTTTCAGTATCCTCTTACGGATCGTGCGGGGTGAAACCTCGAAATTCTACAGAAAGGAGATGCTCGAATGGACTTTCAGTATCCTCTTACGGATCGTGCGGGGTGAAACGATACCACCGACCGCATGGGGCGACCACCACCGCATGCTTTCAGTATCCTCTTACGGATCGTGCGGGGTGAAACGGGGATATTGCCTTACTTGTTTTAACGAATATTACGCTTTCAGTATCCTCTTACGGATCGTGCGGGGTGAAACCAGCGATCTCGCTTACCACACCAATTAAACCCATCCAGCTTTCAGTATCCTCTTACGGATCGTGCGGGGTGAAACCCAGATAAGTTCGAGGATGCAATCGATTACTTGTCCAACTTTCAGTATCCTCTTACGGATCGTGCGGGGTGAAACAGTCGCCACATGCGGTAGTGGTCATCGATGCGGTGGCTTTCAGTATCCTCTTACGGATCGTGCGGGGTGAAACGGGCAAGGCGTGGTCATCGTTACCACGCAGCGTGGCACCTTTCAGTATCCTCTTACGGATCGTGCGGGGTGAAACGGCAAGGCGTGGTCATCGTTACCACGCAGCGTGGCACTTTCAGTATCCTCTTACGGATCGTGCGGGGTGAAACGCGGTTTAAACATAAACCTTCCCCTCCTCCAATTAACTTTCAGTATCCTCTTACGGATCGTGCGGGGTGAAACTAACAAAAGAATCATAAGCATCGATTTTATCGCCTCCGCTTTCAGTATCCTCTTACGGATCGTGCGGGGTGAAACACAAAGGCTCTGTAGATATAGTCTCTTGGCAACTCTTTCAGTATCCTCTTACGGATCGTGCGGGGTGAAACTTTTCGGCAGACATAGTACGGCCAGGCTGCTTCCTCACTTTCAGTATCCTCTTACGGATCGTGCGGGGTGAAACGGGAGTATTTCATCGAGTTCTCCCGGGATTTTAACCTTTCAGTATCCTCTTACGGATCGTGCGGGGTGAAACCCCACTCCCCGAAATCACTCCCCGCTACGCGCCGGCCTTTCAGTATCCTCTTACGGATCGTGCGGGGTGAAACAGTGGTCATCGATGCGGTGGTGGTCAGCATGCGATAGCTTTCAGTATCCTCTTACGGATCGTGCGGGGTGAAACCTGCGGGACATAAATCCCCGCGTATACGTACCCCGGGCTTTCAGTATCCTCTTACGGATCGTGCGGGGTGAAACACCTAAAGGAGATGGAGCCCCGGATCTACATTTCGAACTTTCAGTATCCTCTTACGGATCGTGCGGGGTGAAACGTGGTTACGCATGACCACGTCTGACCACGTCACGCGCTTTCAGTATCCTCTTACGGATCGTGCGGGGTGAAACCAGCTTTGCTGCTAATCTTATTTTTTCTAATATTTTCTTTCAGTATCCTCTTACGGATCGTGCGGGGTGAAACATCTCTCAAAAATTCTCGAAGGAGGTGCTTGAATGGACTTTCAGTATCCTCTTACGGATCGTGCGGGGTGAAACCCCCCCAAAAAAAAACCACTCCCCGCCTCGCGCCAGCCTTTCAGTATCCTCTTACGGATCGTGCGGGGTGAAACAATTCAATTTGAGCAGGGGTTAATTCCCGTAGTGCTTTCAGTATCCTCTTACGGATCGTGCGGGGTGAAACCCTTTAGGTAGATGATAAACTTTGTCCAGATATCTTCTTTCAGTATCCTCTTACGGATCGTGCGGGGTGAAACAAAAGGAGAGTTAGAGATGAATTTTGATGAATTTTTCTTTCAGTATCCTCTTACGGATCGTGCGGGGTGAAACCCGCATGCGGTCGGTAGCATCGATGCATCGCATGCGGTCTTTCAGTATCCTCTTACGGATCGTGCGGGGTGAAACTTGGTAACAAAAATCTTTCCGGGAGCCACCTCGGCGCTTTCAGTATCCTCTTACGGATCGTGCGGGGTGAAACCCCCTCCCACAAAGAAACTCCCCGCTACGCGCCAGCCTTTCAGTATCCTCTTACGGATCGTGCGGGGTGAAACGTCGGTGGTATCGATGCGATGCCACCACCGCATGCGGTCTTTCAGTATCCTCTTACGGATCGTGCGGGGTGAAACCTGGTATAATGCTGCCAGCGTTACATCTAACCCAGACTCTTTCAGTATCCTCTTACGGATCGTGCGGGGTGAAACAAATCTACCAGTAGCTGTACCTACCTGATTAAATTCACTTTCAGTATCCTCTTACGGATCGTGCGGGGTGAAACTTTGCGCCCGAAAAAATTGCCTGCAACGAGAATTGCCTTTCAGTATCCTCTTACGGATCGTGCGGGGTGAAACGAGGTGGTATCTCCGAAGCTCTAAGGGCAGAATTTTCTTTCAGTATCCTCTTACGGATCGTGCGGGGTGAAACAGACGTAAATCATGTTACACCTCCCTCTAGCCGCCGCTTTCAGTATCCTCTTACGGATCGTGCGGGGTGAAACCTTCGCAGTGGCACGACTTGGACGTGCCACCCACCATCTTTCAGTATCCTCTTACGGATCGTGCGGGGTGAAACATGGGTGGCAAACCCATACGTGGAACTGTTAAAAGTCTTTCAGTATCCTCTTACGGATCGTGCGGGGTGAAACGCGTAATACGCAGCCTTGATGTAGTTTCGCTCGCGAGCTTTCAGTATCCTCTTACGGATCGTGCGGGGTGAAACCGTAATACGCAGCCTTGATGTAGTTTCGCTCGCGAGCTTTCAGTATCCTCTTACGGATCGTGCGGGGTGAAACCGTCGCGGACTTTTATGTCCGCGACGTGTCCGGCAACCTTTCAGTATCCTCTTACGGATCGTGCGGGGTGAAACATTTGTAATTGCGCAACTGGAGCCGGGGCTACTCCCATCTTTCAGTATCCTCTTACGGATCGTGCGGGGTGAAACACACCTACCCCACATGGCTTAAGATTAGCATCGTCGACTTTCAGTATCCTCTTACGGATCGTGCGGGGTGAAACGAAAACATTGTAACAAATTTTGGACAGTTCTTGAATGCTTTCAGTATCCTCTTACGGATCGTGCGGGGTGAAACTCGAGGGAGCTCTCCAGAAGATGGAAGCTCCCCGTCCTTTCAGTATCCTCTTACGGATCGTGCGGGGTGAAACGCCCGCTCAATCTCGGTGAGCATCTGCCCCTTTGTCTTTCAGTATCCTCTTACGGATCGTGCGGGGTGAAACGGCGGCGTACTACGCCGCCGACCATGACCGCCGCTGGCTTTCAGTATCCTCTTACGGATCGTGCGGGGTGAAACTCCAAGTTTCTGGATTGACACAGAACGTCAGTTGTGCTTTCAGTATCCTCTTACGGATCGTGCGGGGTGAAACATTGAAAGTCGCATAAAAGAACTGGCTGGTAAAATCCTTTCAGTATCCTCTTACGGATCGTGCGGGGTGAAACTTTTCGCCGTTAGCCGTTACGATTGTGATTACATGCTTTCAGTATCCTCTTACGGATCGTGCGGGGTGAAACAAACATGGCTACCCCATATACTGAGTGATCAATTCAACTTTCAGTATCCTCTTACGGATCGTGCGGGGTGAAACGAAGTCATGCAGATATGACCGTAGCGGTCTGTTTTACTTTCAGTATCCTCTTACGGATCGTGCGGGGTGAAACCTACCAATGAGTTGTACCCAATACCGAACAAAACAACTTTCAGTATCCTCTTACGGATCGTGCGGGGTGAAACCATTGACCTGGACACCATTCCTGCCAGCGTTTGGCAGCTTTCAGTATCCTCTTACGGATCGTGCGGGGTGAAACAACGGTTATGGAAGGTCTGATAGAGGATCCAACTCTTGGCTTTCAGTATCCTCTTACGGATCGTGCGGGGTGAAACAAGCAGCTCCGTCCTGTCTCTGCCGACCATAATAAAACTTTCAGTATCCTCTTACGGATCGTGCGGGGTGAAACCCCCGTGGATGAGGTGTTTCCGAACCTTATTTACATCTTTCAGTATCCTCTTACGGATCGTGCGGGGTGAAACTTTATCGAGTAGTACGTACACCTCGGTTCGCGTCCCATCTTTCAGTATCCTCTTACGGATCGTGCGGGGTGAAACAGCTTGCGTTCCACTAGTGCTTGGACGGAAATTTTCTTTCAGTATCCTCTTACGGATCGTGCGGGGTGAAACAAGCACAGACAGTTGTCCACGACCGCAGCCCCCATCTGCTTTCAGTATCCTCTTACGGATCGTGCGGGGTGAAACATATTGAAAAAACCCGGCGCGGATTCCCCGCCTTATCTTTCAGTATCCTCTTACGGATCGTGCGGGGTGAAACCCGAAACGGTAATCCCTCCCAAAATTCAATCAAGAACTTTCAGTATCCTCTTACGGATCGTGCGGGGTGAAACGTAAATCCAGATCTTTATAGAGTTGCGCCAGCTTTAGCTTTCAGTATCCTCTTACGGATCGTGCGGGGTGAAACCCACGTCACGCGTGGTTACGCATGACCACGTCACGCGCTTTCAGTATCCTCTTACGGATCGTGCGGGGTGAAACCACGTCACGCGTGGTTACGCATGACCACGTCACGCGCTTTCAGTATCCTCTTACGGATCGTGCGGGGTGAAACGGGAGTTAGAGAGGTTATCCCGCTCCCTCCCATCATCTTTCAGTATCCTCTTACGGATCGTGCGGGGTGAAACGCGGTTCCAGATCCTGCGGTTTTGGAGGATCCTCTCCGCTTTCAGTATCCTCTTACGGATCGTGCGGGGTGAAACAAAACTTTGTCGTAACCTTTTTGCAACGTTCCCACACTTTCAGTATCCTCTTACGGATCGTGCGGGGTGAAACTTCAATTATTTACAAATCATACGGTAGAAATCTCATCTTTCAGTATCCTCTTACGGATCGTGCGGGGTGAAACTCCTTGAGACAAGAAATAAGGACTTCATTTTCCAAACTTTCAGTATCCTCTTACGGATCGTGCGGGGTGAAACCCTTTTCGTAATATGATATGGGGTAGCTCCCCCGCTCTTTCAGTATCCTCTTACGGATCGTGCGGGGTGAAACAGTATTAACTTTCATTGTACCCCCCCTCCAGTTGCTCTTTCAGTATCCTCTTACGGATCGTGCGGGGTGAAACCCAGTAACCTGGCAAAGAAAATTAAATTGTAATTCCCTTTCAGTATCCTCTTACGGATCGTGCGGGGTGAAACCCGTGCTGGGGGCAGCAGCACGGAGCGCCGATGGCCTTTCAGTATCCTCTTACGGATCGTGCGGGGTGAAACCCCGATGCCTATCCACTCTGTTCTCCCCCTTTTCACTTTCAGTATCCTCTTACGGATCGTGCGGGGTGAAACTGTTATGGGGCGGAACGGCAATCGCCCGCGGTGGACTTTCAGTATCCTCTTACGGATCGTGCGGGGTGAAACACATCTCACTCGACAGCATCCCCCACTCGGTTTGGACTTTCAGTATCCTCTTACGGATCGTGCGGGGTGAAACAATGCCACCCAAGCCTCAGGGCGCCACTTCCCCCCTCTTTCAGTATCCTCTTACGGATCGTGCGGGGTGAAACATAAATCCAGATCTTTATAGAGTTGCACCTGCTTTGGCTTTCAGTATCCTCTTACGGATCGTGCGGGGTGAAACTCGGAATTGTGGGAGCTGCCCATCTCGCACTCCCTCTAACTTTCAGTATCCTCTTACGGATCGTGCGGGGTGAAACATTAGAGGCTGCATATAAACTAGCTCAACGCATCGTCTTTCAGTATCCTCTTACGGATCGTGCGGGGTGAAACTCAGAATCCAACTTACTCAAAAATCTTATCTTATATGGCTTTCAGTATCCTCTTACGGATCGTGCGGGGTGAAACGTCCAATCCTACCACAAAAGACCCACGGAAAAAACGTCTTTCAGTATCCTCTTACGGATCGTGCGGGGTGAAACAGAGGAAACTTTTTTTCGAAGTATTCGCTTTCGATGCCTTTCAGTATCCTCTTACGGATCGTGCGGGGTGAAACTGCTGGCGTCCGCATAGCGTAGCGTCCACACACCGTGCCTTTCAGTATCCTCTTACGGATCGTGCGGGGTGAAACTTTAGTCCCCACTCCCCACTCCCCGCTACGCGCCGGCCTTTCAGTATCCTCTTACGGATCGTGCGGGGTGAAACCTCAAATTCAAGAAAGGAGACGAAAATGGATGTTCAATCTTTCAGTATCCTCTTACGGATCGTGCGGGGTGAAACTGAAATTGTTGTACCTGTAAACTGTGTCGGTATTGCCTTTCAGTATCCTCTTACGGATCGTGCGGGGTGAAACCAGACCCAGCCAATGTCCGCCTCCTGGCCGTGCAAGCTTTCAGTATCCTCTTACGGATCGTGCGGGGTGAAACCTGGTCTGGAGATTAACTCCAAGACTTCTCGCACGGCCCTTTCAGTATCCTCTTACGGATCGTGCGGGGTGAAACCCTTTCCAGTTGGGGGCGTGGATTGAAACTTATCGTTCTTTCAGTATCCTCTTACGGATCGTGCGGGGTGAAACTCGTTATTAGTAACACGGCAAGTAGTTGGACGTTCGCTTTCAGTATCCTCTTACGGATCGTGCGGGGTGAAACGCAAAGAAAAAGATGGAGATACTTTAATTCCTTATAACTTTCAGTATCCTCTTACGGATCGTGCGGGGTGAAACTTGGTTTTTTCGGACATTTTTCGTCTCCTTTCCAGTTCTTTCAGTATCCTCTTACGGATCGTGCGGGGTGAAACTCAGCCTCTCTGCAGACGGGAGAGTTCGACAACCTTAACTTTCAGTATCCTCTTACGGATCGTGCGGGGTGAAACCAATACTGCGATGACATTTTCGGAGCAAATTTCAAGAACTTTCAGTATCCTCTTACGGATCGTGCGGGGTGAAACGTAGTGGTCAGCATGCGGTGGTGGTCAGCATGCGACTTTCAGTATCCTCTTACGGATCGTGCGGGGTGAAACAGTCGGGATTAACTCTCATTGCATCCTCCTAGTTTCTCTTTCAGTATCCTCTTACGGATCGTGCGGGGTGAAACAAATGTCTAAAAACGATACCATCTGGTCAAAGTACCTCTTTCAGTATCCTCTTACGGATCGTGCGGGGTGAAACTTCTTGGAGAGCGTCTGACCAAGAGCAGCCTCCAACACTTTCAGTATCCTCTTACGGATCGTGCGGGGTGAAACGTTTTCGACGCTCTTGACCCATACTTTTTGTTTGACAACTTTCAGTATCCTCTTACGGATCGTGCGGGGTGAAACTATCCTCCTAGTTTCTGGTTGAGGCGCCCCAAATCGACTTTCAGTATCCTCTTACGGATCGTGCGGGGTGAAACGGCTTGCCACCCACACGTGAATGACGCTCGTTGCCCTTTCAGTATCCTCTTACGGATCGTGCGGGGTGAAACTTGGAGGCTGCTCTCGGCCAAACTCTCTCCAAAAACTTTCAGTATCCTCTTACGGATCGTGCGGGGTGAAACCGTGACGTGGTCATGCGTAACCATATACCGTGACGCTTTCAGTATCCTCTTACGGATCGTGCGGGGTGAAACAAAGGAGGTACAATGGATACCGCAAGTGTCCACACAACTTTCAGTATCCTCTTACGGATCGTGCGGGGTGAAACCATAATAAGCATAACTCGCCGCTTCGGCGTAATAATCTTTCAGTATCCTCTTACGGATCGTGCGGGGTGAAACAACGATGTTTTAGACGCGTACTTCTTATTTGACAATCTTTCAGTATCCTCTTACGGATCGTGCGGGGTGAAACTGTCCCGATGCCAACACAGGCAGTCCTCCCCCTCTTCACTTTCAGTATCCTCTTACGGATCGTGCGGGGTGAAACTGATACGCTGAGCCAGCCTATATGCAGCCTCCAAACACTTTCAGTATCCTCTTACGGATCGTGCGGGGTGAAACACTCCTTCTAGCTGATGCCGGGGCGCCCAAAATCGACTTTCAGTATCCTCTTACGGATCGTGCGGGGTGAAACAAGTAGTCCAGCCACATCCACAGCAGAGTCCTCCAAACTTTCAGTATCCTCTTACGGATCGTGCGGGGTGAAACTCCGTGCTGGGGGCAGTAGCACGGAGCATCCAAGGTCTTTCAGTATCCTCTTACGGATCGTGCGGGGTGAAACGTCGAGCCGAGCTAGTCTTAAGTTAATGAACTCAACTTTCAGTATCCTCTTACGGATCGTGCGGGGTGAAACGCATGTGGCGACTACCGCATCGATGCCACCACCGCATGCTTTCAGTATCCTCTTACGGATCGTGCGGGGTGAAACAAAAATAACTCTTCGTCCTTAAAAACGGTATCCGCGTCTTTCAGTATCCTCTTACGGATCGTGCGGGGTGAAACTTGCTGGAGCGAGTTTTTTATCCCGCAAGACAAACTCTTTCAGTATCCTCTTACGGATCGTGCGGGGTGAAACCCTTTTTAACATCTGCTAAAACCTCATCAATAATCCTCTTTCAGTATCCTCTTACGGATCGTGCGGGGTGAAACCGAAAACCATGGCAAGAGGATAAAGGACGTGTTGGTCTTTCAGTATCCTCTTACGGATCGTGCGGGGTGAAACGAAAAGTTTCGAAAGTCTTTATACGACATAGATCCTTCTTTCAGTATCCTCTTACGGATCGTGCGGGGTGAAACATCTACGTGTCAAAGTCCGTGCGGACTTTGACACGGGCTTTCAGTATCCTCTTACGGATCGTGCGGGGTGAAACCAAAAGTATTTGGCCTACCTGAGGGACCTCTCTCCCCTTTCAGTATCCTCTTACGGATCGTGCGGGGTGAAACCCAGCTTGCGTTCCACCAGTGCTTGGACAGAAATCTTCTTTCAGTATCCTCTTACGGATCGTGCGGGGTGAAACTTCCAAAGGACGTAATGATTCAGATTAAACCATACAGACTTTCAGTATCCTCTTACGGATCGTGCGGGGTGAAACCAGAACAGCCCTAACATCGATACCTGCATTCGTAAGTCTTTCAGTATCCTCTTACGGATCGTGCGGGGTGAAACTGAAAGAAGTACAAAATCTCAAGAACTCTGTCAATCGCCTTTCAGTATCCTCTTACGGATCGTGCGGGGTGAAACCGTATCAACACGGCGTGGCTCCCCCGCCCTGTGGGTCTTTCAGTATCCTCTTACGGATCGTGCGGGGTGAAACGTCAACAATATCGGAATAGGAACCATAATTAATAACCTTTCAGTATCCTCTTACGGATCGTGCGGGGTGAAACTATGGAAGAAAGAATTATTTATTTACCAGTTTATATCTTTCAGTATCCTCTTACGGATCGTGCGGGGTGAAACCGAAACAATGAAAGCAGGAGTTATTAACGCATTTGTCTTTCAGTATCCTCTTACGGATCGTGCGGGGTGAAACAATTGGAAATATTGCCCAGAAGCACACCCTTTATAATCTTTCAGTATCCTCTTACGGATCGTGCGGGGTGAAACAAATGATGCCATCTGGCAAAAGTATCTGAACTACCTGCTTTCAGTATCCTCTTACGGATCGTGCGGGGTGAAACCTTCCAAAAAAAAACCACTCCCCGCCTCGCGCCAGCCTTTCAGTATCCTCTTACGGATCGTGCGGGGTGAAACAGTTTGCGCCTAAAAAATTGCCTGCAACCAGAATTGCCTTTCAGTATCCTCTTACGGATCGTGCGGGGTGAAACGAATAAATTGTTACGCCCTCCTCTCCGAAACAGAGACTTTCAGTATCCTCTTACGGATCGTGCGGGGTGAAACCCAAAACGGTCAAAAACCTGGTAGCGGAAGCTAGAACTTTCAGTATCCTCTTACGGATCGTGCGGGGTGAAACTTTCTGGAGAATTCGATGAAATATTCCCGATTATAAACTTTCAGTATCCTCTTACGGATCGTGCGGGGTGAAACTGCAATGAAAGTTTATAATGAAGACGAATCCCCCCTCTTTCAGTATCCTCTTACGGATCGTGCGGGGTGAAACGTTGGATACTCTTTAGATAAATTGGAATCTCCAACCAGACTTTCAGTATCCTCTTACGGATCGTGCGGGGTGAAACTTAATCAAACTTTAATCAAATTTTAATCTTATTTTACTTTCAGTATCCTCTTACGGATCGTGCGGGGTGAAACACAAATTTACTCTAAATTTGGAAAACCAGGACATAACTTTCAGTATCCTCTTACGGATCGTGCGGGGTGAAACCCATTACCAGTTTCATCGGGACCATCAACAACATCGACTTTCAGTATCCTCTTACGGATCGTGCGGGGTGAAACTCGTATGGGACAAGTTTGTCCAATATTTGAAAGAGACTTTCAGTATCCTCTTACGGATCGTGCGGGGTGAAACAGCCAAAGTTCTGAATTTCCTGCTGTTTTCCCAAACCTTTCAGTATCCTCTTACGGATCGTGCGGGGTGAAACTTCTGTGGCAACACAAATTCGATGAGGTTCCAGTGGCTTTCAGTATCCTCTTACGGATCGTGCGGGGTGAAACTTCACATTGAGGAGATTAAATTTAATTTTTTTTCCCCTTTCAGTATCCTCTTACGGATCGTGCGGGGTGAAACTTAGAAGCATGGCGCGACAAAAATCTCTCAAAAGGCCTTTCAGTATCCTCTTACGGATCGTGCGGGGTGAAACTCCTTGAGACAAGAAATAAGGACTTCATTTTCCAAACTTTCAGTATCCTCTTACGGATCGTGCGGGGTGAAACTTGTGGGGGGCTTAACCTTGCTGGGGTTGTTGGTTCTCTTTCAGTATCCTCTTACGGATCGTGCGGGGTGAAACATATCCGCTCTTGGATCAAAAAATATTTCGACCGAATCTTTCAGTATCCTCTTACGGATCGTGCGGGGTGAAACAGATTGGGTGTCTTCCTGCTATTAGAATATCTACCTCTTTCAGTATCCTCTTACGGATCGTGCGGGGTGAAACCTGGCACGACCACGCTACGACCACGCCTTGCCACGCCTTTCAGTATCCTCTTACGGATCGTGCGGGGTGAAACTCCCCCCTCCAAAAGCATCTCCCCGCTACGCGCCGGCCTTTCAGTATCCTCTTACGGATCGTGCGGGGTGAAACCAATACATACTGTAGGAGGGGTCTCCTTTCAACTTTCAGTATCCTCTTACGGATCGTGCGGGGTGAAACCATGTGGCGCGAAAAATTCTCTCAAAAATTCCCAGACTTTCAGTATCCTCTTACGGATCGTGCGGGGTGAAACTGGTCACAGAGGATGCGATCCTCTGGAAATACCAAACCTTTCAGTATCCTCTTACGGATCGTGCGGGGTGAAACTCATCGCATACGGTGGTGGCATCGCATGCGGTCAGCTTTCAGTATCCTCTTACGGATCGTGCGGGGTGAAACTTCATCCCTCACAAAACCAATAAACCAGCACTCATTGACTTTCAGTATCCTCTTACGGATCGTGCGGGGTGAAACCGAGCTTAGTGTTTCCATGAACACTATCGGTATCGACTTTCAGTATCCTCTTACGGATCGTGCGGGGTGAAACTCCGTTGCTGGCTTGGCGGAGTTTTACAAATCACAACCTTTCAGTATCCTCTTACGGATCGTGCGGGGTGAAACTCATCGCATACGGTGGTGGCATCGCATGCGGTCAGCTTTCAGTATCCTCTTACGGATCGTGCGGGGTGAAACTCACAGTAATAACTCCGCAACAGCCTGCCTTGTTAAACTTTCAGTATCCTCTTACGGATCGTGCGGGGTGAAACCGGACCAGATTGTTGTCCAATCATATGATCTTTTTCTTTCAGTATCCTCTTACGGATCGTGCGGGGTGAAACTCATACTCAGTATTCGTATCGAAGTCGATGACTACCCTTTCAGTATCCTCTTACGGATCGTGCGGGGTGAAACCAAAAATGGAAGAACTAAATGTCATAAAGACCCGGAACTTTCAGTATCCTCTTACGGATCGTGCGGGGTGAAACTCCGGCTGAAGATGGGGAAGGTATCGTAATCCTCCCCCCTTTCAGTATCCTCTTACGGATCGTGCGGGGTGAAACATCAAACAAGAAATATCCATTTAATTCCTCCCGAAGTCTTTCAGTATCCTCTTACGGATCGTGCGGGGTGAAACTCGATATAAGCATGGACAGCATCCCCCCCTCAGTGTCTTTCAGTATCCTCTTACGGATCGTGCGGGGTGAAACTTTAGCGGGGGAAGAACACGATGAACGCCAAAAACACTTTCAGTATCCTCTTACGGATCGTGCGGGGTGAAACCAAATTCTTAAACACGCCTCGGCGTGAGACATTAGCTTTCAGTATCCTCTTACGGATCGTGCGGGGTGAAACAACAACTTTGCGGAAGAGTTCATAGATTCCTCTCCCGCTTTCAGTATCCTCTTACGGATCGTGCGGGGTGAAACCCCCCATGCCTATCCACTCTGCTCTCCCCCTGTTCACTTTCAGTATCCTCTTACGGATCGTGCGGGGTGAAACTCCCTGATGTCGGGGCTAGGGATATAGCCCCACTCACTTTCAGTATCCTCTTACGGATCGTGCGGGGTGAAACGAAATTGGAGAGGATGACCGACCGAAGCTTGCCCAACCTTTCAGTATCCTCTTACGGATCGTGCGGGGTGAAACGCGGCGTAATACGCCGCCCTGACGTAATCTCGCCGAGCTTTCAGTATCCTCTTACGGATCGTGCGGGGTGAAACCACGACGGCTTGGATGCGTACTTCCTGTTTGACAACCTTTCAGTATCCTCTTACGGATCGTGCGGGGTGAAACACGGTGGATGGTGCGGGGTAAAAGCCCCGCCGTGAACTTTCAGTATCCTCTTACGGATCGTGCGGGGTGAAACTGATGTCGACATCTCCGTGGACGGGGCAGTAACACGCTTTCAGTATCCTCTTACGGATCGTGCGGGGTGAAACGACACTGCCCAGCGTTCAGTATCCACCGCCCACCCGCTTTCAGTATCCTCTTACGGATCGTGCGGGGTGAAACTTCTCCCCCTCTTCAGGGGGGTGGAAGAGGTCTTCCCTTTCAGTATCCTCTTACGGATCGTGCGGGGTGAAACCTCCGTGTTCTTCGCAGTAGCACGGGGCGCCAATGACCTTTCAGTATCCTCTTACGGATCGTGCGGGGTGAAACGGATTAACTTTCATTTCACCCCTCCTTCCCATTGTCCTTTCAGTATCCTCTTACGGATCGTGCGGGGTGAAACTAATAGTTCAGAGTAATCCGCCCAGCGGTCATCGCTCTTTCAGTATCCTCTTACGGATCGTGCGGGGTGAAACGCTGAAGGCGGGGAAGGTATCATAATCCTCCCCCTCCTTTCAGTATCCTCTTACGGATCGTGCGGGGTGAAACTTTGCGCCTGAAAAAATTTTCTGCAACGAGAATTGCCTTTCAGTATCCTCTTACGGATCGTGCGGGGTGAAACTTTCTTAGATATTGCCCCCCCCTTCCGCAAGGCTTTCAGTATCCTCTTACGGATCGTGCGGGGTGAAACAGCACGAACTTGTCCATTCGCGTCCCGTACGGCCCCCTTTCAGTATCCTCTTACGGATCGTGCGGGGTGAAACTATTTGTAATTGCGCAACTGGAGCCGGGGCTACCTATCTTTCAGTATCCTCTTACGGATCGTGCGGGGTGAAACACAATAATAATGTAGAATACATTCACATTGAGGAGCTTTCAGTATCCTCTTACGGATCGTGCGGGGTGAAACTCAGCACGTCAGCACGCCAGCACGCCAGCACGGTATGCTTTCAGTATCCTCTTACGGATCGTGCGGGGTGAAACTTTTTGCAGCAACGGCTGTAGTACCGCTTCCTACAACTTTCAGTATCCTCTTACGGATCGTGCGGGGTGAAACTTTGTGAATCCTGCAGGGAATTGCTTTTTCTCTGCAATCTTTCAGTATCCTCTTACGGATCGTGCGGGGTGAAACATGTTGTCAAGTCCGTTCGTCAGCCGTTAAATTTTTCTTTCAGTATCCTCTTACGGATCGTGCGGGGTGAAACAATTCTTCCAAAATCTTTCAAAAGGAGGTGCTCGAACTTTCAGTATCCTCTTACGGATCGTGCGGGGTGAAACGCGTTACTGATAGCAATGTTCTTGCTATTCCTGGTTCTTTCAGTATCCTCTTACGGATCGTGCGGGGTGAAACGATTTTTTTTTGAGGAGGACGAGACGGAATTTTTCACTTTCAGTATCCTCTTACGGATCGTGCGGGGTGAAACTAATCAGAACAACTCCTAGGGAGCTGAAGTCCTTGGCTTTCAGTATCCTCTTACGGATCGTGCGGGGTGAAACTCCCGGAGAATTCGGTGATAAAGATTCTTGTTTCTTCTTTCAGTATCCTCTTACGGATCGTGCGGGGTGAAACCCCCCCCAAAAAAAATGCTCCCCGCTACGCGCCAGCCTTTCAGTATCCTCTTACGGATCGTGCGGGGTGAAACCATCTTTTGCTCCTTTCTTGAACCAAACTATTTTTTCTTTCAGTATCCTCTTACGGATCGTGCGGGGTGAAACGTCGTTTCGATAATTGCAGCTTTTGCGACAATGAACTTTCAGTATCCTCTTACGGATCGTGCGGGGTGAAACATCCTCCAAACTGCTTTGCAAGGTCATTTGTCCATACTTTCAGTATCCTCTTACGGATCGTGCGGGGTGAAACTTCCACTAGACCAATCCGTGCCGTCATGACCGAGAGCTTTCAGTATCCTCTTACGGATCGTGCGGGGTGAAACTATTTCCAACTTCGAGCGTCTCAGCATCATGTTGGACTTTCAGTATCCTCTTACGGATCGTGCGGGGTGAAACTGAGTTTACTTATTCTAAATGCTAATATGGAAAATTCTTTCAGTATCCTCTTACGGATCGTGCGGGGTGAAACTGCTCCTCCGTCCAACGCCAGTAAGAGGAAAACCTCTCTTTCAGTATCCTCTTACGGATCGTGCGGGGTGAAACATTGACACGGAACGTCAGTTGTGCGGTTGTTTTGCTCTTTCAGTATCCTCTTACGGATCGTGCGGGGTGAAACCTTGGGTAAATGGACTAGATAAGAGTTTCCAATGCACACTTTCAGTATCCTCTTACGGATCGTGCGGGGTGAAACGCTTGGCTTCGGAAGGACGACAAAGTGGTTTATTACCTTTCAGTATCCTCTTACGGATCGTGCGGGGTGAAACGGCGGAGGGTACAATGAAAGTCAATCCTGACCCCACCTTTCAGTATCCTCTTACGGATCGTGCGGGGTGAAACTCGGTGCAACGGGGGACAAGCTCTTGTCCCCCTCCAGCTTTCAGTATCCTCTTACGGATCGTGCGGGGTGAAACCAAAAACCATGGCAAGAGGGTAAAGGACGTGCTGGTCTTTCAGTATCCTCTTACGGATCGTGCGGGGTGAAACACATTTTATTGTTCAGAATGTGGGGAAAAAATTGATCTTTCAGTATCCTCTTACGGATCGTGCGGGGTGAAACTTACTTTTGGCTTTTCCGCCCAGCTTTTTAGCTCTTTCCTTTCAGTATCCTCTTACGGATCGTGCGGGGTGAAACTACCCGATTAAAGTCTCTCCTGGAGAGGGTAATTCTCTTTCAGTATCCTCTTACGGATCGTGCGGGGTGAAACAGAATTACAGCCCATTGAGTTTGGGGTGGCTGGAATCTTTCAGTATCCTCTTACGGATCGTGCGGGGTGAAACCTGGTTACCGGTTGGATGTCAGTGAGAGCGGGAAGCCTTTCAGTATCCTCTTACGGATCGTGCGGGGTGAAACACCTACAAAATCATTCGCCTGAAATACAGCCATGTTCTTTCAGTATCCTCTTACGGATCGTGCGGGGTGAAACCTTGTGTTCGGGATACTTATAAGCGTTTTGCGAGACTTTCAGTATCCTCTTACGGATCGTGCGGGGTGAAACATCGAGTGGAGGACTCCCTCCAATCGTGCTAAAGCTAAACTTTCAGTATCCTCTTACGGATCGTGCGGGGTGAAACTTCTGGGATCTGAACAATCAACTCAAAGCCATAACCTTTCAGTATCCTCTTACGGATCGTGCGGGGTGAAACTAGACAGTATTTGGATATGGAAGGGTTCGAACAAGACGAACTTTCAGTATCCTCTTACGGATCGTGCGGGGTGAAACCCTTTTCGGGTGTGTCCCAATTTTGTTGGGGTAAAATTGGGGGTAGGAGGTTGAAAATGGAAGAGACAAAGCAAAAAACAGTTCTTTCAGGGATAGTGCAATCAATGGAAGCGTTCCTGCAGTGGGCGAAAG
>Ga0308390_1001197_pt1 | contig 17131 bp, 15 predicted proteins | sample Hotspr2Sample149_FD_202358 | JGI IMG/M metagenome (GOLD analysis project Ga0308390, IMG submission 202358) | Hot spring phototrophic mat microbial communities from Mushroom Spring, Yellowstone National Park, Wyoming, United States - 20040719_149 ...
TTAAATTAAAAAAAATAAAATTTAAAAAATTTAAAAAAAATTTCAACAGTTGAAGGGAACCCTTCAACTGTTATTTCTCTCTAAACAGTCCAATATGTATCTGAACTTCTGCAACTTTTTAATATTTAGAATAAATATTGAAATTTAATTTAAAATTTTTATATTCTATTTATTGAATTTTGAAAGGAAAAAAAATATGAAAGATAACACCAAATTAACAAAGGATATTATAATTTTAACAATAAACTGTGGTAGTTCATCAGTAAAATATTCATTATTTCATTGGGACGAGCATAATCTTTTAGCTGAAGGCATAGTTGAAAGAATAGGACTTAAAGGTTCTTTTATAAGGCATTCTGTTCCAAAAAGGGATGATTACTTAAAAGAAGAGGTTGTTCCTGACCATCATGAAGCTATAAAATTAATACTTCATATTTTAACAGATGAAAAAGTTGGAGTTATATCAGATTTAAATCTTATAACAGCTGTAGCGCATCGGGTAGTGCATGGCGGTGAATATTTCACAAAATCAGTTTTAATTGATGGTCCAAATGGAAAGATAGTTAAAACATTTAGAAATTTATCTTCTTTAGCACCTCTTCATAATCCTGTAAATATTTTAGGTATAGAATCTGCAATGGAAATTTTACCAAATATTCCTCATATAGCAGTAATGGATACTGCATTTTTGCAAACAATGCCAAAGCATACTTTTTTATACGCTATACCATATAGGTATTATACGCAATATCATATTAGAAAATATGGATTTCATGGAACTTCACATCTTTATGTTTCAAGAAGGGCTGCTGCATTACTTAAGAAAAAATCAAATGAGGTTAATCTTATAACCTGTCATATTGGGAATGGTGTAAGCTTTACTGCTATAAAAAATGGTTTAGCTTATGACCATAGTATGGGATTTACTCCACTTGAAGGATTAATTATGGGAACTCGTTCAGGTGATATTGACCCTGCAATTGTTGGTTATATATGTGAAATTGAACAGGTCAGAGAAGAAAGAGTTATAAATATATTAAATAAAGAAAGTGGATTAAAAGGAATTTGTGGATATTCAGATAGAAGAGATATATATTATAGGGCTTCTGAAGGAGATGAAATGGCGCAATTAGCAATAGAAATGGAGGTTCATAGAATAAAGAAATATATAGGAGCTTATATGGCAATTTTAGGTAAAGTTGATGCTGTAGTTTTTACTGCCGGAGCAGGTGAAAAAGCTTATTGGTTAAGAGAAAAAGTTTTAGAAAATATGGAAAATTTAGGAATTATCCTTGATAAAGAACGAAATAAGCAGGCAGTTTCACATTACCATGAATTTTTAATTAGCACAGATGATTCTCCTGTTAAAGTATTTGTAATTCCAACTAATGAAGAATTAGTAATGGTTGAAGATGCTGTTGCAATTCTTCAGGATAGATATGATATTCATACCAAATTTAAATATTCATTTGAAGATTTTGATTATGTGAATAAATTGCGTGAAGAATTATATGAAAGAGAATTAAAGAAAAAAGAAATAAATTCATCTTCAAAATAGAAATAAAATTAATTAAAAAATATATTTTAATAGGCTCTTAATTATTTTTTAAATTACTTGCCAATCAATATTTTTTCTATTATATTTGTCAAAATACTTTATTAGGAGAAAAAATTGAATAAATTTAATAAGATTATAAACTTTTTATTTATATTTTTAATTTTAATTTCAGCAATAAAAATTTTGGGCTATAAATATGAAGGCCAGAAAATAAAATCAATAAAATTTACAGGAATAATAAATTCTGATAAAAAAGAGGCAGCGGAAGCATTGTTATTAAAAGAAGGTGATTATTTTTCAGCTTCAAAAGCAAGCGAGTCAATTAAAATTTTATACAAATTAGGATATTATAATGATGTAAAACTTGATATAAAAGAAGAGAAAGGAGGACTTATTTTAAACTTTATAGTTGATGAAAGACCCAAAATAAAAGAAATTTCTTTTAAGGGTAATGATGAAATTAGTGAAAGCGATTTAAATGAAGCCATAAAAGAGATTGTTAAAGTAGATGATATATATCAGGAAACAAAAATTAATCAGGCTATAAATGTTATTTATCAAAAATATTATGAGGAAGGTTATAATGATGTTTCAATTTTAGCTCATCCTGTTATTGATGAAAAGGATAAGAAATGCAAAGTTATTTTTAATATAAAGGAAGGGGACAGGGTTAGAGTTAAGGAGATAAAAATTTTAGGGGTAAAAGCATTTCCAGAGAAAAAGATTATTAAACAAATGGATACTCATATAGATGATTGGCTTCATTCAGGAATTTTTAAGCAAGAGCAATATGAAAAAGATAAAGAAAATATAATAAAATTTTATAAAAATAATGGTTATATTTTTGCAAAGATTGAAAAAGAAGAGCTTATTTACAGGATTGAAGGTAAAAAAGGTAAAAAAGAGCGAAAACTTTATATTACATTGAATATTAATGAAGGTGAGCAATATAAATTTGGAGGTTATGAAGTTGAGGGTTATACTATATTTACGAAGGAGGAGATAGAAGGTGTTTTAAAACATAGAGTAGGTGAAATATTTAATCAAGAAAGATTTGAAAGTGATATTCAATCTTTACAACAGTTATATGGTTCAAGGGGATATATTTTTGCTAATATAATGTCTGATAAAAGAATAGACAAAGAGAAAAAAGTTATAAGTTACAATATAAAAATAAGAGAAGGCGAAATAGCACATTTAGAAAATATTATAATTCGTGGTAATACAAAAACAAAAGATTATGTTATTAAGCGTGAAATTCTTATAAAAGAAGGGGAGCTTTTTAATTCATATAAAATCAGAAGAAGTCAGGAGAAGATATATAATCTTGGATTTTTTAAGAATGTTCAAATTGATGTAAAGCCTGGCAGTGCCGAGGGCTTAATGAATTTAATATTTGAAGTTGAGGAGCAGATGACTGGTTTAATTACACTTGGTGTAATGTGGGGCTCAGTTGATGGTTTTGGAGGTTATGAGGAAGTTTCTGAAAATAATTTTTTAGGACGTGGTATAAGAATTCACGAAAGAATTGAATATCAGCAAAAGAAACAGAATTATGAAGCAGGTATAAGATATCCTTGGATTTTTGGAACACCGCTTGCTTTTTCATTTTCATTTTTCTATAGAAATAGAACTGATTTAATAACACCTGCTATTGAAACAAATTCTGACGGAAGTTCAAAAAATGCTTATTATAACAAACAAGAATGGGGTATAAGCTCAGGGCTTGATTGGCAATTGTCAGATATTGTAACTTTATCTGCTTTATATGGAATTGAGCTTTATAAATATTATAGACCAAGGCTTACGCCACAAAATTTAAGTTTACGGGAAAAAATGAATAAAGGTGATTTTATTAAAAGCTCATTGACATTAGCTTATACTTATGATAGCAGGGATAATATATTTAATCCTACGCGGGGTTTTTATTTTTCACAAAGCTGGCAAATAGTTGGAGGTCCACTCGGTGGAAATGATAAATATATGAAATATATAACTGATACAAGTAAATATTTTCCACTAATATGGAAATTTGTTTTTGTATTTCATTTCAATTACGGATTGATTGACCGTTCATTTGATGGTAAACCAATTGATAAAACTATAAATGCAGATGATTTATTATATATTGGTGGTGTAGAATCTTTGAGAGGTTATAAATATTGGGAGACACAATGGGAGGTCGGTGGATTTTCAAGAATATATTCAAATCTTGAATTAAGATTTCCTATTGCTGAACAAATTTTATGGATGGTATTTTTCGGTGATACAGGCAATCTATGGCGCAGGTCTCATCAGGCAAATTTTAATTATAAAGAATATTATTATTCAACTGGCTTCGGTTTTAGAGTTCAAATCCCTATGATACCAATTAGATTATATTTTTCAAAAAGATTTCATTATGATAGAAATAAAAATGAATGGATACTTGAAAATAAAGGCATAGGAAGTTGGGAATTTGATTTAAGTGTCGGAGGACTTTTTTAAATGAGTGATAAAATTATTACTTACGAGAATAAAATTCTTCGTAAAAAATCTGAAATCGTGAAAAATATAGACGGAAAAATAAAAAATATAATTGAAAGAATGTTTGATACTATGTATCAAAATAATGGTATTGGACTTGCTGCTATTCAAATTGGTATTCCTAAAAAGATTATAATAATTGATACAACTTTGCCATCATTAGATTTAAAGGGTATTAAACCTGTTAAATTGGCTTTAATAAATCCTGAAATTGTTGAAGTTTCTCAAAGAATTGAACTTGGAGAAGAAGGCTGTCTTTCTGTTCCTAATATAAGAGGTAATGTTTATAGAAATTTTTTTGTAGTTTTAAAAGGTATAACTTTAGAAGAGAGGGAAGAATATTTTAAACTTTATGATTTAAATGCAAGGGTTGCTCAACACGAGATTGACCATACTAATGGAATATTATTTATAGATAAAATAGAAAAATGAATTTAGATTTTCATAATATTAGAATAATATTTTCAGGGACACCGCAGTTTTCCATTCCTTCATTAGAATATTTTTATAAAAATTTTAATCTTGTTGCAATTATTACAAAGCCGGATAAAAAACAAGGAAGGGGCTTAAAAATAAAATACTCACCTGTAAAAGAATTTGCATTAAAAAATAGAATAATTTTTTTTCAGCCTGAAAACTTAAATGATGAAGAATTTATTGCAAAAATTAAAAATTTAAATCCCGATTTCATAGTTGATGTTTCTTATGGAAAAATATTTCCATTAAGTTTATTAAAAATTCCAAAAGAATGTTGTATAAATTTTCATCCTTCTTTGCTTCCAGGTTATCGCGGTCCTTCACCTATTAGATGGGTTTTAATTAATAACGAAAAAATTACAGGTGTTACTTCGCATATTATGAGTGAACAGATAGATTCAGGTAAAATTATTTTTCAAAAAGAATTAAATATAAGTTTTAATGAAGATTATGGCTCACTTTATGAAAAATTATCCAGTATTAGTGCAGAAATAATAGCTCCAACATTTGAAAATTATTATAAAAAAATTTTTATTGAAAAAGCAGAGGATAAATATAATATAAAAAATTTTTATGCAAGAAAGATTGAAGCAGAAGAATTCCAAATAAATTGGAATAAAACTTCAGTTGAAATATATAATTTAATAAGAGCTTCTTCGCCTGAGCCTGGGGCATTTACTCATTATAATGGTATTATTATAAAAATTTATGAAGTTGAAATTGTTAATAAACTATTATCTGATTTTAAGCCTGGTCAAATTGTTGACGCTGATATTAAAAATGGTATATTTGTTAAGACATCGGATGGATTGATTAAAATATTGAAATTACAAAGAGAGAATAGAAAAGTTCTTTATTACAAAGATTTTTTAAATGGCATTAAATTAAAACCAAAGGAGTTTTTCTATTAAATGAAGTTTTACAATATACAAAAGATAAAAGAATTTTTTTTAGAGCTTAAAAGAAAAAAAGCTGAAGGAATATCAGTTTTTACAAGTTTAAAAAGAATGTTAATATTTTTCATTCTTTACATTTTAATTACTATTGTAGTTGCAATGATAGTAATATTTTCCCAAGTTGCAAATTATAAAATTGTTACTGTCCCAAATGTAGTTAATATGGAATTTCATAATGCTTATTCAGAATTACACAAATTAGGATTAAATGTTGATATAGAATTGAAACATTTCAATAATGTTGAGCAGGGCAGAGTTGCTTTTCAGTCTATTTCTCCTTTAAAAAAAGTAAAACAGGGAAGAAGAATAAATCTTGTAGTAAGCTTGGGAGCAGCCTCAGAACAAGTTACAGTTGAAACTCAAAAAGAAACTTTAATGCGTTCATATGTATTGTTATTTAAATTACCATCAAATTATGAGAAATCTCGGGTTCAAATATTTATAACAGATGAAACAGTAAAGGATAAATTGGTTTTTGATAATATAGTAAGTTCAAATGAGGAAATAAGGTTGCCTTTAAAAATATATGGAAATGGAATTGAAAAAATATTTATAAACGAGAATTTATATCTTGAAAAACCAATTGAGTAATAAAATATGTCAAAAATAGATTTTTTAAATAGAGTTAAAGTAAAGATTGCGCCTTCAATTTTAGCAGCTGACTTTCTAAATCTTGAAAATGAAATTAAAAAAATAAAAGAAAATAATATAGAAATTTTGCACTTTGATATAATGGATGGTCACTTTGTTCCAAATATATCTTTTGGAAAAGATTTTATATCTTCTTTAAGAAAGAGTTTATCAATCATTTTTGATGTTCATCTTATGGTTTATGAACCAGAAAAATTTATTGAAGATTTTGTAAAAGCCGGAAGCGATATAATAACATTTCACAGAGAGGTAACAAATACACCATTAAGAATTGTTAAACAAATTAAATCTTTTAAAATTAAAGCAGGAATTAGTTTAAATCCATTAACAGAAATTTCAACAATAATGCCTATTTTGGATGAATTGGATATTGTTTTAATTATGTCGGTTGAACCTGGATTTTATGGACAAAAGTTTTTGGATTGGAATTTAAAAAAAATAGAAGAATTAAAAAATTATATAGTTAAAAATAATTTAAAAACTTTAATAGAAGTTGATGGCGGTATAAATGAAGAGAATATAAAAATTGTTGAAAAAGCAGGGGCTGATATTGTTGTAATGGGTGCAGGATTTTTTAAAAATTTTTAAAAAATAGTTGAAAATATGAAATATAAAAAGTTTTTTGAAACTATAATAAAAATTGCAATTAAATTTTATTCAATCATTTTTAAATATTTAAGAAATTTAAACAAAATTTTACTTTCCATTTTTAATGCAAAAAGAATTTTAAAAATTAGAGAACATAGTATAAGAAGTTTAAATGATTATGTAGAGTTAATAGATGTTTTAGGAATGGAGAATGAGATAGCAGTAAGAGCACTTTTTGCTGGAATTTCAGCGGAATCTATTATCGCTGATAAAGTAGTTCTATATTTTGTTGATAACGAAAATATGATTTTATATCCTGTTATTATAATGACTTATAAAAATGGACGAGTATTTCCATACGATTATTACTCTGAAATAAAAGATATAAATATAAAATTTGGCGAAGATATTGCTGGAAATGTTGCACAACTTAAAAAAGAGATTATTGATATAAATATTTCAAATTCTAAATTTTATAGAGGCATAATTGATAAAAGAATTAATTTTACACCTAATTCTGTAATTGCTTTACCTTTATTTATAGATGACCAAATATTTAGTGTGCTTGAAGTTTCTAATTCTAAAAACAATAGAAATCTTTCTATGATTGATTTTTATACACTTTCAATTATATCAAAAATTACAATGTTCTCAATGGAAAAAACAAAACTTTATAATTGGTCTATAAGGGATAATTTAACAAATTTATATAATTATCACTATTTTCAGATTGCCTTTGATAAAGAGATTGCAAGGTCAAAAAGGTATCCGCAGAATATCGGAATTATTATATGTGATATTGATAATTTCAAAAAAATAAATGATACTTTTGGACATCTTGCAGGAAATGTTGTTTTAAAAGGAGTAAGCGACATAATTTTTAAATCTATACGAAATAATGTTGATATTCCAATAAGATATGGTGGAGATGAATTTTTAATAATTTTACCTGAAACAGATATAAAAGGTGCTGAAAAAGTTGCTGAAAGAATATTAAACTTAATAAGAGAGGCAGAATTTAAATTTCAACGCGATAAAATAAAAGCAACAATTAGTATTGGTGTTACTTATGCAAAAGAAGGTGAATTAATAAATAAAGAAAATTTAATAAAAAAAGCTGACGACGCATTATACGAAGCTAAAAGAAGTGGCAAAAATAGAGTTATATTAAAAGTTTAATAATTTTAATAAAAAAAGCTGACAATGCATTATATGAAGCTAAAAGAAGCGGTAAAAATAGAGTTATATTAAAAGTTTAATAATATGAATTTAAAAGATAAATTTATAGGAACGATTTTAGGAGTAGCAATTGGTGATGCTTTAGGTGCGCCAGTTGAAGGCTTGTCAGAAGAAGAAATTAAAAATAGATATGGCAAAATAATAGATTTTACAGAGGCACCTGATAAAAATCTTAAAAAAGGTGAATGGACAGATGATACCGCAATGACTTTGGCTATATTAGAAGCATTAGTTGAAAATGGATTTTTTGATGTTCATTCTGTTATTGAAAAATTTTTAAAATGGTTTAACACAAATCCAAAGGGTATAGGAAATACTACTTTTAATTCTTTATACTTTTTAGACCAGGGTTATTCTTATGATATAGCAAGTAGAATGGCTGAAACAGAATATTCAGCAGGGAACGGCGCTGCAATGCGGGTTGCACCATTGGCTTTGTTCAATTATAAAAATAAAATTGAAAACTTAGTTCAGGATATAATTGATACATCTTTTATTACACATTCTAATAATTTGGCAATATCAGGCGCAATAGCAACAGGCTTGGTTATTTATTTTAATTTGCACAATAACGAAAAATCAAAATTATTAAATTTTTTAATCAGTGAAGCAAAGGAATTTTTAAAAGATGAAGAATTAATTTTTACAATAAAAAACATACCAAATTTAAAGTTTCAAGATATAAGAAATGAAGGCTATATATTAAGAACATTAGAATCAAGTTTGTGGATATTTTTAAATACTCAAAGTTTTGAGGAAGCTGTTTTAACAGCAATAAATAAAGGAGATGATTCAGATACAGTTGGTGCTATAACAGGAGCATTTGCCGGGAGTTTCTACGGGTTTAATAATATAAGCAAAAAATTTTTAAAAAATTTAAAAAGAGCTGACTATATTATAAATCTTGCTGAAAAGTTATTTGAAATATCTGTAAATGATGCAATATATTTTTAAAATTTAACTTGAAAAATAAAAAAAACTAGTTATATTAATTTAATGTAATTAAATTTTAGAGAAGGTGGTGTACCCAAAAGGCTAAGGGAGCGGTCTGCAAAACCGCTATTTGCCGGTTCGAGTCCGGCCGCCACCTATTGTTCCTTTCCTAAAGGAGGCACAATTATAAAACCTTTAAATATTGAATATTTAAAAAATTTTATAAATAAAAATCTAAATCTAATAAAAAATGTTTTCTATTATAAAAGTATTGAATCAACTAATACAGAAGCTTTTAAAATTGCATTAAGCACAAATAAGAATTCTTTATTGATTGCAGAAACTCAAACTGCTGGTAGAGGAAGATTTGATAGAAAATGGTTTTCCCCTGAATTTGAAAATTTATATTTCTCTATTCTTTTAATAGAAAAACCTTTAAGACCAAATTTTGAAATTTTAATGGCAGTTTCTAATTCACTTTTAAAAACTTTAAAAAATTATAATATTGAAACTTTTATTAAATGGCCCAATGATATAATATTAAATAATAAAAAATTAGCAGGTATTTTAATTGAAAACAAATATAAGGCAGAAAAACTTGAATTTACAGTGGTTGGAATTGGATTAAATGTAAATACAGATTTTAGCAAAGTTGAAGAATTAAAGGATTTTGCTATTAGTTTTTTTCAATATTTAGGCAGAGAAATAGAAAGAGAAAATATATTATTTGATTTTTTAGAAAAATTTGAGATTGAATATAAGCTTGATAAGAAAAACTTATATAATTTTTATAAAGCAAATCTTTATAAACTAAATGAATTTATAAAATTAAAATACAAAGATGAAATTTACAATGGGATTTTCTTAAATGTAACAGAGGATGGAATTCTTCAATTGGTAACAGATGAAGGAAAATTAAATTTTGACATAGGCGAAATAATGTTTTAAACTTACATTTTTTCAGGTGCTGAAATGCCTGTTAAATCAAGCCCAATTTTGAGTATAATTTTAGTGCAATAGATTAAAAATAATCGTGCCTTAGTAATTTCAAAGTCATCAGTTAAAACTCTATTTTCAGTATAAAATTTATGAAATTTTGTCGCAAGTTCTAATAAATAATTTGTAATAATTGAAGTCTGAAATTTTTCAGATAAATCTTTTAATATATCAGAAAATTTAATTAAATGTTTAATTAAGATAATCTCTTCCGGAGTTTTCAATAAATCAAAATTTATTTCTTTCGGATTCAATTCAGGTGAAATATTTTTTTTAACTGCCTGTTGGAATATACTTGAAATTCTTGAGTAAGCATACTGAACATAGTAAACAGGATTTTCTTCGCATTGTTTTAAAGCAAGGTTAACATCAAAATCAAGGTGGCTTTCAAGAGAACGGTGTAAAAAGAAAAATTTTGCTGCATCTTTGCCAACTTTTTTTATTAAATCGCTCATAGGAATAAATTTGCCTTCTCTTTTTGACATATCAATTTTTCTTTCACCTTCTATTAAATTTACTTGTTGAATAATTTTTATTGTAAAATTATTTTCATCTATTCCCAAAGCTTTAATTGCTCCTTCCATTCTTTTAATATAGCCATAATGGTCAGGTCCCCAAAAATCTATTATTTTGCTAAATCCTCTTTTGTGTTTGGAATAATGATAAGCAATGTCAATAAAAAAATATGTTGGAGTTTTATCCTCTCTTATTAAGACTCTATCTTTTTCATCACCAAATAAAGTTGATTTAAAATATATTTTCCCATCTTTCTCATAAATAAGTCCTTTTGATTCTAAAATTTTATAGCATTCATTTGGTAATTCAGTTTCTCTCAATTTTGCTTCACTAAACCAATTATCAAATTCAACTCCAAAATCTTTTAAATCTTTTTTCTGACTTTCAACTATTTTTTCAATAGCATATTTGCTTAAAAATTTTATTTGTTCATCTATATTAAGTGAAAAAATTTTATCACATAATTTTTTGTTATTTAAAATTTCTTTTGCAATTTCAATTATATATTCGCCTTTGTAGAAATCATTATCAAACTCTAATTTTTCACCCTGAAGTTCTTTTAACCTAAAAAGAAGAGATTTACCTAAGATTAAAACTTGGTTACCTGCATCATTTATGTAATATTCTTTGAAAACATTTTTTCCGAGGAATTTTAAAACTTTTGCGATAGTGTCGCCAACTGATGCAGCACGCGCATTTACAACATTTAAGGGTCCTGTTGGATTAGCAGAAACAAATTCAATTATTATTTTTTCTTTTGGAAGTTCATCGGCACCATAGCGCTCTTTTTTTTCATAGATATTTTTTAACTCTTCAATTAAAAAATTTTTGCTTAAGAATAAATTTATAAAACCAGGTGGTAGAACCTCTATTTTGCTAAAAAAATTAAAAGATTCCTGATTTAAAATTTCTGCTATTCTATTTCCAATTTCAATTGGGTTTTTTTTCAAAATTTTTGAAAGTTTTAATGCAACAGGAGTTGAATAATCACCAAATTTTTTTTCGTCAGGCTCCTCAATTTCAATATCAAATTTTTCTAAAGAGATTTCTTTTGAGAATAAATTTTTTATTTTATCTTTTATTATATTTCTTATCTTCTCTTTTGGTGTCATCTTTTTCTATTATTAAAGGAATAAATATTTTCATTCCTGGATATATTTTATGTGGGTCTTTAATTTTTTCACCGTTAGTTTGATATAGTCCTACCCAGTTATATGGGTTGTTCATATATTTTTTTGACAAGTCCCAAAGTGTATCGTTCTTTTTTATTTCATAAAGAATTAATTTCACTTCTGTTTTTTTACCACGCTTCTGTGATAGAGGCTTTATCATTTTTTCGATTCTAATTTTTAGATTGTTTTCTATTTCCTTTAATTTTTCAAGTGATTCTTCTTGAGATTCTTTTAACTTTTGTAATTGAGAAGAAAAGGTGCTCTGAAGATGCTGATTGTATTCTTCAGTTTTATTTATAACCTCTTGAAATTTTGAATCCACTATTTCGTTAATTGTATTATAACTTAATCCTTTCTCATCTAAATAATTGCTTATTATTTTGTAAAAATAATTTCTAACATATCTACTTTTTAAGAGTTTAAAAGAAATATAAAAAGATAGCAATGTGTTTAAAACTAAAAGAATAATTAAAAATGGAATAAATTTTTTAAAAATAGAAATATTATTTTTTATGTCTTCTTTTGGAATCTCATTTTCAATTTCATTATTTATTTTATAAATTTTTAATTCTTTTTTAGATTTAACATCTTTTGAAGATGTCTTTGAAAATATTCTTTTTGAGGGATAATAATGTGGTAATATTTTTTCAGGTATATTTTCAATTTCTCCTGTTTCTTTATTTTTTATAATTTTTGATTTATAAACTTTTGGAGAGAAGTTTCCAAAATCTGATATTTTAACTTTTTCATTTTTTGAGAGTCCAATTTTTATAGTTGTAAAAAAAGTATCAATGAATTCTGCTGCTGTTTCAAAATCAATTTCTGCTCTCTTTGAAAATTCTTTTATCAATTTTTCATAATTCATTTTTGATTTATCTCTTGAATAAATTCCTTGTCAGGTTGCAAAATAATTTTATCATTTTTATTTTTTAAAAATTTTCCAAAACCCAATATTTCAACCTGATTTTCTTTTTTAATTGAATCTATTAAAATTTCAATAAGCAATTTTGAATATCTTCTCGTATCTTTTTTAGAAAGATTCAATTTTTTAGAAATAAAATTTATAAATTCTTTACTCGTCATTTTTTATTTTATATCATATACCTCGTAAATTTGTATTGGCTTTTCTTTTCCTTTAACATAGATTGGTTCTACTTTTTTAGCAATAACTATGTCTTTAACAAATTGGTAAGTAGATTCGCTAATTATGATATTGTGAAGTCCCTTTTTACCGGCGGTATCACATAATCTTGATGCCAAATTTACATTATCACCTATAACAGTGTAATCCATTCTTTTTTCAGAACCCATATTACCGGAAATTACTCTTCCTGTATTTATACCAATACCACATTTTATTTCAATTAATCCTTTTTCTCTTCTTTTTGAATTCCATTCTTCAAGGACTTTTAACATTTCAACTGCTGTGCGAACAGCTAACTCGGGGTCATTTTCATGAGGAAATGGAGCACCATAAACAGCCATTATTGCATCACCTACATATTTATCAATAACGCCTTTATATTTTAAAACTATATCACTCATTAGAGTAAGGTATTTATTTAAGACAGCAACAACTTCGTGAGCTTCCATTTTTTCAGACATTGCTGTAAAATTTCTTATATCAGAAAATAACATTGTTACTTCTTTATATTCACCACCGAGTTTTAAAGCATCAGGATTGGCTAAAACTGCTTTCGCTACATCCTCTGAAACAAATTTATTAAATGTATTTTTTATTTTCTCTTTTTCGCGCAAACCTTCTGTCATTTGATTAAAACTCCAAGCCAAGATACCAATTTCGTCTTTAGACCTAATATTTACTGTCTGATTTAAATCTCCCTTTGCAACAATTAACATAGCACCTGATAATTTCTTTATCGGCCTTGAAATTAAATATCCTAAAATAAATGCACCAAAAATTCCTAAAAAAATTGATAAAAATGCAACATTTAAAAGTTTTCCTTTTGCTTTCTGAATTACATTTATAATTCCTTCTTCAGATAAGCCTATGTGAACTTCACCTTGATAAGTTTTAAGAGAAGTAGTTTCAACCGCTTCTTTTAAAGGGAATGAAATGTCAATTATATTTCCATATTTTTTTTCTCCAGTTTTAGGGTCAATATATTCACCAATATACTTTTGAACAATTGGCTCAACTTTTGAACCTTCTTTATATAATTCTTTATATAGCTTAACTTCTGGTGGTAATTTTAATTCTGATAGAGTTTCAACATTTTTATCAGAATGCGCAATTATTTGTTTAAAAGGATTCACTATATAATAATAAATAACATCTTCCTGTTCAAGCATTTTAATAGCACTTTCGGAAAGTCCTAAGGCGAAGTAATCAATTTTTGAATAATCATCTTTAGAAACTTCTTTCCCTCTAACAACTTCACTCAAAGCGCTTGAGAGCGCAACTTGAGCATTATTTGCAAGGTTTATTGCTAAAGCAGAACCTCTTAATATAACTTGACGAGTAAGTTCTATTCTTTCATCATTTAATGTGGTTCTGTATATAACTAAAACAATTAATAAAATAAGAATTACTATAAGCCAAATTATTTTAGTGCGAAGACTAAACTTAACTTTTACCTGCGGACTAATTTTTTCGTCTTTCATTATAATTGAAATTTATTCTTTTAAAATTATTTGTCAATTTATTTTAACAATTTATAAAAAGGACAATTTTCACAATCTTTTATTTCACAGTAATTTTTGTAAACATATATTATGCCTTGCTGTTGAAGTTCTGATAATCTTTTTATATTAAGATGTGTAATCATTTCCATTTGCTTTGTGATATAATTATTTTCAAATCCTTTTATATTAAATAAGATTTTTATTAAATTTGCCCTTTCAGTCTTTAATTTATTTAATTTAAAATAGAAATATAAGACAGGGAAAACTGCATTATAAAAAATTATTTTCGCTCGCTCTGTTCCAATTTTATAAATACAATTAAAATTTATTTTTTCTTTTAGCCATTTAATAAGAAATGAAAATTTTGGAGAAAATTTAAAAATTTTATAAAATTCATTAAATAAATTTTCATCTAAATTTTTTATTAAATTTATAAATTGTAAATATCTAATATTTGGATTATTACAGGGCCTATTACTTAAAATTTTGAAATTATTCTGCTTTTTTATTTTATCTTGAATTTTATTGTCATTTTTAAATTCTATGTAGCTGAATTCGTTTGCTATTTTTTCAAATATATAAGTGTTCTCGGAATAACCCAATGAGCGAAAAAGTAAAATATAAAGAATTTGATTAAAAGTTTTGTTTATATCATTAAAAGTATAGAAATATTTATTAAAATAAGATTTACATAGATTTATTTTGTTTAAAAAATTTTTAAAACCCAATAGTTTTAATTTATTAAAAACAATTAATTGGTTTATTTGTCGTTTAAAAAGATAAAAACAGGGGAGCCTAAAATTGAAATTTTTTATATAATTGTAGTCATTAAATAGTTTTTTATAACGCTTAGGTAAAATTAATGTATTTACTCTTTGATTATTTTTATTTATAATTCTAATTTTTGAATTATGATTTAGGACTATATGAAGTATAACATTATTATAATTTTCATCATTATGATGATTATGTTTAAGCCAATCTATTGAATTTTTATGAAATTCTATATCTCCTGTTATTTGTTTACTATTTAATATTATTTTTGCATTTTTAAAATCAGGACCATTGTTAAAGGAAAGTTTTCCAGGAAACAAGATTTTTAATTTTACTTTTTTCTTATTTTTTGTATATAGGTAAAAATGTTTTTTGCGAGTTAATATATGAAACCATAAATTGATTAAATTTTTTTCACTCATACTATTTATATACAAAAATTTTCTGAAAATTTTTTAAAAAAGTTGACATTAAAAAAAAATTTATAAATTTATAAAAAAATTTAATAATAGGAGGTAAAAGTTTATGAGAAAATTTAAAAAATATTTTTCAATCGTATGTAGTATTATGATAATATTTTTTGTATCAGGATGTGGTCCTAAAAGAGAAAAAGGTGTTACATTAAAATTAGCCTTTTGGGGTGATCCAGAGGAAGTTAAAATTATTGAAAAGACTGTAAAACCCTGGGATGAAAAAAGAGATGATTTAAATGTAGTGTTAGAACATGTTCCTACAGGTGGGGATACTTCGCGATATGTTCAAAGAATACTAACAGAAATAGCCGGGGGTTCTGCTCCTGATGTTGTTTTTATGGAAGTAAATATTTTTGTTGATTTCTACCTTAAGGATGTTCTTATGGATTTAACTCCTTTAATTGAAAATGATAAAGAATTTAGCATAAAGGATTTTTACCCTGATGTTGTAAAGAGATTTACTGTTGATGGTAAAATATATGTTATTCCGCGTGATACAGCTCCATTTAATTGTGTATATTATAACAAAGACCTCTTTGATAAAGAAGGCATTCCTTATCCAAAAGATGATTGGACTTGGGATGATTTAATTAGAATAGGTCAGAAATTAACAAAAAGAAATGCTCAAGGGATAATAGAGCAATATGGATTTTATACATGGGTTATGATGAATTTTGTTTATAGCGCAGGTGGCGGATTTGTTGATAATATTTTAAATCCACAAAAATGTATATTAGATTCTCCGGGTTCAAAAGAAGGTTTAAAATTTTATCACGATTTAATGTGGGTTTATAATATTTCACCAAAGCCTGGTTCTCTTGATATGTCCGGGGCACAGTTGTTTGAAACTGGTAGATTGGCAATGTATGGTTCAGGAATATGGGAAACGCCAAGATTTAGAAATATAACTTCATTTGATTGGGATATAGTTCCTTTTCCGAAACATCCTAAAAAGGGTTTAAAGACAGGAACAGGTGGCTCAGGTTATGCTATTCTTAAAACTACCAAATACCCTGATAAAGCTTGGGAACTTGTGAAATGTTTATCAGGAGATTATGGTCAATCAATATTGGCTGATACAGGATTGGCACAGCCTGCAAGAATGAGTATTGCTGCAAGTGAACATTTTGCCTATGACGGCAAAAAACCAAAAAATAAAAAAATACTTTTGGATTCTGTAAAAAATGTAATATATGAACCTTTCCACCCAAGATGGAATGAAATAGCCAGAAAATATATATGGCCTGAAATTGAGTTATATCATTTAGATAACCAATCTCTTGAAACTACACTTAAAAAGATAGTTCCTGCTGTTAATAGAGAATTAAAACAAAAATAAATTGTCCGAAGCTTTATTATAAAATAATATTCTTAAAACTTAAATAAAACCAAATTTACTAATAGAAAGCAATTTTAGAAACTTAAAAATAGCAAATTTATTTAAATAATAATAAAACTATTTTTGAATTTTTTTATGGCCAGGTAGTATAACAGGGGTTGATTAAAATAATTTAAAATATTTTTGCAGAAGTTCAGATACATATTGGACTGTTTAGAGAGAAATAACAGTTGAAGGGTTCCCTTCAACTGTTGAAATTTTTTTTAAATTTTTTAAATTTTATTTTT
>Ga0308390_1001201_pt1 | contig 17096 bp, 14 predicted proteins | sample Hotspr2Sample149_FD_202358 | JGI IMG/M metagenome (GOLD analysis project Ga0308390, IMG submission 202358) | Hot spring phototrophic mat microbial communities from Mushroom Spring, Yellowstone National Park, Wyoming, United States - 20040719_149 ...
AAAAGTCTCGATCTTATCCAAAATTTACACATTGGCCTACAAAATAGAAGCCAACAGTTTATTAAAAGAAATTATTTCTCAAATCCATGTTCAAAGCTCAAACAACTTTGAAATTATAACCTTCTTAAGCGATCACATCTACATTTTAGGAGATTTGGATGATATTGAACTCAAATTGCTAAATCTTAAAAACTTCTTAATGTACGGCTATCCCAAGATAGATGCTTCACTATACGAAACATTTAATTTTCAATATATAAACCAAGTTGTTGGAACAAAAAAAAAATAGAAAAACATGAATAGAAATGAAATTTTAGTTGGATTGGACATTGGAACGACAAAGATAGCAGTAATTGTCGGCCAATTTAATGATTTTGGGAAGCTGCATGTCTTAGGTTATTCCAAGGTCGAATCACCTGGTGTAAAACGTGGCGTTATTCATAACATAGATAAAACCATCGAAGCTATTCAAGAAGCCATTCAACAAGCAGAAAAATTAAGCAACACGGAAATTAAGGTGGTTAATGTAGGCATTGCAGGGCAACATATCCGTAGTTTACATCAATTGCAAAGTGTTATACGCTCAAATCCCGATGAAGAAATTACACAAAAAGAAATTGATGAACTGATTAAAAAGATGTACAAACTCAGTCTCAATCCTGGTGAGGAAATTATTCACATTATTCCTGAAGAATACATTATCAATGGTGAACCTGGCATTAAAGAGCCTGTGGGAATGGCTGGAGCCTCGATGCACGTGAAGTTTCATATTGTCACGGGTTCTATTGGAGCCATCAAAAACATTCAAAAAGTAGTTGAAAAAGCGGGTCTAACGATCAACGATCTTATTCTCGAACCCCTCGCCAGCAGTTATGTTTGTTTAAGCGATGAAGAAAAAGAAGCTGGAGTTGCGCTGGTAGACATTGGTGGCGGCACCACCGACCTAGCTATTTTTGTTGATGGAATTCTTGTCCATTCTTCAGTTATTCCTTTTGGTGGGGATGTCATTACCGAGGATATTAAAACAGGTTTGGCCATCTTAAAAAATTATGCAGAATTATTAAAAATTAAATACGGAAACGCTTTACCCGATCAAATAAAAGACGATATTTATATTACCATCCCTGGCTTAAAAGGCAGAGCCCCCAAAGAAATTTCAATGAAAAATTTAGCACTGATCATACATGCTCGAGTTACAGAAATTTTTGAATTTATTTTCAGTGAAATAAAAAACTCTGGTTTTGCTAATAAACTAATTGCTGGAATAGTCCTCACAGGCGGAGGAGCACAATTGGCAAATATTGCTCAACTCTGTCAATATGTCACAGGCATGGAAACTCGCATAGGATATCCCAACGAACACCTTAGCAACACCGTAGACAAAGAACTTCATCAACCCATGTATGCTACTTCCATTGGTCTCATTCTACACGAAAAATTTATGCAAAAAGAATACCCAGTATCTAAAAACACTCCTAATCAGGGAAGCAAAGAAACCAAAGGCTTCTTCAAAAGAATTTTTCAAAAAACATCAAAATTCTTTGACGAAGGTATTGAATAAATTTTAAAAATTACATATATGGATAACATTTTAAAAAACATTCAAATTCAAGATGATGATGCCCAAACTCCCATTATTAAAGTAATGGGAGTAGGTGGTGGTGGCAATAATGCTGTAAACCACATGTTTAAAAAAGGGATTATTGGGGTTGATTTTGTTGTCGTCAACACAGACAACCAAGCGCTAAGCATCAGCCCTGTTCCTACTAAAATTCAAATTGGAAAACAGCTCACCCGAGGTCGTGGAGCTGGTAATGACCCAGTTAAAGGACGTGAAGCAGCTTTGGAAAACCTTGATGATATCAAAGCAGTGCTTGCAAACAATACTCAGATGCTCTTTATTACAGCTGGCATGGGCGGAGGTACAGGTACAGGCGCAGCCCCTGAAATAGCTAAACTCGCTCATGAAATGGATATCTTAACGGTAGGTATCGTCACAAGACCTTTCTCATTTGAGGGAAGACTTAGAAAAGAACACGCAGAACAAGGTATTGAAGAACTTCGAAAGTATTGCGATTCTCTTATCATCATCAGTAACGATAAAATTCGGGAGCATTACGGTAATTTACCGCTTAGTGAAGCTTTTGGAAAAGCTGATGATATCTTAACCACCGCTGCCAAAGGAATAGCCGAAATCATTACTGTTCCTGGGTACATAAACGTCGATTTTGAAGATGTTAAAACCACCATGAAAGGAAGTGGTACAGCCATCATGAGCACGGGCATTGCAGAAGGAGAAAAACGTGCTCAAATAGCTATTGAAGCTGCCATAAATTCTCCTTTGCTCGAAGATATTGACTTGCAAGATACTCGCAAAATTTTACTTTATATTGCTTCGGGAGAAGAAGAATTACGAATGGACGAAATCTCTGATATTACCGAATACATTCAATATGTAACGGGAGGAACAGCTGATATTATCTGGGGAAATGGCACCGACATGAGTCTTGGAAAAGCTATCTCTGTCACCATCATTGCTACTCAATTTCAAAACCAAAAATTTGATAAAAAATCAAATCCACAAATCATTCCCATGGAAGAACCAAAGAAAACTGAAAAAGAAAAAAATGAAACTTTTATCTTAACTACCAAAACAAAGGAAAACCCTGCCGTTGAAAGCAAAGAAATCAAAATAGCAACAGCAGAAATGGAAAAACCTATGCAAGCAAACAATGAACTACTCTCTTCACAAGAAGAAATGCTTGAAAAGAAAAAGCATATTGAAAGCAATCAAGCAGAACGCCTTAAACAATTAAACAGCTTTTCACTTACAAACATCGATATTACTAAATATGAGCAAGTGCCTGCATTTTTACGAAAAGGAATCAAATTACAAGAAGGCATACCCTCGGATGCAAACTTGATTAGCTCTTTTTCCATCACTTTAGATCAAAATAACACGCCAAAACTCAAAGAAAATAATTCATTCTTACACGATAACGTAGACTGAAAAACCTCTACTCTGCTACTCTTTAATCCTTATTTAGCATTAGGGAAGCATACAGGATGCTTATCCATTTTTATTTACCAAACGTGAGATAAGCTCAAGATATTCCCCCTTCCAAGCTGTAACGGAATACCTTTCTTCGACAGTTTTGCGGCCTGCTCGACCCAGTTTGCTGCGAAGCGATGAATCTTCAATTAACATCGATAAATATCTTTCCCATTCCTCATGGGTCTTGGCTAAAAAGCCATTTTCGCCATGCGTTATGATTTCAGTATTTACACCAACTGGTGATGCTACAGCAGGAATCTCTAAAGCCATATATTGAAGCAACTTAAGTCCACATTTACCTCGTGTCCATTCATTGTCTGGCAAAGGCATGATTCCTATATCTATGCGATGCAAGTCAGCAATTTCAGTATCCCGGCGCCAGGGTACTGCAACAACTTCTATTTGTTCATCTTTGAAATTCTCATCTCCTATGACATATATTTCGACCTTCTCTCCAAAACGACGCTTGATATTCCTCAATACCTCTATGATCTCCCGTAAGTACACTGAAGTAGTTTTGCTACCCGTCCAACCTATAACAACAGGATAATGCTCATCGTGATTACCTCGTGGAACATGATAACTTGTATCTATCGTGGTGGGAATAACTTTAACGTTAGTATTAAATTGCCTTGCATAATTAGCTAAATATTCGTTACCTGCTATAACCCATATCGACAACGAAATAATTTCAGATGTTTTCGAAAAGAACTTAAGTTTTTTAAATAAGCGATTGTTTTCAGATACATTTTCAAGCCAAATGGCATCATCAAAATCAAAGACAATGGGAACACCCGTTTTTGCTATTTTTCGCTCAAACACAGGGGGACCAATAAAAAAAGCTTCCCGAATGATAAACACCAATGAAAATTCTCCTCGACGTATTTTCTTCACATCGACCATTCGCTTTCGCGCAGCTTTCAAAAGAATCCAAATCTTACGAAACCATTTTCCTGACAAGTAAAAATACCGATCATCTTTTTCACTGAGTAAATTTGAGATTTCACAACGATAACCCTGTTGCTCAAAATATGTTAAATACTGTTCGAAGCGAAAACGCTGATTTGGAGCTCGGTCCAGTCTATGCGGAGCAATGAAAAGAATTTTTCTGGAGGTCATACACTGCAAAAGTATAAGTTTTATTTAAGCTTGCTTATTTTTGTAAAAAGTTACGTATGAAAGTCTTAATTCTTTGCACAGGTAATAGTTGCCGAAGCCAAATGGCGGAAGGTATTATTCGTCAGTATCATCCACATGTAGAGGTATTTTCAGCTGGCACTGAACCCGAAAAGGAAGTAAGTCCTTACGCCATCGAAGTAATGAAAGAAATAGGCATAGATATTTCGTCTCACTATCCTAAAAAAGTTGATCAGTTTGTAAATGAAACTTTTGATTATGTTATTACCGTGTGTGACGACGCAAACGAAAAATGTCCCGTTTTCACTGGATCGGTAAAACATCGCTTGCATATTGGATTTCCAGATCCTGCCAAAGCCCAGGGATCAAGAGAAGAAAAACTTACTATTTATCGCAAGGTGAGGGATAGCATCTTAAAGACTTTCAAGGAATTTTCCTTCGAAGAATAATGCATGAAATTGGAATCATCATCACATTAAAATGTTTAAGTTAAAGAAAAAATTTGATTTTTAAGAAAATCTACACTTTATTTGTTTATTTAACTATCCATTCATCACTTCCCTTTACTTCATCTGCCGACCCCTCGGGAAACATAGGCGATATCTGCGTGGATGAAAATTACATTTACATCAAAACAAGCTCGGGTTGGAAAAGAGCTGCTCTTTTTTCTTGGTGAAAACTGTATTGAAACTTTTTTTATTTTTGCCTAAAAAGAAATCATGAAAGAAATCATCGTTGGCGTAGATTTTTCAGAAGGTTCATTAAATGCTTTAAAATATGCAATACACTTAGCTCAGCGATTTGACTTTAATGTAACTATGATCTATGTGGATAAACCTTATAATCCTCTAAGCGTTTACAAAGAAGACGTAGAGCACAGAAAAGAGATACATACACGTTTTGAAGAAATTCTAAAGGAAAACGCCCCCACCTTAGGAGAGCGATTGAAGTACAAGATTAGAACGGGTAAAGTTTACGAAGAAATTGCCATGTATGCCAAAGCCAACAATGCTGCTTTAATCATAGTTGGTACGCACGGAATCAGCGGATATGAAGAACTTTGGATTGGTAGCAATGCCAACCGCATAGTCTCAATTGCTCCTTGTCCTGTAATTACCATACGCCAAAATTTTCCTGTGAGTGGAGGTCCTACGCGTATCCTTTTGCCCATTGACCGAACACCAGATACTACACTGAAAGTGCCTGTGGTTTTACCTTTTGCTAAAGCTTTTGATGCTCATATTGTTCTATTAAAACTTTTTCTCACCAACTTACCAACGCTTAAAAAACGCGTCAATACTACAGCAGAAAAAGTCATAGAAGAAATCAAAAAAATGAAACTATCCTATACCGTTCGTGAAAAAATTATCATGAATCTTACAAGCGATTTACTCAATGTAATTGAAGAAGAAAAATGTGATCTCATAGCCATCAGCACTGAACAATACAATCAAGAAGTACTCACCATCCTTGGTGAAGCTGCACAGCAAGTTGTAAATGTTAGCCCCATACCCGTACTAAGTGTACACCCGAATGACAAACCTTTCATATAATCAGCTTAAAAGCCTTGTTGCAAACGAAGTAAAAAAATTCTTACATAGCAACGATTTTGAGTTAACGCTTTTGCCAGCATCAGCTTCAAGTCGACGTTATTTTCGAGTTACTTCTCAATCACAAGAGTCTTTCATAGCCACTTACCATGAAGATGTCAGAGAAAACATTGCATTTGTTGAATTTACCAAAGCATTCCATCGTTGTGGGTTGCCCGTCCCTTGGATTTTTCACTTTTCGCCTGATAAGAAAATATATTTCCAAACAGATCTGGGAGATATCACGCTTTTTAACCTCATTTCAACCTCAAGCCTTTCTCAAGAGGAACTGTTAAATTTATTAAAAAAAGCATTAGACGATCTTTTCAAATTTCAAACATGCCTGGACGTTCCTTACGAGTTTCCTTGCTCTGTGGATCGCTTTGATGAAAAAAGTCTCCGCTGGGATCTCAACTATTTTAAATACCTTTTTTTAAAGATCGATGATATTATTTTTGATGAACTTCAGCTTGAAAAAGATTTTGACCGCTGGATAACTTGGTTTCTATCTTTACCCAGTAATTTTTTCATGTATCGTGATTTTCAGACGAGAAATATTTTAATCCACAACGGAAAACTCTTTTACATTGACTATCAGGGAGGAAGAAGAGGAACACTACTTTATGACTTGGCATCATTACTTTTTGATGCAAAGGCAAATTTTTCTGTAGAAATACGAGAGCAACTGCTTAGCTACTATGCTCAAAAACTTCATGAAGCAGGCATCATGACTTACGATGATGTTATGAAATATTTTCCTTATGTTGCACTAACTCGCCTCATGCAAGCTTTTGGAGCTTATGGTTACCGCGGTTTATACGAGCGGAAATCTCATTTTATTGCATCCATTCCCTTGGCTGCACGTAATTTAGCCTATCTTCTATCGAAAATATCCATCGAAAAAGAATATCCTGAGCTTTACAATGCGTTTATGCGAATTATTGAAAAGCATGTTCACGAAACTTTTGAAACTAACAATGAAACTTTACATGTTCACCTTTTTAGTTTTTCCTTGCGAAAAGGATATCCTCTCCCCCACTCCGAACATGGCGGAGGCTTTATCTTCGACTGCCGATCTTTGCCAAACCCTGGTCGAGAAAAACAGTTTGAACCTCTTACAGGTATGGATACCTCTGTCATAAATTACCTCACGCAATTTCCCGAGGTAAATGAGTTCATCCAGCATAGCTTCAAACTTATTTGTATGACTATTGACAACTATATTCAACGAAATTTCAATTATCTGAGCATAGGTTTTGGTTGTACAGGAGGGAAACACAGAAGCGTATTTTGCACTAACCTCATGGCTACCATGCTTGCAAAAAAATACGGTTCGAAAATAACTTTACATGTTGAACACCGAGAACTAGATTAACGCAAGTTTTTAAATATTCCCTTTGTCTAAAATAAAAATCCAGAACTTGCCCTTCAAAACAAAACATAAAGAAATTATTATAGAAGCATTGATTAAATCCCACCAGCAAAAGGTGTTTAACTTAGCTTATTCTATTGTAAGGCACGAAGAAGAAGCACGCGATATTGTACAGGATGTTTTTCTAAAAGCCTTCGAACATCTAGACGAATTCCGAGGCGACGCAGAAATCACTACTTGGTTATATCGAATCACTTACAATCACTCCATAAACATGCTTAAGAAAATTACGAAAGCTGATTTTGCGAGACTCATGTCTGAACCAGATGAGCAAAGCGATGAAGAGCCTACACCCTGGATTATTCCCATAGCCAAACGAAACGAAGAAGCCGACTTTAAAGTTACGCAAGCTGAATTAAAATCCATACTCTGGGAAGCTCTTGACAAATTACCTATAACCCAGCGAACTGCATTCCTCCTCCATCACTATGATGGATTTTCATATCAAGAAATAGCTCAAATTATGAACAAAAGCATGCCGAGTGTTGAATCCCTTATTTTTAGGGCAAGGCAAGAGCTAAAGAGACTTTTACAAAATTTTTACGAACAATACAAAGAAAATAGCAAGATTATGTCCAATCATTTGTCTAAAAATTAAATACATGGAAATATGACTTGTCAGGAAGTACAACATATCATCCAAACAATCCCTCACGAACAGTGGCCTCAAGAAGTTCACGAGCACCTTAAAAGTTGTATCGAATGCTCTCTTTTTTCCCAATTAAGTGACTTTCCTCGGGAACTTTCTCATCTCGATTTATTTCCTTCTATAGATTTAACCCCACAGCTCATGACAAAGATTCATCGCCACCAGCAAAAACAGTTCCGTATGCACGTTATTTCACTAGCTGCATCCATCGTTATTGGTTTTTTCATAGGTTTTCTGCTCCAATATCATCTTCAGCATAACTCAAGCAATTATCAAGAATTACCTTCTATCGAAATCAGCTATCAATTTAGCGATATGATTTACAGCAATTTATACGATATAAATACCAATAACAACGATCATGAATAAAAATACCCTTATTTGGATATTAAGCATAGCAGTCGCTATCCTTTTATCGGCCTTGGTAACCCTCGTTGTGCTATGGCCAAATCAACCTTTTTCAAATAGCACCTCTTGTCCACGATCGAATTGTAAGGGATGTTTATGTGCAAAACTCAACTTATCAGCTGACCAAAAACCCATCATAGAGGATCTTATTGATAAACACAGGAAAGAAATAAGTATAATTCACGATTCTTTGAATTTCTATCGAGAAAAATTGCTAGACGAGCTTGAAAAAGAAGAGGCCGACACTCAAAAAATTGAAAGGTATATTCAACGCATCAACACTTTCGAGTCCCAGCTACAACATGCTTTTGTAAAACATGCAATGAACATAAAAAAAATCTTAACACGGGATCAGCAAAGAGAATTTTTTGACCATTTTCGCAAAAAATGGAACAGCTTACCTAGAAAAAATCATCAAGAGATCCGATAGAATAAACCATGTTAACCTAACATAAAAACCATATGCCTATGAAAACAATTCGTTTTTTAGCAGTCATCCTATTCATCACAACGATGACATTAAGTGCTCAACAACAGCAAGTTAGACACTATCGATGGGAAAACATTCCCAATTTAACCGCCGATCAAAAAGCTAAACTTGAAAAATTACAGAACGATCATCTCAAAAAAATGACTGACCTAAGAAATTCGATGGCAGAAAAAAGAGCACAACTTCGCACAGCAATGACAGGCTCTACTGCTGATGAAAAAAAAGCTCTCCAGCTCGCAAAAAACATCAACGAAATTCAAGCAACAATGCAAGAAGAACGCATTAAACATCACTTTGCTATTGCAAATCTTCTCACGGATGAACAAAAAACATGGTGGTTTTCATCCAAGCCTCAAGGCCCAAACTGTCCCAAAGGAAATAAAGGAGCTCATCGCGGATGTGGATCTCATCACAAATCTTGTTGTGCTTGCTGCCATGACCACAATTCAAATTGTCCTTGCTGCCAAGATTAATCAAAAAGCTGCCAGATGGCAGCTTTTTTTATTTACTTTTTACTTAGTCGTCCTTTAAAAAGTCCTTTTTAATTTCTTTAACAAAAAAGGAAATAAAAGGAAATTCTATCCTTTAAAATGAAAAGCATAAACTAAAAAAATCATTTTTTTATTTGATGAAAACCTCTCGAGACTTACTATTTTAAATGGTGAAAATAAGTTTCAAAATTTATAAAAACTTACGATTAATTGAGCTAAAAAGAGACAAAAAAAATATTTTTCAAGTTAACTAGCTTTTTTACTCTTACCTTTCTTTCTTAGTAAGAGGTGATACAGGGGGGATCTCCAAAATGGAACCCGCATGGGAAATATATCGCTAAATCTTACTTTTCTTCAATCTAACTACATACTCTTCTTCGTCTGTTTTAATTTCCTTGACAAAAAAATCAAAAAATTGCATCTGAAAGTTGAAAAATTGGGTTTGAAAAAAGTGAAAAATTTTTCTTCCTCTATTCTTCTCAAGTTGAAAGTTCCTGCATCAAACTAACACTACTATCCAAATACGCAAGAATGTTTTGGAAAAAATACACTTCTCATTTTTGATTTTTAACGTAGGTACTTTCTTTACATCAATCGCCTAGAAAGTATTCAGAAGCAAATAAAATACCCTAGTTGACAAATATTTTCCTTACGAGTTTTTGGCCTGCTTCATCTTGAATACTAAGCAATATAAAAGCCCCACTATTAAAAACGGGTAAATCAATTTTATGTACACCTGCTGAAAATGAAGTCGTATATTGGCCGATGAGCTGCCCAACAACCGAATAAAATGAAAAAGTGAATTTACCCTCTCTCTCTGTGCTAAAATACAGAGCCTTTTCAAGATAATCAACCCAAGCATTGAAAGGTAAAGGAGAAATTTCCTCAACCGAAACGTTGTCTCCTGCGACGACTTTAAGCAATACAGGAAGGTGATCACTATTGTTATACAAAGCATTCAATACATTGGTTGGCACATTAGGTGGTGCTGGTGGATCCAGCAAAGACTTGTTAAAATGATTCCCATCCTGAGCTACGGTCTCATAAGAGCCAGAAATGTACTTAACTTTTTGAGTTCCTGACAAAACGGATAACGATGTTAAAATAAAATCAAATCTATCGTCTAATCCACCAGAAGCTGCACAACCATTGTCAGAGCTGTGTGTAGATTGCGTATGATAAGCCGCAAATAAACTATTGTTGCTCCAATCCCCAATCTTATTCACGGGATCATAAAATCGAATGTTGGTATTGGGGTGATTTGTCAGTTTTTGAAAAGCCCCTTCCGATGAAGTGTACAGGTTAAAATCTCCTAACGCTAGGTAATTTCCAGGTTTATTTTGGGCATTGAGATAGTTCATTAAAACGTTTACCATGTTTTCACGAGCTGTTGCGGCTGAAGAATATCTCCCAGCTTTTAAGTGCATAGAAATGGTTGTTAAAAAAATGGTATCTCCTTGCGAAAGTTGAGGCGTTTTGAGATAAAAAGTAGAAAGAATAATGTCGCGATAATCCGTTGCAAGAGCTACTTGTTTTTTTAGTCCCAATTTCTGCGTGTTGTAATACACATTTAGTGTAATATCACTGCTATTGGAATAATTAAAAAAAGCACCGCGAGCATAATAAGTTCTACCATCTGCATTCATCACATTATTGAGCAAGCGATCGTGATAAGAAACATTTACAGAAATTTCATTAACGCTCAATATATCAGGATGTAAAAAACCTACGATTTGCCTAAGGTAGGTATCCTTGTTGTTTATATCGTTGTTAGTTGCATCGCAGCCACCATAAGAAACTCCATATTGTAAGAGATTATATGTCATGATGGTCAGTGTATCTTGTGCAGAGAAAAACAAAGAAATCAAACTCCACACGAACAATAAAAAAATTTTTCTCATGTTTTTAGTTTTTCTAAGTAAAATTAACACTTTTTTAAAAAAAAGATACTGCACGTCTTTTTATTTTACTCTTCTAAGCTGCACGGTAAAGTGACGCATAAGGGGAGCTTCCCATACGATTTCTAATCCTTTACGAATTTCTTCTCTACGCTCGTATACGTTTTCGAGTGCCGTTGCAACGACATCCATATGATTGTTAGTATAAACCCGACGCGGAATAGCTAAGCGAACGAGTTCTAGTGCAGGATAACGATTTTCTCGTGTTTCTGGATCGCGGTCAGCAAGCAAAGTCCCTATTTCAACGCCTCGAACACCTGCTTCCATGTACAATTCTACAGCAAGCGTCTGAGCCACAAATTGTTCCCTGGGTATATGTGGCAAAAATTTCAAAGCATCCACAAAGACGGCATGTCCGCCTATGGGCTTTTGAACAGGGATTCCAACTTCAATAAGTTTATTTCCAAGATACTGTACTTGTGATACACGCGTATGCAAGTAATTAAAATTAATGCCTTCTTCTAAGCCTACAGCTAAAGCTTCCATGTCTCTACCCGCCATACCACCGTAAGTCACATATCCTTCAAACATAATGTTGTAAAAAGATACATCTCTCCACAGCTTTTCGTCCCGCATGGCAATGAAACCTCCGATGTTGACATTCCCGTCTTTTTTAGAGCTCATGGTCATCATGTCAGCACAGCTATACATTTCGCGGACAATATCTTTGATCTCCCAGTTCGCATAGCCAGGTTCTCGCATCTTTATAAAATAAGCATTCTCAGCAAAACGAGCACTATCGATAAGAATAGGCTTTCTCACTTCGCGAGCAAAGGCTGCAACTTCTTTAAGATTAGCAAGACTCACCGGTTGCCCTCCAGCCGTATTGTTGGTTACGGTAATTAAAATAAACGGAATTTTGTCGTGAGGATAAGTTCTGAAAACATTTTCCAATTTTTTGAGATCTACATTCCCTTTGAAAGAATGCAAGGAATCGGTGTCAAACGCTTCGTCGATGGTGCAATCAATGGCTTTTGCTTTTCTAAACTCAATGTGTCCTTTGGTTGTGTCAAAATGGGAATTACCAGGTACTACATCCCCAGGCTTAACAAGCACGGAAAAAAGCACATTTTCAGCAGCTCGTCCTTGATGCGTGGGCATGAAATAAGGAAAGCCAAAAATATCTTCTATGATTTCCTTTAATCTGAAATATGAACGACTGCCAGCATAACTTTCATCGCCCATCATAAGAGCTGCCCACTGCCGATCGCTCATAGCCCCAGTTCCACTATCTGTAAGCAAGTCTATAAAAACTTTGTCTGACGACAGATGAAACAAGTTAAAATGTGCTTCCTCTATCCATCGCACTCTTTCCTCCTTTGTTGAAGGATAGATAGGCTCTACAGCTTTAATCTTGTACAATTCCGCAAAAGGTAATGGTTTCATATGCCATGTTTTAATTTAAAACCTATTCCGCCCTTTAACATGTAAAAAGTGTATTAACGATAACGCCCTTTTAAAACAAAAACACCAGCTCATAATCACTTGCAAGTTTACATCTATTTTTCAAAAACTGAATTCGTTTTTATACGTTTTTCGACAAAAATTAATAAAATTTAAACCAAAAATATTATGTTTACTTCAAAGCATCAAAAACCATCTTGATGGAGGAAGCAATTAAAACGAAAAACAAAACAATGCGGACATATTTTTCATCTTTTTTTAGCGAAAATCGAACAGAAAGCAAAGCTCCAACAACAGATCCTGCAGCTAAAATTAATCCAAGCATCCAATTTATTTGATGATGAAATAGAAAAACAGCAATAGACACAGGAGTAAATAAAAAAGTCAACACCAGTTTGATGGCATTAGCTTTTACCAAAGGCAATTTCAGAAGCAGCGTCGAAGCAAAAAGAAAGAAAATTCCCACCCCCGCTTGAATGGCTCCTCCATAAATTCCTATCAAAAAATAAAGCAGATAATGAAACAAAGAGGGTTTTATTTTTTCGTTTCCTTCAGGGTTATGCATCGGTTTTGTTAGCGTAAGTATAGCAAAAATTAGCATGAGAACAGCTAGTGATATGGATAGGATTTTTTCAGGAACACGGACGATAAGGATGCTCCCCAGCAAAGCACCAGGCAAAACTGCTACACTTAGTTTAAAAGATAAAATCCTATCAAGCTTTTTAGCTTTGTCGAACCCGACCACTCCCACAAGGGTTTGAAAAAAAATAGCAATCCTATTCGTTGCATTGGCCTCCTGAGGAGTTAATCCCATCATGATGAGCACTGGCAAAGTAAGAAAAGAACCGCTTCCTGCCAGCGTATTTATAAATCCTACAACCACCCCTACTACAAATAGAATAAGTGCGTCCACTATCATGGCTCACGGGTTAGATAAACTGTCCAATACATATATTTTTACTTCTACGCCCTGCCCTGGCTGAGTTAAAAACTCAAGGGTGCCCCCCATTTCTTCAACATAGGTTCGAATATGCTTCAAGCCTAAGCCTTTGCTGGTTTTTATCTGAACTTGTAAATCAAAACCTCGACCATCATCCTTGTAATGATAAAAAATATAATTCTCACGATGTTCGATATTTAAGTAAATATGTTTTGCATCAGCATATTTCATTGCATTGTTAAGAAGCTCTAACGTTATTGCGTAAAAATTCCTTTTCATTAAAAACAAACTTAATTCTTTATCAATGTTTAACTGAATAGATATCCCGCTATTTATTGAAAATTCTCTAACAATATCTTGCAACCTATCGACAAAAGAAAAATTTTCGTCCCACACTTCTACAAGTGCATGGGATAAATTATACAATTCTTTTTGCAATAACTGAAGATATTCAGCATTTTTCTTATACAAATCAATGCCCTTTGAAGAAACAAAATTATTCATCATCGAATGTTGAGCTACCAGAATACTTACCAGAGGATTGATCTCATCGTGAATTTTGCGCGCAAGTCTTTTCCTTTCTCTTTCTGCTCCATGAATAAAATTATCTTGCTCCATTAAGCTTTGCAGATAAATGTAAGTAACATCTGTAAAAACTAAAGCCATCAATTTTTCCACGGGATTTTCTATGCGTGTACCTGTTATCTTAAACCATTTTAATGTATCGTTAGATAAGTATTGAAACTGGAAATGAAATAAAGAACGTTCCCCCTGCCTCAGGGCATCTAGCATTGCTTTTAACTCATCAGCCGAACCGATGACTTTATCCAACCAACTAAAAGGAGATTTTTTTATTGTGGATTCATCTACCTTAAATAGCTCAAGAAATTTTTCATTATAAAAAACAACCGTGTTAGATGGATATTGAAGGAGCAAATAACCTTCATCAACGTTTTGCACCAAATGAGAAAAACGCTGTGATAATAGAGCGAGCTCGTTCGTCTTTTTTTTAAGCTCTGTAAAGTCTGTTAAACTCATAAGCAAAAAACGCTTTTCTTTGATTTGAATAGCTTTGCCAAAAGCCATAAAAAACCGTTCAATGAACCCAGCTTTTGTTTCTACCTTAAAATGTAGTTCTTCTTGAATACCATCTTCAGTAATTCGTAATAAAAAAGAATGAATAGGACAGTTCGAACAGGAAGATGAAAAACCACACCCCTCAGGAGTAGCATAATGATGCAGGCAGCGAATGGACTCACCCCAACGCAACCCAATAAAATCTTTAACATCTGGATTAAAAGATCGCAAAAAAAGTTCACCTGATTTGTTCACTTTATATAACATCAGATCATCGGCACGAAAAACCATCACATAATCTGAAATGGCGTCGTACATAATAGAAAGTTCACGCAAAGCATCTTCTATCTGTTGCTGGGCTTCAACTTCCTTGGTAATATCGTGAACAACTACATGAAAACCAAGCAACTGCTTGTGAAGTAAAAATCGATGAATAGTTACTTCTGCATGTTTTAAACTACCGTCCTTGTGAATGAATGTTATTTTTTCGCGGAATTGAAAAGAAAAATTCTTTTTTTCATTTTGCTGAATGAATTCATTAAACTTCTCTAAAAAAGACGATGGTAAAATTTGCTTAATCAGATCATATGTGATTTCATCGGGATGATAACCTGTAAGCATATACACAGAAGGAGAGATGAAAAAAATTTCTTTATTCAAATTTACGAGCAAAATAACATCCTGAATGGATTCAACGATGAGACGATATCTTTCTTCATTTAAACGAAGCTCATACTCTTTTTCCTTACGAAGCTGTATTTCTTTTGCAAGTTTTGCAGTTTTTTCTTTTACCAGTTTTTCTAAGAATTCCTTTTCAAGATGGTATTTAAATCGAATAGCCTTACGAATTTCTGCCATAAGTTGTTGGGGAGGAGACTGTTTCTCAACATAAGAAAAAAATTTAGCGCGCAAAGCTTCTTTTGCAGTTTCATAAGATGAGAACGCTGTATGAATAATAATAGGAATTCTCATGGCATAAGGTGATAAGGCCTTAAAAACAAGGGTAGAATCCGTAGAATGTAAGTATAAATCCACCACCACTACATCTACCTTGTTGTCCTGTAAATACGCTAGGGCTGCAATAAAATTGCTAAAACCCACCACCTGATAGCCCTCTTCGGTTAAAACATCCTTCAAAAGTTGTAGGAGGTTTTCATCATCATCGATAAGAAGTATTCTTGCAGGTTGGAGTTTTTCTGGCATGTCAGTTTGATTTTTTAAAAAAGTGGCTTCTGATTTTTGGAATGAGCTTATGAATAAACTCAAGGATGGTGACCCATCGATAGGCTTTATGAGATAAGCATAAGCACTGTGCAAAACAATTTCATCTGCCAAAGAAATAAACTCATTGGTATTTTCACACAACACAATTACAAACGAACTAGGAGCTATGGTTCGTAAGGCGTGGTAAAACTCTAAACTTTTTTCTCGTGTAACGGAAATATCAAGAAAAATGATATCAGCATGAATTTGCCTCATTATTTTTAAGGCGTCTTCAAGGCTGCTTGTACATGCAAACTGGTAATTTTTTCTTATTAACTCCTGCTCAACATCTCTAAATTCATTTTGATCGCCAATGAGAAAAATCGAAATATTTTTCTTTTCTCGTAAAGCGTCAAGAAGATCATTCATTCTCTGGGGTTTATCGAAAAATGCAACAGCGCCTTCTTGAAGTGTCCACTCTTTCAGCTCATCCGTGGGGTAAGCACTCATGAAAATCACAGGAACATCAATTTTCCATTCCTGCATCTTCCTGAAAACATCCATACCACTGATATCCGGCAAACGAACATCAAGAAGCAAAAGATCAAAGTGTTCTTTCTTTAATAACTCAAGTGCTTCTTCACCTGTACCAGCTACCGTACACGCATACCCTTCTAATTCAAAAACATCTTTTATGATTTCACGCATGTTCAACTCATCGTCAACAACAAGAATATGAAAATGCTTGTCTTTATGCATGGTAAGGAAATTTTATTTCAAAACAAGTGCCTTTTTCATGAGACAAGAGCTGAATGCTGCCCCCGTGTCTTTCTACAATCATTTTACAGAGAAAAAGCCCAAGACCAGTCCCCTTCGTTTTTGTGGTGTAGAGTGGTTCAAACAAATGTTCTCTTATATAATCTGGAATACCAGGACCATTGTCACAAAAATGGATGATAGCCTCGTTACCTATTTTTTTTCCACTTATCACAATACGAACACCATCAGGTTTGCTTTCAACGCTGTTTTTGATTAGATTTGCAAAAAGCATGTCTAGCTGCCGTGGATCAGCCATGATGATAAAAGGTTCTGGCAGCAAATGTAAAGAATATTTGATGTTATGGGCATTAAAATACCTTTCAAAAATTAAGTCCAGCGTAGCTTGTAAATTGACAGATGTTTTAACGGGATCTTTGAGTCGCGTAAATTCCAAAATCTCATTGATAACATCGTTGGCGTGTTTGAGCTCTTCATGAATGATGT
>Ga0308390_1001203_pt1 | contig 17081 bp, 13 predicted proteins | sample Hotspr2Sample149_FD_202358 | JGI IMG/M metagenome (GOLD analysis project Ga0308390, IMG submission 202358) | Hot spring phototrophic mat microbial communities from Mushroom Spring, Yellowstone National Park, Wyoming, United States - 20040719_149 ...
GTTGTCCCTCAGGCGGTTCGCCCGTTTCTTCCAGAACTTTCACTAGCTGAAGCGTAGGCAAGAGAATTTGCCGCCCAGAAAGACTCACCTGAAATTCTCTAATAGCGGCTTGCTCAAGTGAAGATAAAAGTTTTCTTCTCAGCCTCTGATAGTCCTCATCCGTAGGTGTAGGGACAAAAAAATCCTCTCCGCCTTGTGTAGGTTGTGGATTACTGACCATCACGAGCAAGCCAATCTCACCCTCAACTGCTCCGATTTGTCCTGGCATTACATTTCCCAGACTACCCGGCAACAATGCCCGCACAGCGGCCAAAGCACTCTGACCATAGCCGGCTGGGATGCGAGTTTCGACCTCCGTCTGAAACTTGACGACAGGATCAGACAGCGTTGTAACCACAGTTCCTGACGGAACAATTACCTCATGCTCGGTCAGATTTGTGATCACAATCTCGCCTGTTGCTGCAATACCAGGATAAGCTTGCTTTCCACTGCTCGTGATCCAATCCTGTCCCTCAACAATGGTTGAATGTTCACTAGCAGGAATTTTGCCAGACAAACTTACCCCTGAAAACTGTGTACCTGCCGAGATTGATAAAGTTAAATTCTGCTCCATTTCACTGATAGGTAAAATGATTTCCGCACTGGGTAAAAATATAAAAGTGAGTATAAAAACTGCCAGCATTGCACTTCCAAAAAAAACATAGCGCGTTTTCTTGAAAGGATCAATTGCCCAACCTGTTCTTCGCTTTTGCTGATCAGAAAGAATCTTTCTGATCTGGGCGACATGTGGACGAAATACAAACTTCCTTCGCCGTCCACGCCGCCAGGGTTTTCGTTGTGCTTGAGTAGTCGTCTCGAAAACAGGAATGGATATCTCATGGCTATACGCAACAACTGTCGGGTCATTCGTGACCAGTCCAAGCTGTGCCCCCTGCGCAATGCAATGACGTTGTAGAATAACCAGATCAAGTTTTCGAATAAACAACCTGGCGCGCTTTGGCCAGACCAAAAGCACGCGCTGTGCTTTGCTCCAAGTGATTTTGTCACGAAGCGAAGCTAAATCATCATGTGGCTCAAGTTGAATGATGAACGTTTTCATGAGTTGTGAAGAAATTATACAATACCATAATGCCCTAAAAGCAGCTTTTTGTGATATTTCTGCTTCAAACGAATAATTTCATCTTCCTGCAGAAACCTCCACTCACCAGGTTTCAAATCACCCAGCGTCAGTTCACCAATGGCTATGCGTACAAGCCTCAAGGTTGGCAAACCAACTGCAGCAGTCATGTGGCGAATCTGATGCTTTTTACCCTCAAAAATCACCATCCGCAGCCAGCTCGTCTCTCCATGTGGTGTTATCGTTTTCATCTGACGCGGTGGTAAATCAGGTTCAGGGATAACCATGACTTGACAACGGCGCGTCTTAACCCCGCGCAAAAGAATACCTCTCTCAAGCGAAGCTAGTTGTTCTAACCCAGGAACTCCCTCGACTTGCACCAAATAGGTTTTTGGCAAATGCCAGCGCGGATCGGTCAGACGTTGAATCAGTCTGCCATCGTTCGTCAGCAACATTAGACCCTCGCTATCCATATCTAGACGCCCAGCTGCATATACACCGGGAACGCTAATATAGTCCTTGAGTGTCGGGCGACCTGCGGTATCCGTAAAAGTGGATAAAACTCCATAGGGCTTATGAAAGATCAGATAACGATAGGACTGCATACCTGCATTCTAACACAACAAAAATATGGCTTTTGCGCGTGATTGTTCCAAATTTAGTAGATATGCGTTGAAACCGCCAGATTTGGGGGATAGTAAGGGTTCCTGATCGCCAGATATGGTGGTTGTCAGTTAAGTTTACCAGTTTTGGAACAGTCACGTTTACGCCAATTTTTCAGAACATAAGTGCTATAATCAATAACAAGGAAAAATGCGAGGTTTTCTCTTTGCAAATGATTGACCAACGTGATAGGATTCTTTAGAAATCAACAAGAGGTATGGCGATAATGGATTTTGTAAATATCTCACGGGACCTAACGAAAGTTTGTTTGATTCTGGCGGTTATCCTGACAATGGGTAACGCATGCAATCTTCCACAAAACAAACCTATGCCAACAGTTGATATGGTCGCCAGTGTTGTTGCTCAAACACTAACCGCTCAATCAACTGTGGAAACTTCGATGCAAAAAACATCTATCCCCCTCACGATTACTCCCCCAGCTATGATTATGATAACGCTTCCGGTCACCGAAACGCCAACTCCTACTCCAACCCTGACAGAAGATTTCAAAGCGACTCTTGGCAACCCAACGCTCAAAGACACGCTGGACAATGGAAAGGGATTTGGATTAAGCGGGGAAGGATATAGCGATGATGCTGCCAGCATCTCTGTTTCCGGAGGAGTAATGAATTTGCTGTCACGCAGTATGCTTGGCTGGCACACGTGGCGTGTTCGTCCCCCTCAAACTACCGATTTCTACCTAGAAGGTAAATTTATTACCCAGAGCTGCGCAAATAACGATCAGTTTGGGTTGGTCTTTCGCTCCCCCAACTACGAGAGCGGATATGGATATTACTATGCCTTGTGGTGTAATGGAAGTCTCAGCCTCGCACGTCGGGATGATCATGGGACAACCTACTTGCTGAATAACATTTCGTCTCCATTCAGTCTTAGCGGTTCAGGACAAATCAACCACCTTGGAGTTTTGGCGCGCGGCACCCACTTGAAACTCTTCATCAATGACAAACCCGTTCAGGAACTGGATGACAATTCATTTATTAGCGGCTTCTTTGGGGTGTTTACAGTAGGCTATAGTGGCAACTTGAACGTGCAGCTAGATGAAATAACTCTGTGGAAACAATAAAAAAGGGAGAAAAAATGATTTCCTCCGCTAGAGAGCAAGCCGTTCAAGAAGCACTGCGGATCCTTCAACAAAATCCTATCTATTTGGATACCGAAACAACCGGACTGGGTTTAGATGATGAAATCATTGAAATCGCATTACTGGATGATAACGAAAACATTTTGTTTCAGTCTTTTGTTCGTCCCAGCCAGCCAATCCCACCCGGAACAACCGCAATTCATGGGATCACAAATGATATGGTTCAAAATGCTCCCCCTTGGCCCATTGTCTGGCAAAATGTTCGCAACATTGTGCGCGACCGCTCCATAGCAATATACAATGCAGATTTTGATATCCGTATGATGAAACAATCCATGACCCGTTACCGCCAACCCTGGAAAGAGACGTTGTCAACCGTATGCATTATGCGGCTTTACGCAGCTTATCGCGGCGAGTGGGACAGCCGGCGTATGACCTACCGCTTCATCAGTTTGGAACAAGCCGGCAAACAATGTGGGATCCCACTGCCGAATGCACATCGCGCCATTGCAGATACAATACTTGCCCGCGCCCTGCTACACTACATCGCCGAGTTATAAAACTCAATAGAACATCCACTACCCGACCAAAAATGATTGCACTCACAGACAGTCAACGCACGATTTTAGAACATTGCCTGGATAAAACGCTTTTTCTGGAGGGCCCCGCAGGAAGCGGCAAGACCACAACAGCAATCTTTCATCTCCGCAACTTGCAGAAACAGGGCATACCAACAGAGACCATACTTATTCTCGTCCCTCAGCGCACACTGGCAATGCCTTACTACACCTTCTTGCGAGAGCCTAGTCAACCTGCTGGTGGAACGGCCAGCATTGTGACCTTGAGTGGTTTGGCGCAGCGCATGATTGAGCTGTTTTGGCCGCTCATTGCCCAAAATGCCGGGTTTTCCAAACCAACTCAGCCGCCTATCTTCCTCACATTGGAAACAGCCCAATATTATATGGCGCGTATTGTCGAGCCGCTCATTGAGAGTGAAGGCTTTTTTGAGTCTGTCAATCTGGATCAGAACCGAATTTACAGCCAGATTCTGGATAACCTGAATAAATCGGCTGCAATAGGGATTCCGCTAGAGGAAATTGGTACTCGTCTAAAGAAAGCCTGGGGTGGAAAGCCTTCTCAAATGGTTGTTTACGACCAGATGCAGGAATGTGCCATCCGCTTCCGTCGTTTCTGCCTTCAACACAACCTGCTGGATTTCTCTTTACAACTCAGTGTTTTTTGTAACCATCTCTGGCCATCATGGCTTTGCCAGAAATATCTCCTCAACCGTTACCAACACCTGATTTATGACAATATTGAGGAAGATGTCCCAATAGCACATGATATTATCCGAAACTGGCTGCCCTACTTTCGCAGCGCACTATTAATTTATGATGCTGGCGGCGGCTATCGTTCGTTCCTGGGTGCTGACCCTGAGAGCGGTTACACCTTGCGCCTGGCATGTCAAGAAAGCATGCAACTGAACCAAACTCTAATATCTTCTTCTGAACTGCAAGCTTTCAACCAAGCGCTGGCACAAAGCATTCAACGACGTCCATTGACAGTTACCCCCTCTATCCGCCAGTCGCTGAGCTTTCGATACCACCGTTACACCCCCGAAATGATTGAGGATGTATGCCAACAGGTTTACCAGTTAATCACAGAAAACCGGGTATCCCCCGATGAAATTACCATCATTGCACCGTTTATATCTGATGCATTGCGTTTCCTGCTCATCAACCGTATGGAACAGTTAGGAATTCCTGCGCGTTCACACCGTCCCTCTCGTAGTTTGCGAGATGAACCGGCAACCCAGTGTCTGCTTACTTGGGCAAAGCTGGCACATCCTCACTGGAACATGCCGGTCTTTCAACACGAAGTGTGCAACGCTCTGATACAATCTATTACAGGTCTTGACCTGCCACGCGCAAGTCTTTTAGCGCAAATCGTTCACCGTCCAGGCAGGCAAAGCAAAGAGTTGGGGTCATTTGATCGCATCAATCCAGACATGCAGCAACGTATTACCTATTTTGTGGGCGAACGGTACGAGCATTTGCGAAGTTGGATTATAGAGTACCAATCAGCCGCGAAATCACTGCCTGAAGAAAATTCCTGTCTGGAAGGATTCCTCAGCCGTCTGTTTGGTGAAGTGCTTTCTCAGCCGGGTTTTGGCTTTTATCAAAATTTTGACGCTGCCAAAATCTGTGCTGAACTGATCGAATCGGTGCAAAAGTTTCGCCGTGTTGTCAGCAACACATATGATTCCTCCCAATACCCACTGGCTGTTGAGTACATTCAGATGATTCACAAAGGCGTCCTAGCAGCACAATATTTACAATCCTGGCAGGAGCTAAACAAAAAGGCTGTCCTTATTGCACCGGCTTATACCTATCTAATGCTCAATCAACCGGTTCAGTATCAATTTTGGCTTGATATTGGCAGCCTGGGCTGGTGGGAGCGTCTCAATCAACCGCTCACTCACCCCTATGTATTAAGCCGCCGCTGGAATGAGGTTGAGATTTGGGATGATATCCACGAACAACAAACCAACCAAAGAACAATGGAGCGTCTGGTCAATGGGTTAATCCAACGTTGCCGAACGGGCATCTTTCTTTACGTCCTAGGCATCAACGAGCAGGGTAACGAACAACGTGGGCCATTATTGCAAGCGATTCAGTCGGTTTTGCGGCATCTGCCTCAAAATGTGGGAGAATAATGTTCAGACCACGACCACACCAACAAGCAGTTCTTAATTACCGCTCGGGTAAAATGGGGGTCTCTGCAGTTCCAGGGAGTGGAAAGACTCACACCCTGTCTTATCTTGCTGCTTTGCTTATTCAAGAAGGGTATATCAAAGAGGATCAGGAAATCTTAATCGTTACGTTGGTGAATTCAGCAGTAGACAATTTCTCCAGCCGGATTGCAGGATTTGTACAGGGGTTCGGAATGTTGCCGGGAACGAACTACCGGGTGCGCACACTGCATGGGCTAGCACATGACATCGTGCGTGAGCGTCCTGATCTGGTCGGCTTGTCCAGTCAATTTGAAATTATCGATGAACGTGAAGCATATCGAATCGTTGAAAACGCTACTATCAACTGGTTACAAACAAATCCAGAGTTTATCTTACAGTTCACAAAACCGGATAAAAACCCATTTCATGACACCCAAATTCGCAGTAAGTGGAAAGAACTGGCAGTCAACACAACCATTAGTTTCATCCGCCTTTGCAAAGACTACCAAGCAACTCCAGAGCAGGTGAGAGAAAAGCTGAATACCCTCAAGTTCGTTCACCCCTTGTTACAAATGGGTGCTGAAGTGTATGAAAATTACCAGCGTGCGCTCAGATTCCGAGGTGCGCTGGACTTTGACGACTTGATTCGCCTGGCATTAGACGCGTTGCAGTCAGACACTCATTACCTGCAACGTCTGCGGTACCGCTGGCCTTATATCCTAGAAGATGAAGCCCAGGACAGCAGTCGGCTACAAGAGTTGATTTTACGTACACTCGTTGGAGAGTCTGGTAACTGGGTCCGAGTTGGGGACCCGAATCAGGCAATATATGAAACATTTACCACTGCCAGCCCTGAATTTCTGCGCACTTTTCTTAAGGAAAACGGCGTTCAGGCTCAATCGTTGCCTAATTCCGGGCGTTCGACGCTTAGCATCATCAGACTGGCAAATTATCTTATTCGGTGGAATAATGAACAGCCAGCCCATGAGGAACTTCGCGGGGTCCTGAATTTTCCCTTTATCGAGCCAGCGCCGCCAGGTGACCCTCAGCCTAATCCACCAGATCAGCCAGAGAGCATTCATTTGATCATGCGTAAATATGATGCAACGAAAGAACTACAAGCAGTTGTTCAATCCCTGCGCAAATGGCTGCCTCATAATCAGGACAAAACAGTAGCGGTGTTGGTGCCACGCAATGAACGTGGAGCAAAAGTCGTGGAAGCACTCCGCCAAAACGGTATTGAGGTCATTGAACTCCTGCAAACCACCCAATCCACACGCACAGTTGCGGGAATGCTTTACAATGTTCTGCGAGTTCTTGCAGATCCATTATCCCCTCGTCTGCTGGAAGACTGCTACCGCACACTGCGCGCTCAAGAAGCAGAACAGATTGATTTTGCAGATATTTACCATCAGGTATCATTGCTTTTGAGACGTTGTGAGCGGACAGAAGATTATCTGGCACCAACCCCTGAGCGAAGTTGGCTGGATGAAGTTGCAAAACAAAGTTTTCCGGAAAACGTTTTACAAGAACTAGATTGGTTCCGCCAATCTATTCGCCGCTGGCAGGCAGCAATCCTGTTGCCCATTGACCAGTTGATACTGACCATTGCCCAAGATTTGTTCACTGCGCACAATGATCTAGCGTTGGCGCACAAACTGGCATTGCTACTGGAACATGCCAGAACAACAAACCCTTCATGGCAATTGCCCGAGTTTGCTGCAGAATTAGAGACCATTGTAAAAAGACAGCGTAAGTTTATCGGCTTCAGTGATGATGATACTGGTTTCGACCCAGAGCAACACAAGGGTAAAGTAGTTGTAGCTACAATCCATAAAGCAAAAGGTCTGGAATGGGACAGGGTTTATCTAATGTCGGCAAACAATTACGATTTCCCTTCCGCTCAGCCCTATGATAACTACTACGCTGAAAAGTATTTCATTCGAGATGAGCTCAATCTGGAAGCTGAAACCTTATTCAGGCTGCGAGCATTGCTTCAGGGCGACTTGCCGGGAATTTACATTGAGAATGGCTTTGCAACCCAAAAAGCGCGCCTAGATTACTCAGCTGAACGTCTGCGTCTATTTTATGTTGGCATTACACGAGCCCGCCGCGAACTGGTGATCACATGGAATACTGGACAGCACAATACGAACCAGCCTGCCCTTCCATTAGTTGCCTTAAGATCATTTTGGGAGCAACAGCATGTCCATTCCTCCTGATTTTGTATTCAGCCAGAGCAATTTACAGGATTTTGTGGATTGTCCGCGCCGCTTTGAATTGCGCTATTTATTAAGACAGCCCTGGCCGGCACCACAAAGCGAGCCAACCGATGAATGGGAACATCGTTTGTTGCAAGGGCAACGCTTTCATCACCTTATTTACCAATTCTTTTCCGGCTTGCCAGCAGAAACACTATCTTTGACCGTACATGACAAAGAATTAAGCCACTGGTGGCAAAATCTACTCTCCAGCACCTTTCTGACAGAACTGCCCGAGAAACAATATCCTGAATTTACGTTGTCTGCCCCGTTTGCTGGCTTCCGCTTGATTGCCAAATATGACTTGATTGCGGTTGAGCCGGGCAGACGTTTGATCATTGTGGATTGGAAAACTTTTACTCCGCGAGCTGGAACAAGTTACTTAAGGCAGCGCATCCAGTCTCGTCTTTACCCTCTATTAATGATCGAAGCTGGTCACACGATTAATTGTGGAACTGTTGATCCCTCTCAGATTGAAATGATCTACTGGTTTGTAGAACAACCTGAAGCCCCACTCCGCTTTCAATACAATCAAGAAGAATACCCCAAAGATCATGAATATCTCACAGAGCTGATTAAGAACATTGTGTCGCGTAAACCCGGAGAGTTCGAACTCACCTTCAATGAAAAATTATGCGCTTTTTGTAATTACCGTTCACTTTGCAATCGGGGCGAACGCGCCGGAAACCTTAGCGACCTCAACGAAGAGCCATATCAGGAATCTGAAGATACAATTCAAATTGATTTTGACCAGATTGGAGAAATTCAATTTTGAAGAATCCTTTACAAGAGTGGGTTGAACCACAACCGGTTGAAATCCCACGCGAACTTATGCAGATCACCGGCGGGCATTCACTGCTTGCCAAAGCGCTTGTTCGCCGCGGCATTGGTGATCCGAATCAGGTTAAAGCCTTTCTGGATCCCGCTTATTACCGCCCGCTCTCCCCTCAAGAACTACCAGATTTAGCGCAGGCAGTTGATAGGCTACAAACAGCAATCAAAAACCGGGAACAGATTGGCATCTGGGGTGATTTTGATGTAGATGGACAAACAGCAACCACTTTGCTTCTTTCAAGTCTGGAACAACTGGGAGCCAACGTTTGCTATCATATTCCAATTCGATCGATCGAATCACATGGCGTTCACCCGCAGGCTCTGGTTGAGTTTCTTAAGCAGGGCATACAACTTTTGATCACCTGTGATACAGGTATTACTGCTCATGAAGCTATCAAAATCTGTCAAAAACAGGGGGTGGACGTCTTGATTACCGACCATCATACTCTGCCGCCAGAGTTACCGTCTGCGCAGGCAGTGGTCAATCCTCAAAGGTTACCACAAACTCATCCGTTGTACCCACTTTGCGGTGTTGGTGTTGCATGGAAAGTAGTGGAAGAACTTTACCAGCGCAACGGGAGAATGCCCGATCTAGAAAACAATCTTGATTTGGTGGCCCTTGGAACAATAGCTGACCTTGCTGCGCTGAACGGGGAAAACCGTTATCTGGTTCAACGCGGACTAAAAATCTTGCGAGAATCTAAACGTCCCGCATTGCAAGCAATGCTTGAATCCGCCGAAATTCAATCTGATCACCTCAGTGAAAATCATGTCAGTTTCATCCTCGCTCCTCGCTTGAATGCGATTGGACGTCTAGATGACGCCAATCCTGTCGTTCAATTTTTGACCACCAAAAATATCACTGATGCACGGTTGTTCGCTGCAAAGCTGGAGGGCTTAAACGCTCGTCGCAAGTTGCTTTGTGATCAAGTCTTTGCATCTGCTCAAGCACAAATCGAACGAGCCCCCGGCTTATTGAACAATCCTGCTCTGATTTTGGAGCATCCCGAATGGCCCGCCGGCGTGATCGGCATAGTAGCTAGTCGGCTAGCAGAACTTTATCACTTGCCTGTCATTCTGTTTTCAACCCCGCCCGGTCAAATTGCGCGCGGGTCGGCTCGATCAGTAGAAGGAATTAACATCACCCAGGCAATCTCTGAGCACCAGGAACTTCTGGTCGGTTTTGGCGGGCACCCAATGGCAGCCGGATTGAGCATCAAAACCGAACGCATCCCTCAATTCAGACGAGCACTGCTCAAAAATCTTTCCCTCCATTACCCGGCCGTTTTTCCCAGTCAAAAGCTGGTCATTGATGACTTTGTTGAATTATTCGAAATAACCCCCGAACTGGCACAGGCAATGGAACAACTGTCGCCATTCGGTCCGGGGAATCCCCCTGTTTTGCTTGCAACACGCAACCTGATCCTGAAAAGCTATACACCCATTGGAAAGAACAAGGAACATCTACTATTAACCGTTGAAGATACCAGTGGCACATTTCACCGCGTGATCTGGTGGCAGGGAGCAAACTCAGAACTTCCGAGCACTCGTTTCGATCTGGCGTTTACTGCTCGCATGAGCAATTACCGCGGACAGAGCGAGGTTCAATTGGAATGGGTGGCAGCCCGCACCATCGAATCTGCTCCATACCCTCTGGCCCCAAAACAGTTTGTTCAGGTGATTGATCTGCGCCAAGAGTCGGTCACGGATAATCTCATTAAAGCCTATCTAGAAGAACCAGATGCGCTTCTTTGGAGAGAAGGAGAACTTACGGCAGGACCGCCCGGCATTGATCGGTATCACTTAACTCCATGCCGCACATTGATTATCTGGAGCACCCCACCATGCCAGGATGTGCTGGAATCCATCCTGCAAATTTCCTCGCCACAAAGGGTGATTCTGCTTAACATGGAAAGCACGACAGACCACCCACAGGCATTTCTCACCAGATTGGCAAGTCTTATCCTTCATGCAATAAAAACAAATCAAACCAGACTGGATTTTTGTAGACTGGCTACTGCGACTTGCCAGCGCGAATCTGTTGTCGAATTAGGAGTAAAATGGCTGGCAGCAAAAGGATTTTTTACGATTGAACTCATGTCGGATTCTGAATGTTCGATTATCCCAGGTGGACAACCAAACCCTGTTCATCTTTCAGAGATCGAACACCGCCTTAAGTATCTGCTTCAAGAAACAAAAGCTTATCGAGCTTACTATGCGCGTGCTGAAGCTCAATTGCTTGTTGGAGCTGCTATGATAAAAGAAAGAAAAAGCAAGGAGTAAGTAAGTTATGAACACGCTTCGATGGGGTATTCTTGGCACAGCCCGTATTAACCGGCATATCATTCCAGCCCTCAAAGCCTCCCGTCGCAATCAACTGGTTGCCATTGCCAGCCGCTCGCTAGAGAACGCCCGCCATTTTGCAAATCAATGGAATGTTCCCCATGCCTACGGCAGTTATGATGTCTTGCTGGAGGACCCCAGCATTGATGTAATTTATATCCCACTTCCCAACCACCTTCATGTGGAATGGACACTTCACGCTCTTCAAGCGGGGAAACATGTTCTTTGCGAAAAACCAATCGCCCTATCGCCAGAAGATGTTACCCTCATACAAAACACTGCTCAACAAAAAAAGCTTGTTGTCATGGAAGCATTTATGTACCGACACCACCCGCAGACAATAAAAGTGCAAGAAATCATTGCTTCTGGTGAACTGGGAGAGATACATCTAATGCATGGCAGCTTCAGTTTTCTTCTGGATAGAGCTGATGACGTGCGCTGGATTCCGGAATATGGTGGAGGGAGTTTATGGGACTTGGGTTGCTATCCAGTCAGTTATTGCCATATGATTATGAGAACTCTGCCCACAGAAGTTTATGGCTGGCAAATGACATCTGCTTCAGGGGTTGACTTGGTTTTCACCGGAACATTACGGTATTCTGGCGGTACACTGGCACAAATTTCATCCAGCTTTGCCGTGCAAACTTACACGGGTTTCGAAATCCATGGCTCGCGTGCGAATCTCTTAATTCCTAAACCATTTAACCCGCAAGGAAAAACTTACATTATCCTGCAACAGCAAGGAAGAGAACGACGATTAGAATTCAAGGTAAAAGATCTATACCTTGGAGAAGTTGAAAACATGGCAGAAGCCATTCTTGACGGCATTCCACCCCGTATAGACCTGCAGGAAAGCAAACAAAATATTACAACACTTAAAGCCTTGTATACCTCTGCCAATCAAAACACCGCCATCCGCTTATCCAGCGAATGACATGCGGGCATTTACGAAATCCTAAAAACTTTGTTTTTAATCTGAGGAGCGCTTGGGTATCTTGGGAATCAGCCAGTCCAGAAAAGCCCGTACACTACGCGTTTGTACCAAAACCTTACCTGGTCCGGTCAGGTCCACCACCAGTCCCTCGCCGCCCAACAAAGTTGCTTTCAAACCGCCAATAGCACGCAACTTGAAGCCAATGCCTTCTGGAAAAGCGACCAAATGTCCAGTATCCACCGTATAGGTTTGCCCTGGAGCCAGATCAATCTCATGAATGGCACCATAGCTGGAAAGTATCAACGTCCCGCTGCCGCTACATCGTAACATGATTAGCCCTTCACCGCCAAAAAAGGTTTTTGCCCCAGACCACTTTGTATCAGTGGCGACCCCTTCACTGGAAGCCAAAAATGATCCGGATTGAACTAGATAACTCTGGTTTTGCAGGGTGAGAACAAACACGTCACCGGTGAGCGTCGGCGCAAACAAAATCTCACCACCGCGCGATGAAGCGCGAAATGTGTTAATGAAAAAAGACTCTCCTCCCAGAACTGAGCGAGCCAGTGATTGTAGCACTCCGCCGCGCATTTTGGTTTCAATTTGCATGTCCCCCGACATGCTCAGCATTGCCCCTGCTTCAGCAATGACTGCCTCATTTGGGGAAAGCATCACTCTTGCCACTGAATAGGAAGGACGATACAGAATTTCCACTTGCATTTGAATACCTCCATAAGGAAATGGATACTTATTATTTCACTGAACTTTTCAGCAACGCAACCTGGAATTGCCCAGTATAATATTTATATGCAATTCTACTATATGCGATTCGGTACGGTAAAGCAAACAATGAAAGGTGGATATGTCTTACCAGGAAATGATGTTTCAAGCGGTAATCAAAAATGACAAAGCGCAAATTCTTCGTTTACTGAACAAAGAGCCTTCTCTGGTTAACGTGACCACTGCTCAAGGGTTACCTCTTGTGCTTTTTGCCATGTACTACAATCAAGCTGATGTTGCACAGCTTCTGGTAAGCCAAGGGGCAATACTGGACATTTTTTCCGCCTCAGCGATTGGAAAACTGGAGCGTGTTCGTGAGTTGGCTGAAGCAAATCCGACTCTAGTTAACGCATATGCCATTGATGGCTATCAACCGCTTGGATTGGCTTCCTTTTTCGGTCAACTCGGGATCGTAAAATACCTCATTTCTAAAGGAGCAAATGTAAATTCACCGTCCGCAAACCAACAAAGAACCACGCCTTTACATTCTGCAGTTGAGGGTCAACACTTAGAAACCGCACATCAGCTTTTGCGGCACGGTGCTCAGGTGAATGCTCGTCAGGCTGGAGACTTTACCCCGCTTCACAGTGCAGCCTTTCATGGTTCTTTGGCAATGGTGATGCTCTTGTTAGAATATGGAGCTGACCCGACCGCACAATCCTCTGACGGACGTACGCCGCTGGATATGGCGCTTGAATCAGGCAATCAAGACCTCGTTGACTTTTTTCTTACAGTAAACTGATCGCTGGAAGAAATTGAGAGATAGAAGCCTAAAAATTGCTTTCTCAAGCGCTTAAAAATAACGAGGGTGGCTGATGGGGGTCGAACCCACAACATCTTGATCCACAGTCAAGCGCTCTGCCATTGAGCTACAGCCACCATATGTGGAGAAAATTCTATCATACAGCATACAGTTGCGCAAGTGTTCGTTGAGAGACTGTGATTGTTCCAAATTTGGTAGATATGCGTTGAAACCGCCAGATTTGGGGAATAGCAAGGGTTCCTGATCACCAGATATGGCGATTGTCAGTTAAGTTTACAATGTTTGGAACAGTCACTTGAGAGAATATTGAAAAAGTCATATATGGCGCGTAGATATACGAAAAATGGGTTATTCCGCCATATATAGGGGTGTTCTTTGTTTTTCAACATTCTCCCATTAGAGGGGGAATGGCTAAAATAGGGATATGTTCGACTGTCCAAAATGTCATCGAACAAAACGCCAAAACCGAGCTGGAAAGACGGGAAGTAGCAGCCAACGATATCGCTGCATGTTCTGCCAAATCAAGTACACAACAGACCCCCAAACCTTGGAAGTACCTCGAAGAGGTACGCCAAAAAGCTATCCCAATCTACGTGGATGGGATGAACTTGCGCCGCGTTGCCCGTCAACTCGGTATCCACCATCGCACCGTCTCTTTGTGGGTCAAAGCCTGCGCCGCCCAATTGCCCGACCCGCCCGTCTCTGACAAAGTTAAAGAATAGATGAATAATTTACCTTCAAAGTTTCAATCGTGCCAATTGTATTAATAACGCTTTTCCAGCGAACTGGATCATGTCTAACGATTCGTCTAAACCACTTCTCCATCTATTCCTGGAGACAAAATAGAGTGCACAATTGTTGTAGTTTTAATATATAATCGTAGTACATGTGTAAAGTTTTATTTAACTTTTTATGCGAGGAGCGATAAAATGTCCACAAAAACCAGATTTGCACTCTACTTACAAGATAAACATGATATGCGATATGAACTAGAAATGGCACGTTATGCGGAAGAGCGCGGCTTTAGCGAAATCTGGCAGGCAGATACTCGTCTTGCGCGGGATTGTATCGTAATGATGAGCGCTTTCCTGACCTATACAAAACGGCTGCGCTTGGGCTCAGGAGTTTTGCCAATATGGACGCGCAATCCTGCTGTCATCGCCGCAACCTGGAGCACAATGTGGGAACTGGGTGGAAGGCCAGATGGGCGCAGCCGTGTGATGCTAGGTCTTGGTGCCTGGTGGGAACCAATCGCCAGTCGTGTGGGTGTCAAACGTGAAAAACCCCTCAAAGCCATGCGCGAACATGTAGAAGCAATCCGACAGCTCTTTACAATGGAAGAAGTCACCTATCACGGCGAGTTTGTTCATCTTGACCGGGTAAGACTAGATGTTGCCTTTGGCGACAAATCACCACGCGACATCCCCATTTATATTGGAGCAACAGGAGATAAAATGCTTGAGCTAGCTGGAGAAATTTGCGATGGCGTGGTGTTGAATTATGTCGTATCGGTTGACTACATTAAGAAAGCCGTTGCGATTGTTGAACAGGGTGCACGCAAGGCTGGAAAGACCCTTGATGAGGTCGATCGTCCAGAATTACTGGTTTGCAGTCTGTCAGATGAGGACCCTGCAGCAGCAATGGCAGAAGGGAAAAAACTTGTAGCCTATTACTTGGCAACTGAACCACATATCATGAAAGCCAGTGGCGTTAGTGAAGAATTATTAGAAAAAGTACAGTCAATTATGGGATGGCCCGCTACAGAGGAAGATTACATCCGTGCTAGTAAGGTTATTCCTGACGATGTAGTTCGTCAGCTCATGGCAGTTGGGACTTCTGAAGAGTGTCGAGCCAAAGTTCGAGAATATGTTGAGGCTGGTGTTACCTGTCCAATTCTATTCCCAATGATGGATGACATTAAGGCGGTTATTGATGCATTCGCCGATGGTATCTAAACTTATTCAAAAAGGGTTGAATGACTGAGACTTGGGATGTTATCGTAATTGGTGGCGGGATGCTTGGATTATCCACATCCTACCGCCTATCTCAAATGGGCGCCAAAACTTTATTGCTTCAAGCGGGACCAATAGGCGGCGGTACTTCTGCCGCCAATGCTGGCAGAGCACAGGTTAATGAAGGTCATCTTGACCCACTGAATATTAGAATCATTCGTGAGGGTTTGGCATGCCTAACCACACTAGAGGAAGAGTTAGGAGCACCATTCGAGTGGCGCAGAAATGGTTATCTCTGCCTGATCAAAACCGAGAAGCTTTGGAATGATTGGGTGGAAAGATCAAAGATACTATCCGATGGCGGTATTCCCACCCAAGTGATTGACCTGAAAGAGCTCAAAGAACTTGAACCTCACCTCAATCTTACAGGATTACTGGGTGCAGCATTCACACTCGAAGGTTTATTAAACCCGTTCCGATTTTGTTGGGCATTTGCTAATGCAGCGCGCCGTTGCGGCGCAGAACTTTTACCCTACACTCCTGTTAGCAGCTTTGAACTCGACCAAGAACGTATTGTTGCTGCCCGTTCTGGTAGCTATCGCTATGAAGCGAAGCTCTTTGCAATTATGTGCGGAGCATGGACACCAATGGTTACTCAAATGGCAGGGGTTGAAGTACCAATTCGGCACACTCATGCAGAAGCATTTATCCTCGAGCCTACCCGCATGGTTATTCATAACACTATTGGACTGGCTGACTTCTACGAGATTATTCATGGCAAGCCTAAAGCCGTTGCGATAGGGATTGGTCCCCAGTCGCACGATACCCTGTTGGTCACCGAGTCGGTCACGCAAACTGATGAATTACATACCCGAAACAGTGCTTGGGGTATTAGCGGGATTGCTTCTGAACTTCTTAAGATATATCCAGAACTAGGAAACATCAGAGTAATTCGCGCTTGGGGAGCGCCGACATCTTTTACACCAGATGAAGAACCAATTATCGGTTGGATTCCTGAACGCGAAAATCTATATGTTGCATCCAGTTTGGTCGAAACCATTACTGCCGTCCCAGTGATCAGTGAATGGATAGCAAAGATGATTCTGGGATACGAGCCACCTGTATCGCTCGAGCTTTTCTCGCCTGAACGGTTTCTAACCACAACAAAACAAACGGAGAGTTATTCATGAGTTACAGTTTTTATTTCCCGACCAAAATTGTTGTATCCGAACAATCCAGTGTCGACATTTTGAAAGAATTGGAGACAATTCCCAACGGCAATGTATTTATGATAACTGATGAGGGATTACTCAAAATTGGTATTCCCGATGATATTCACAACGCAATCAAAAGTACTGGTAGGCACGTTGGTGTATTTAGTGATGTACCCGGGAACCCTGATGTATTTGCTCTCAACAAGGCATTGGAACACGCCCAGCAAATAACCCCCAAAGTCATCATTGCCCTTGGGGGTGGATCGGTGATAGATGTTGCCAAAGCCGTGTCCATCATGCTGCTTCACTCCCAGTGTTCTTGGGAAGACATTCAATGGGGGCGAATTAAGATTACACAAGGTTCTCTGCCAGTTATTGCCATACCTA
>Ga0308390_1001209_pt1 | contig 17017 bp, 11 predicted proteins | sample Hotspr2Sample149_FD_202358 | JGI IMG/M metagenome (GOLD analysis project Ga0308390, IMG submission 202358) | Hot spring phototrophic mat microbial communities from Mushroom Spring, Yellowstone National Park, Wyoming, United States - 20040719_149 ...
AGAGAAGGCGGCTAACCCCACCAGGAACAGCACCCTTTTGGCGCGTTCATAATTACGCAACAGAATCACCATCGGAATGACGCCGATCCACAGCACATGCGGATCAAAGTACCGAATGATGTTTCTCTGATAAACGCCCAACACTGTCAGGGGATTATCAGGCGAGGGAACATTGTATCGAAAGAGATTGATATATAATACATGCGCCATGTAGTGAATCCAAAACAGCGCCAGCAACACTGTAAGCCATGTGAATACTCGGGGACGCTCAGCAGGCGGCGTGCGCAAATATTCGTAAATAGCGCGAAGCGACACGACAAGCAGAAGTGCCAGTAGTATCGGGCGCGAACCCGTTCCAAACGCGCCGCCTGTGGTATAGAAAAGCAGGTTGATGTAAAGCCCTGTACCACCCACGATAAGCACGGCGATACTCAGCTCGGGCACAAGCCAGCTCAGCACGATTACAAATAGAATAATCACGAACGCTAACGCGCGTGTGTCCTGCCCTTGTAGCAGGAGGTAGAGCAGAAACGAGTTTGTCATAACCAGCGCCAGCAGGGTGAGCATTAGCGTCCAGCGCTCTTGATTGAACCACTCCAGCAGGCGCAGCGACTGCCCATGCGCCCATTCAATCGGGCGCATCAGCACAGCCCCCAGTGGCGCGCGCGGCTCGCGAATCGGTCGGATTGCCATCGAGGTTAATTATGGCATATGCGGCGCCGATTTGCAACTCTCCAACCTGCGAGATGGGGTATACTTCCAGTGGTTGTATTGGGCAGTTCTGAGACCACATGGAATATTAGGAACGGAGGGATGAAGATGCGTAAGCCAATCTTGCTTTTAGCGTCGCTGGGAATCGCCTGTGCGTTTACCCAGTCGTGGGTCGGGCTTAACTACTTAGCAGGCACAGGAGAGTGCGAGGTTGACCTCTACCCGCGAGACGGAATTGTTGATGGCCTGTATCCGTATTGGGCAGGGCGACAGGGCGACTCGTGGACAACAGAAGGTATTCAGCTAAGTCTCTCTTCAAGTAGACGCTTTCGCGGGAACTTTTCTCAGCAAATTAGTATCCGTAGAGACCGCGACTACGAGGGGCGATTAGGTATCTTTCTTTCGGCGATTAGTCCCAACGAGTTGCCGTTTATTACTCCACCTCAAGGCACTCCTTTGTTAGTACGATTTCGATACTATGCAGAGAACACCTCGAACCTGCGAGCGGAAGCGTATGTGCGCACTGGAGGAACACTCTACCCTGCTGGTACGCTTAATCTTAGATCAAGCGGGTGGCAAACGCTATCGTTAATTGTTCCCCTCGCACACAACACTCAGGGACGACCATCTCTCGAACTCCTGCTGGAGATTGTATTGGGTGTAGGAAGCAGCCAAGGTCAGATATTCATTGACGCTATAGAGGTCTTGTGGACAGGCTACGCACAGCCCCAACGCTCGCGCCCAAACCCACTAAAGATTCTTCACTGTAACGCTCAATCTACACACCATCAAGTCCTACTAAATCCGCCCGCAGACTTTATTATTACAACCACTCGAGAGGCGTTCACCCTTCGGGAATACTATCCAATCAGTTCTCTGTCAATATATCTCGATGCGCCCCAAACCTCCGAGGTCATTCCCACACCTTGGGAGGACTTGTTCGGAGGCTACGAATTCGTTCTGCAAAATCATCCTCACTGGTTCTTGCGCAATTCTCAAGGCGACATCGTTCGTAATCCTGGCTATCCATATCTGTACCCCTTGAGAATAGACTTAGAAGAAGTTCGCCTCAAAGCGATCCAGTCGCTTGACCGGATAAACCGCGAGCTGCCTACTCCCGAATGGCTATTTTTTGACAATGTAGGCGGATGGTGGCTCGCAGAACAATTCCCCTCGGTGCTCTCACACTGGACAATGTATGCTTCGCAGGTATTCTCCCATGTGCGTACCAACCTGAATAAAAAAGTTATAATTAACGCAGGCGCGTTTGCAGGCGCGTTTCTGGACGGCAATCCAGGGACGCTCTGGATTCAGCATGTAGACGCCGTGATGCTGGAACACCTGATCACCTTCTGGGGGGCGTCCAGAGGCTACCAGTATCGTGATTATCGGTACAATAGAGCCACTGCTTTCCATACGGAACACAGTTGGTGGGCAACCCTGCGCGCGGTGAACGCCTATCCGAATAAGAAGTGGCTATTGTTATGCATGTCTGATTACAATAATAGAGAAATGATTCGCTATATCCTCGCGAGCTATTTCGTTATAATGCATGACAATACCTACCTGATGATAGATGCGCGTGGATCGTCCGAACGAAACAAATACCTCTTTTGGAACCGCTGTCCCGAAGCGTGGGTTCCACTTGGACGCCCAACGGGAAGCTGGCGCGTGCAAGCGGGTACGGATTCGGATCACACGGGCGCGCTCTTCGCACGCGACTTCGAGTACGGAATTGTGCTCGTTAACCCCACGCCTGACAAGGAGTATACCTACACGCTGCCGCGCGCCTACAAAAACTGGGACGGCGAAGTGGTTCCTCAAGGAACGACCCTGACCGTCCGTCCGCGCACAGGGGTTGCGCTATACGCTGCCCCAGAGATTGTCTTAGAGATTACGCCGCGGCAAATTACCGCCTTGCCAGGTGAAATCGTGACTTTTCAAGTCCGCTGCCGCAATCAAGGGCTTCAAAGCGGCACGAATCTACAGGTCTCGGTGCCTCTTCCTGATGGGGTCGAGTTTATCAGCGCGAGCGATGGTGGGCAATACTCGAACCGTCAAGTGCGCTGGAACTTGCCGCGACTGGACGCGGGTCAAACGCGCACCCTCACCTTCCAAGCACGGGTACAATAATGCCGATGACGCCCCTGCGACTGGCGTATCTTGACTCCAGTATGCGCAATCTGGGCGGGGCTGAGCGCGTCAATAGCGCGGTGCTGACCCAGTTAGCTCGCGCGCACTTCGAGCCGCACGCCATCTTTCTCAAGACCAAAGGTGAACTTGGAGGGCGGCTCGCTGAACAGGGCGTTTTCGTGCACGAGTTAGGCATCCGCAGTCGCTACGAATTTCCCTTAGCGATTCTCCGATTGCGACAGATGCTCAAACGGCTTGCCGTTCAAGTGTTATTCACCGCCGAGGACAAGCTGTGTATGGGATTAGCCTCGATTATGCGGCGCTGGCGGGTCGTCCCGCGATATGTGGTAGCGCTGCACGGAACCCGCGTGTGGAAAGGCTATCGAGGACTTATCCACGCGCACGCCGTCCACTGCGCGGATAAAGTAGTTCTTCTCTCCGAGCACAATCAGCAGTTCTGGCAACAGCAGTATCAACTCGCAGCCTCGAAGATCGCCGTCATTCCCAACGGTATTCCTCTCAGCAAGTTCCGTGTCCTGAGTGAAGACGAAAAATTCGCTCTGCGTTGCCGCTATAACCTCCATCCTTCACGATTCACAGTTGGGCTGATTGCCTTCTTCAAGGACTCGAAGAACTTGCCAGGCTTCGTGCAGGTCGCAAGAAAAGTGATCGACAGAGGCATCGATGCTCAGTTCGTACTGGTGGGCGACGGACCAGAGCGTCCTCTTGTGGAAGAGGCAATTCGTGTGAACAATCTCCAAGCGCGGTTTCACCTGCCCGGGATCACCGATGCCCCAGAGCTTTGGTACGGTATGTTTGACCTCGCACTCATGACCTCCATCACGGAAGCCTTTCCGCTGACACTTATAGAAGCGATGGCGTGCGGGCTTCCTGTGGTTGCCACGCGAGTCGGCGGGGTAGCCGATATCGTGGTAGAAGGAGAGACAGGGTACCTTGCCGAGCCGCATGACTTGGAGACTTTAGCGGAGCGAGTAGCGACCATAGCACAAGATCTCTCCTTATGGAGACAGATGAGTATAGCAGGGAGAGAGAGAGCCTTTAGGAATTTCAATATACAGTCTATGATTGATAATTACGCCCGCCTATTCCTCAGTTTAGCATCAGAGCATCCCAATCAAACGGTTGTCGATGCGTGAGGGATTCTTCTCGCGGTTGTCGGCGCATCGCTTCCAGTAGTAGTAGTTGCCAGCGGTGTTATTCAACGCTGGCGTGGAAAAGCGAGGGAGAGCCAGCTACTCCGCGCCTGAACGCACGATGTCCTGTGCGCGCAGTATTGCCTCTTGAAACGCTTCGGCGTATCGGCTTAGGCTCCGCCGAGAAAGTATCTCCCATTGAGCGCGTTGCACAATCGCGTCGTGGTTCGGGGCGTGCAGCGCTTCCAGAACCGCTTCCGCCAAAGCAGCCGTATCGCCCACAGGGAAACGCCATCCAGTCTCGCCCTGAATCACCATCTCCCCGTCCGGACCTGGCAAATCGGCGGCAACGACGGGCGTCCCTACCGCCATAGCAATGTTGATAGCAAGCCCGTGATCGCCCGGAAAGACACACACATCGGAAACGCTCAGCGCCGCAGCGTCGCCGTCCAAAGGAACACGCCCCGCAAATACCACCTGCGACGGCAGCCCCAGAGAGTGCGCCAGTTGCTCAAGATTCTCGCGCCTCGAGCCATCACCGACTACCCACAGCGTTGCCCGTGTGCCCTTGTCGTTGGCGAGGTAGTGTAGAGATTGAATCGCATCCTCCACGCGCTTCCCTGCAGTCAAGCGACCAACATAAACAATCAACGGACGGGGTATCTGTTCGCCGAACACGGACTGCAGCATGCAACGCCCCATCTCCCGCAGCGAGTCGATGCGTTGATGCTTGTCCTCCACATCCACCGTGTTGTACGCCCGCACAATCTGCTCCTGCCGAACGCCGTACTGCTTCAAAAACTCATGGGTCGAGTCGCCGTAGGGAAGGAACACATGGGGCGCTTTGAGTTGCATCCGATGGAGCATCCGTCTCAGCGCGTTCTGTGGCTCGAAGTAGCCCTTCGTCCACCAGATGCACGGCACGCCCCGCCTGCGGCACCACAGAGCCGCGAGATACCCAGACAGGTTGCCTTGAGCGCCTTCCAAAAAGACTGCATCCCATGGCTCGGAACGCAAGAGAGCAAGCAGTCCACGCTGAAATTTGAGCTGCATGCCAGCCAGCTGATAAGTCCTCTGCATTAGGTTCACGCGGTGAAAGCAAACGCCGTGATTCGCCTCGATGCCCGATTCGTCGCGCGATGCGTGCGAAGAGTAGACCACCGTGAGATCCCATCCCAACTTTTGTGTCAGCCCCGCGAATAACGGCACTCGATAATGCGGCAGGCGCGGTTGCTGAATAAGCACTTTCACGCTTGCCCTCCTTGGTAGTCGCGAATAGCTCGTTCGTAGATGGCGATGAGCAGCTCGTAGTTGCGCTCAGCCGTATAGTGATTCAGGTACTCGGCGCGTGCGTTTCTGCCCATCTCCCGAAGCTGCGCGTGTTGCTCCCACAGAGACAGCACCGCCTCGCGCAAAGACATCGGGTCGTTCGGCGTAAATAACCATCCCGTTTCTCCGTGCCGAATCATGGTCGCCATTGAGCCCAGATTGCTCGCAACGACAGGAAGCCCTGTAGCGAACGCCTCCAGGATTGCCATGCTCATGTTCTCATACCAAACGGACGGAAACACCAGCAGGGTTGCCTCGCGCATCAGGGCGAAAATCTCCTCTCGCGTTTGGCGTCCCAGATACTCGATGTGGGGATTGTTCGCTGCAGCCGACTGCGCCATCTCGGCAAGCGGCCCGTCACCCACCACTCTGAGAGGGATGGAGCGGGGCATCTGCTCCCACGCCCGAAGCATTACCTCGACGCCTTTTTCAGGGGAGAGACGCCCCACAAACAGTGCATAGCCCCCTTGGTGCTGTCCCTCGCCTGGATCGGCAAGGAGAAAGTTTGGCTTACACACGACTTTGTTTGCGGGCAATCCTCCTTGAATAAACTTTTGTCGCGAGAACTCTGACAAAGCGATGAACACCTGAATCACCCGTTCCCACTGACGTGACCAGCGCTGTTTCATCACATGGAGCGCCGCCCCTATCGTGGCACCGCGGCTTTTGTAGCATCCGTAGTAGATACCTGGCAGGGGAAAAAATTTGCCCACACACAACTCACAGGGGCGTCCACGACGCATCAACTGCCCCGAAGGGCATATGAGGCGGTAATTGTGCAGCGTTTGAACCACAGCGACGCCCGAATCGTGCGCGGCTTGGTAAGACGCAGGCGATAGCACAAACAACACATTGTGGAAATGCGCCACTTGAGGGCGATGGCGCGCAAACCACTCACGCAACTCACGATACATTGGCGCGTTCCACACTGCCATGCGCAGCGCCGTCAGCGAAGAGACTTGTGAAATCACCTCGTTGGACACCGTGTAGGTGAACACTTCGTGCCCATGCTGGCGTAGAAGGTTGACTTCCGCCTCGAAAACGACATCCTCGCCACCCCTGCCCAGATAATGGTTGTGCAGAACCGCGACACGCATACCAAAAGTATACCTTACTGCGTGTAGGCGGCGTCAGGTATAATCAGGGCATGTCAGGTGAAGCGAGCGTACCGTCAGTGAGTCAGGCATCGAATCGCTTGGGCTTGGTCTCGGTTTACAGGACGGAGCGCCCCGTTCGATACCCGAAGACTCCGCCCTACCACCCCGATGAACCCTATCCCGAATACCCCTTCAAGCCGCACATCAGCGACGAGCGGAATGTCGCTTACGAAGCCGTGCGGGGGAGCCTCGCGCTGCTTGGGCTGGACGCGCCCAATTATGGCACGCCCCGCTGGAACCCTCTTTCGGAGATTATTCGCCCCACCGACTTGGTGGTGATCAAGCCCAACATGGTGCGCGATTTCCACGAGTTTCCCGAAGAGGGCACGGACGCGCTGATTACGCACGGATCCGTTGTGCGCGCCGTGTTAGACTATGTGTATTTGGCAAAGGGCGGGCAAGGAACAGTGATAATCGCTGACTCTCCACAAAACGATGCGGACTGGGACGGACTGTGGCGCGCCTTCGCTTATGAAGAGTTGCTCCATTTCTATCGCCAAGTCGCGCCCCAGCTTGACTTGCGCATTTACGAGGTACGCAAAGAGGCGGTACGCAAGCGCAAAGGCGTTGTTGTTAGCCGCTATGAGCGCCCAGGCGACCCCTTCGGGTATTCACCCATCAACCTCGGCGCGCACAGCGAGTTCGAAGAGGTCGCCAACCGCTTCGGACGACTCTATGGCGCGGAGTACGACATCTCGGACACCAACCGACATCACCAGCCGCAGTTTCATGAATATTACATTGCCAATACTTTCCTACAAGCCGATGTGGTGATTAATGTGCCCAAGCTCAAGACCCATAAAAAGAGCGGGATTACGGTTTGGATAAAGAGCGTTATCGGCATCAATGGCGACAAAAACTGGCTGCCGCACCACACGGAGGGGTTGCCCTCGGAAGACGGGGATCAATTCGCCGAAGATACGCTTAAACGCAAAACGGAGCAGCGCCTTACTGCCTTTGCAAAGCGCGTCTTCAAGCCGCTGGGCGCGCCTGGTGAGCGAGTCCTGACCACGCTGCGGAAAGTCGCCGCGCTCTATTTCGGCGACACCAATCGCGACGCTATTCGCTCAGGCAACTGGTACGGCAACGACACCATCTGGCGTACCGTGTTCGATGTGTTGAAGTGCTGGATTTATGCGGATAAGGAAGGACGCCTGCAATCAACGCCACAGCGACGCTTCTTCTGTATCGTGGACGGTATTATCGGCGGCGACGGCAACGGTCCCCTTGCGCCCAAGGCGCGCCCCAGCGGCGTCTGTATCGCTGGATATGACCCACGCGCCGTAGATACCGTGAGCGCCGTGCTGATGGGATTCGACCCCGACAAACTGAAAATTCTCACCCGCATCGACCACGCTCGCGGCTATCCCATCTCCCTAATCCCGCGCGAGGCAATCCGCTGCGTCTCCAACAAGCCTGAATGGAACGGACGCCCCGAAGAGATGCGCGACCTGCTCGATTACGAGCCTCACTTTGGGTGGGTGGGCTACTTGGAGCTTCCCGCTCGCCTAAACGGGAAGACACCGTGAACCCGTACGCGCTCCCCTATGTGCACACCAATTTCGGTCTTCAGCAGTGAACACGATGTTCACGGGGCAGGCGCGCAGATAGCTAAGGGTTTTTATCAGTACAAGTGGGAAGCGGGCGCGTTTGGATGCGTGCAGGGTTTCGACGGGAACGCCGCTCTGCACAAGGCGCTGTCCAATCTCGCCAGCTCGCTTGATAAATAACGCTCGTGGGCGGAATCGTGTGCGGTCGAGACCTGTCAGTACAAGGAAGTTGACCCGTTCCGCACCGCCGAAACTACTCATCTCAGACGCTAAGTAAAGTACCTCGATAGGATGCGACATAGCGTTTGCCTCCGTCGTCATGCGTGAGCCTCCCTACGAAGGGTGATTATCTTCAAACTCCCGAATCACATACGGCGTCTTCCCAGTTGGCGTGCGCACGAGTTCGTCGACAATCTCTATCTGGACGCGCATCGATTGGGGCAGCTTGCGGCGGATGTTGCGCTGAATCTGTTCCAAGTTCTGCTGCCCAAAGCCTTGTGCAGGAATAACTAAGACGCGCACAAACTCTGGCGCTGGCTGAATCACCTGCATCCGAAGCACATTATCGACCTCGCGTGGGAAGTGGTCAATCCCCATCAGACGCGCGCCTTCGGGGGAAATCAGGTAGTCTGACTGACGCCCTTGAACGCCTCTGAACGACTGCATCCCCCAACGAATCGGTTCAGGGTTCGCATCCTTCGGGAGTGTGATTAGATCCGCCATGCGATACCGCACCAACGGCATCGCGTTGTTCCAAAAGCCTGTGCCCACAATCTCATAGGTTCTGCTGGTTTCGTCTTCGGACACGGGAATAAGTTCCACATAGCCATAGCCTGCAAACATAAAATACTCTTCCAGTTGCTCGCTCCAAGCGAATGCGACGCGCTCGCCTGCGCCGTAGGAGTGTAGCACCTCGGCGTTCAGTACCTGCATAGCAAGAACGCGCGCCTCGGTGCGCATCGCCTCCGAGGTGGCAATCACCAGCGGGATGCGTAGTGATAACTCGTTCTCACGCATCAGCAGGCATAGGGACTCCAGCGAGGTCGGGTACGCGAACAGGCAATCAGGCGCAAACTCTTTCAGGGCTTGGTAATAGTCGCGCACAGTTTTGGGGCAGAGATGGTTGGAGGAAAATATCAGTTTTCGTCCGTTGGCAACGAACTTCCAGAAGGGCGGCTCTAAGTCGGAAGGGTCTTTCAGGTTATCGCCGCGCAGGATGGCGATTCGGATACTCAGCGGGTTCAGCCCGCGCTTGAGCAAGGGGTAATCGTAGGTTGCCTGCTCGTAGCAGACGCTTTGCAACGAACGGTAAAGTTTCAGCGGGATGCCTGCCGTACCGCCCGTGCTTCCATGCGAGGTGAGCCACTTCGGTCGAGTCAAAAACTCCTCTTCGCGCCCGCGCACTCGCTCTTTGGGGAGCAGGGGCCACTCGTGCAAGGGCTTGCCGCGAAACTCGCGCCCGTAGGCTGTCTTGGACGCGGCGCGCAAGACCGTCTCTAACCGACGCTCAGCGAATACCTTGCGCTCGTCTAAGGACGCCTCTTGAAGCCTGAAGAAGGTGCGCACGGCTTCAGGGTAGTAGAGCCAGCTTCTGCGAATGTATCGCTCGCCCAGCTCCAGCGCCTTGAGCCGCTCACCCAAATTCTTAACCCACTGGCTCATGGGGTTGCGTCGCCTCCAGCGTGATTCGGGTGTTCGCGATTGCCCACTCCAGCGGGATGGGCATTTCGGTTCCCCCTTTGACGGCGTCCACGAAGGCTTGCAGTTCGTTGTTGTGCCCCTTGTCTTGCCCTGCGGTTTTGTGGGTGGTGTGTTTGCCGCCTGCAAACAGCTCCAGCTCGCGGAAGTCGCGCAAAATCGCGCTGCGTCCCGCGCCATGTACCTCTAGGTACTCTTTGGGCACCGTCGGATCGCCTGTGGTGAGGTAATACAGCACACCGATGGAGCCGTCCTCAAACTCGATGACCAGTTGCGCCGTGTCGGGTTCGTAGCTACGCAGGTGCGCGGCGCACACGCGCTTGGGCAGGCTGTTGGTCAGGAACATCATCACATCGATGAAGTGGCAGCCCTCGCTGACGACGCGCGAGCCGCCTTCGGGCGTCGCACGCATCCAGTGCCCCTGCTCCAGCGGTCCCGCGTTCACACGGTAGAGGATACTCAACGGTTCGGTGCGGTTGCGGAAGTGTTCAGCGATTTGGCGCACGAACGGCGAGAAGCGGCGGTTGTAGCCCACCAGCACGCGCCCGCCCGTCTCGCGCCAGACCTGCTCCACCTCTTGCAGTTGCTCGAAGGTGATGGCGAGCGGCTTCTCCAGAAAGGCGGGCTTGCCTGCTCGCATGGCGCGGATAGCGTAGGCGGCGTGGCTGTCATGGCGCGTCGCAATCAGCACAGCGTTGATGTCGGGGTTCCCGAAAATCTCGGCGGGGTCGCTGGTCGCGAATTGGAAGCCGAACTTGTCGGCGACGCCTTTGGCGGTGTAGCCGCGCGAAGTGCAGACGCCGACGAACGCCACATCGGGGATGCCCTTCAGCAGCGGCAGCAGCGTGCCCGTCGCGAAGTTGCCCGCGCCGATGACGCCCAAGCGCACGGTCGCCTGCTTCGTGGCGGATACCGCGCGCGCCTGCACGATGCGTCGTGGCGTTTCGGTCGTCTGGGGATACTCGATCAGCGCGCCGATGACCTTGCCGCCTTCGGGGCTCGCAAGCAGGTTGTATGCCTCCGCCGCACGCTCGATTGGGTAGCGATGCGTAATCAGCGGTTCTACTTGCACTTTGCGTTCCGCAAGCAGGCGCAGAAACTCGCGCATGTTCTCGCGCTCCGTCCAGCGCACATAGCCAATCGGGTAGTCGATGCCCATCTCCTCGTACACGGGGTCATAGCGCCCGGGACCGTAGGAGCGGGAGAGCAGCACGGTGAGTTCCTTCTCGTAGTAGAGGCGTTGGGGCACATCCATCATCAGCAGCCCCACGACGACGACTTTGCCCCGATCGCGCGCCAGTTCGCCTGCAAGCTCGATGGGGTCGTTGGTGGAACCGCCTGCCGTGAGCATCACCACATCCGCGCCGTAGCCATGCGTGAAGTCGCGTACCAGCCCGACCACATCATCGGCGCGGAGCGCGACGCGGTCTGCGCCCAGCTGCTGCGCCAGTTCGCACCGCGCGGGGTTCACATCGATGCCGAACACGCGCGCCCCCGACGCCTTCAGCAGTTGCACCGTGAGCAGCCCCACTAAGCCCAAGCCGATGACGACCACCGAGTCGCCCAGTTGCACATCCGCTTGGCGCACGCCGTGCAGGGCAATCGCGCCGACGGTGGTGAACGCCGCATGTTCGTAAGGCACACCGTCGGGGATGAGCGCGACCAAGTTCTGGGGCACGCACACAATCTCGGCGTGGTGTGCATGCTCCGCGCCCGCGCAGGCGACGCGGTCGCCGACTTGGACGCCGACCACCTCGCTGCCGACGGCAATCACCTCGCCGGCGCAGCTGTAGCCCAGCGGCGAGGGCGCCTCTAAGCGCGCCATCACCTTGCGGTAGGTCGAGCCGACGCCTTCCGTCTGCAGCGTTTTCAGCACTTTTTTGACGAGGTCGGGACGCGAGCGCGCTTTTCCAAGCAGGCTCATCTTGCCCGTTTCCACCTTCATCCGCTCGGTGCCCGCGCTGATGAGCGAGTAGCGGTTTGCTACCAGCACCGCCCCACTGCGCAGCGCAGGCGCGGGCACTTCGTCCACGCGCACCTCTCCTGTACGGTAGTTCTGCAGCACCTGGCGCATTATGGAGATTGTACCACATTCGCCTCCAGTGCATCGCGCGGGATTGCAAGCAAAAGCTACCCCCTATTGCTTGCAGGCAATCAGTGACTTCGGCAGCCCAAACCACCACTCGATATACAACTCCGCCTCTGGAAATAACAGCCGCATTTCGCGCATTGAGAGCAAGTTGTAGTCAGGTTCAGTTGTCTTTATCCAGAACCTATTCAACCAGTGAATTAGTGCAATCAAGTTGCGCCGAGGCAACCATAGAATGACCGATGGGAGCCAAGTATGGCTCTCTATGGGGAAGTACTTATATGGTGTTTGAACAAAATATCGTTTTCCCACGCGGCGAATCTCGTCGGCGAAGGCTTTCTGGTGCTGGAACGACTGCTCGCGGAACTCGCGCCAGTGCTGATAGGCGTAGATATCGCTTTTGGGAACCGTGACATGCTCAATCACAGACGAGCAGAACACGATATCGAACTCCTGATCTTCGAAAGGAAGCTGTCCGCTTTCGGGTAGCAGAACCGTGTGAAACCCGCGCTGGGCAGCTTTCTCCAACGGGCGCGTGTCTATGTCAGCAATCCAGATGTTCCGATGTTCGGGCAAGATGGCGGCAATATGAGAGCCATCCCCCCCGCCTAAGTCGAGAACCTTGTCTTCAGGCGACACGGGGAGAAGGCGACGGAACAGTTCGCCCCGCTTCGCGCGCGCCTTCCGAGACGCATTCAGGACAGCCTGCTTTAGTAAACTCCGCACATAGCATTTGTTCGCCTCTCCAGAGCAAGTTCCTGCACATTTACAAGGTACACTTCTCCTGCCCATAGGTTCGCTCGGTTGGAAGTGGCGGCGGTTGCGGGCGATGTCGGCGCTGGGGGTAGCGTAGCAACCCTGCCTTGCTTCGAACCCGACCTGCATAGTAGCGCTACCCTTGCGAAATCTGCTCCATCTCTGCTGTGCGTCTGCGTGCGAAGGCGTTGTAGCCAAGCCCTGCCATCGGAAATAGCACAGGTGCGGCTTGCATACGATACCGATCGTTGCCTGCCGCGTTGCTGGTGAGCGTTGCATACAGCACGACTAAGAGAAAAAGCCAGAAAAAGTGTCGCTGCGTTTGGTAGGCGTGGGGTATCCCAAGCACTACCAGCCCTAATAACGCCATCAGGTGGGCAATTCCCACCGAAAATGCCGCGAGAACGATACCCCTTCGCATCGGCATTCGCTTTGGCAGCACCTCGTCGGCAATCTCGCCGATACGGTCGGGCCAGAGCCACAGGCGCGCCATGCCTGCAAGTGAGCCTGTGAATATCGTCATCGGCTGCTCGCGGTAATACTTGAAGGCTAACTTACGAAAGTAGGGCGCGCGTTCGAACGGTGACGAGTTCATCGGATCTATTCCCGCTTCACGGAAGAGCGCTTGTAGCTCTTGCTGCAACCGATTCTTCACTTCCGCCACTCTGGGGTCTCGCCTCGCCGCTCGTCCGGCTATACTATGACCAACAGTGTTGAACAACATGTTATGGGCATCTGTCATGGTTAGCTGAAATGTACCATACTTGGAATACATAAAAAGCGAGTAGGGAAACAACGCAATTAGCAGCACAATAATCGCTGTAAAACCTACCCAGAGTCGGCATCCGCGTGCCACGACAGGCGTGAAAAGCGCCAGCAGAATCACTGTCGCGAGCGCTAAGTACATAGAGGCGACCCGCGCATAGACCCCTAACGCTACAAACAGCGCAAAGATGCTTGAAAGTGCCAGTAAAGAGCGCAACGAGGCGTGCCGGTGCAGGTGAAAGCGCACCCAGAAATACACAGCCGTGAGCGCAAAGAAGTTATACAAAACCTCCGTCATGATACTGTTTGCGTGGAGGATAGCGTTCGGGTATACCGCGTAGAGGAACGCGGCAAACCGCGCCGCCGAAAGGCTCGCCATCATTTGGACAATCCGATACACAAGATAGACGCTCGCCGTTGAGAGCGCAATCTGGGCAAGGAGAGGTATCCAGATTCGGGGGGTGAAGAGCCAGTACCAGAACGCCAGGAAGAGCGCGTATCCCAATGGGCGTATCGCGGGATCAAGGTTCTCGATATCGGCGTAAGCGTTTCCACCGTATCTGCCATAGAGTACCAAATCGTGTGCGAGAAAGTGATATGATAAAGAGTCACGACTACCGTGGAGGATGGTGTCTTCCCCTTTCGGCGTCCAGGGCTGTGCGATAACAAACAGCGCGACTCGGAGCGCCAGCCCGACAAGCAAAATCCAGAGCAGGTAGCGGTCTAATCCGTTTGGCTTAGTCTGCATATTCCGTTCACCTCACACCTCGATTATGCGCCGCTTGGCATAGCAAGAAGTGTACCCAACGCCACCAGGTACACTTTCCCTGCTAATGAGTTCCTTGGGCTGGAAATGGCGGCGGTTGCGGGCGATGTCGGCGCGGGAGGTCGCAGTGCGCGTGGCGCGGGCGGTGCGCGAGCGGGTGCAGCCGCTGCCCAACGAGCCGCCCGAAGCCACTTGGCGACGCCATTACGCCGCGCACGCGCCCCTGCCGACCGTGCACCGCATCGCCGACGCGCTCACGCTGCGCCCGCAGGCGGTCTCGTCGGCGGAGCGGGAGCGGCTGCGGCAGGAGGCGGACGCCCTGCGGCGCGGCGCGTGGGCGCTGTTTGGCTACCCCGTGCAGCTGGACGACCCGCCCTGCTGGCGGCGCAACTACCTGCTCGGCGCGGACTGGACAGATGCTCCCGCAAAGGCGATCGACTATCGGCGCATCGACATCGCGGGCGGGGTGAAGTATGTGTGGGAACTCTCGCGTGGACAGCCGATCCTGCGTCTGGCGCAGGGCTACGCGCTCATGGGCGAGGCGCGCTACGCCGACGCTTGCCGCCGCTGGCTGCTGGACTGGATTGCCCGCAACCCGCGCGGGTGGGGCATCCACTGGACGAGTGCGCTGGAGCATGCGATTCGCGTCTTCGCGTGGGGGTATGCGCTCGCGCTGATCGCTGACAGGCTCTCGGAGGCAGAGGCGCAGACCGTGCTGGGCGCGCTGGTGCAGCACGGCGAGTTCATCGAGCGGCACATGTCGCCTGGCTCGTCGGCGAACAACCACCTGATAGGCGAGGCGGCGGCGTTGGCGTTTCTGGGGCGCCTGCTGCCCGACGGCGCGCTCGCGGCGCGTTGGCGCAGAGTCGGCTACGCGACGCTCGAACGCGAGGCGCTGCGCCAGTTCTACCCCGACGGTGTGAATGCGGAGCAGGCGTTCGGCTACCTACCGTTCGTGTGGGAGTTCTACCTGCACGCTTATCGCCTGCAGCCGATGCCCGACGCTGTGCGCGAGCGTCTGGCGCGGAGCCTTGAGTTCGTGCGCTGCGTTATGGACGCTTCGGGCTATGTGCCGCAGGTCGGCGACGAGGACGACGGCACAGTTGTCCCGCTCTGGAGCGCGGCGGCGGATCGGCATCGGGTGGTGGGGCGTGCGCTGGCGCAGATGCTGGGCTGCGCGCCGCCGCCTGCGCTGGGCGACGCCGACGACGCGCTCGCGCAGTGGCTGACGGGCGAGACGCCCCCCGCAGGCAGTCGGCTGACCGAATCGCGCCTGTATCCCGACGGGGGCTATGCCGTGTTGCACAGCGCGCGCTGGCAGGCGCTGTTCGACGCGGGACCGCTGGGGCTGGGCAGTCTCGCGGCGCACGGGCACGCCGACGCGCTGAGCCTGTGGGCGTCGCTGGACGGCAAGCCGCTCTTGATTGACGCGGGCACTTACGCCTACCACGAAGACCCCGCATGGCGCGACCACTTCCGCAGCACGCCTGCGCACAACACGCTCACGCTGGACGGCTACAACCAATCGGAGATTCAGGGATCCTTCCTGTGGGGCAGGAAGGCGCGCTCGCACTTTGTGGCGCACGACCTGCGCGAAGGCTGGGTGGAAGGCGCGACGAAAGCGTACTTTCCTGACACGATTTATCGCCGCGTGCAACTTGCGGGCGACGCGCTTACTGTGCGCGATCGCGTCGGGCGCGACGCGACAGGCTCCGTGCAGTGGTACTGGCACTTCCACCCCGACTGGCAGGTGGAGCAGGCAAGCGAGGGCGTCTGGCGCATCACGGACGGCGGGCGCGTCTGCACGCTGCAGTTGACTCAGCTGACGGGCTACACGGCGCGGCTCTATCGCGGCGACGAGGCGACTAAACTCGGCTGGTACTCGCCCCGCTTCGGGCACAAAGTCCCCTGCACAACGCTGGTGGTGGAGGTGAAGCTGCTGTCCGACGCGATTGAGGAAGCGGGCGTCGTGTGGCAAATTAGGGTACAGGAATAAGCTGTCCACGAGATAGGGTACAATCTGGAGGGATGTTATGAATGTGCCGAACTTCGACAGGGAACGCCTTGAAAAAATACTGCGTGAAGAGGGCGTGTCGCGACCCGTCGATGAGGTAATCGCCCAATACGAGTATGAGCGTGCAGCGGCGCAGCGGCTGTTCCACGCCTCTCGCGAAGAGCGCCGCAAACTTTACGGCGAAATATATGACACACTGTTCCGACAATTTCCTACCCACACCGAGCTTACACAACGCCATTCCCCCGAAAGGCGATTGGAACTGCACTGGCGTCTCGAGTCAATCAAACCATTGCTGAACACACGAACAGTATTCGCTGACATAGGTGCAGGCGACTGTGAATTCGCCAAGATGGTGGCTTCACAGGTCAAGACTGTCTATGCACTGGAAGTGTCTTTCGAGAAATCGCTTCAAGAAGAGGTGAATCACAGCAACCTTGTTCTCTTACATTTCGACGGTTTCGAGATTCCCCTCCCCAACGACTCCATAGATGTCGCCTACAGCCATCAAGTTCTTGAGCACCTGCACCCCGAGGATGCGCTCGAGCACCTCCACGAGGTGTATCGTGTTTTGAAACCGGGCGGCTACTACCTCTGCGTAACCCCGCATCGCTTCAGGGGACCCAGCGATGTTTCGCGCTATTTCACACGAGAAGCAACTGCACTCCACCTAAAAGAATACACCTACAAAGAGTTATATAAAAAGTTTCGTCAAGTTGGATTCCTCAAGGTGTGGGGCTATACTCCTACACGAAAAATACCTATCCGTTTCGTTCCTGTGGTTTTCAACATCGTGATCGAGCGTATGATTGCACCACTGCCATACTCGCTACGGAAAAAGGTGGCAATCGGCATCAGCCGTTCCAGAGTGTTTTACCTGAGTCAAGTTAGTATC
>Ga0308390_1001213_pt1 | contig 16972 bp, 11 predicted proteins | sample Hotspr2Sample149_FD_202358 | JGI IMG/M metagenome (GOLD analysis project Ga0308390, IMG submission 202358) | Hot spring phototrophic mat microbial communities from Mushroom Spring, Yellowstone National Park, Wyoming, United States - 20040719_149 ...
TTATCCCAGGTGTATCAATGATGCGAGCTCCGTTTTTTAAGATATGCAATTGTGTAAACGTGGTGGTATGTTTTCCCTTAAGATGTTTACGGGAAATTTCTCCCACCTTTAAATTTAAAGAAGGTTCTAAAGCATTGATTAAAGAAGACTTCCCTACTCCACTGTGACCAGCCATCAAAACCGTTTTATTTTTTACCATCTCTTCCAGTTTATCCATCTGATATCGTTCGGTGGCTGATACCAACAAGTATGGATAACCAGCATACTCATGATATATTTCGATGTAAGCTTCAACAAGGCTCATATCATTCTTGTACAAATCATATTTGTTAAAAATTAGCATAGCTGGAATGTTATAAGCTTCAGCAGATATTAAAAACCTATCGATAAAGCCCGTAGAAGTATAAGGCAAAAAAGGTGTAACAATGAGGCAAGCAAGATCAATGTTAGCTGCCATCACATGTATAAACTTTGATTCATTTGTAGCTCGTCGAACAATGGCATTTCGACGATCTGCAACTTCAGTAATCACTCCTATGCTTCTCGCTTCATCCCATTCAAACTTAACTATATCTCCCACAGCTATAGGATTCGTGGAATAGTGAAATTCAAGTTTCAACTTTCCGCGAAGTACGCAAGGATATGTCTTATTTTCAGCAAAAACATAGTAGTTTTTGCCTACAGAATACACAACGACGCCTTCCATCACTTTCATACATGGATTTACTTTAATTTAGGATTGTTATGATGCCTCTCGTGATCTCGATTTGCCTTAGATTGCAAATGCATACGAAGCTCTTCTTCTAAATTGATTTCCAATTGATTGGCAAGACAGGTAATTACAAAAAAAATATCAAGCAATTCTTTTTGAAGACCACTAGGTTCTTCTGTTGATTTGTAAGACTGTTCGCCAAACTGACGAGCAACATGGCGAGCAAACTCACCTACTTCTTCCATGAGAAGCAGCGTATTGGTTTTTTCATCAAAATATCGCACTCCGTGCTGCTTTATCCACTCATCCACTGCTTTTTGCCATTCTTCGAGGGTCATAGATCTTTCCTTTTTGAATCTATCATGATAGTTACAGGTCCATCATTGATTAATTCTACCAACATATAAGCTCCAAATTTGCCTGTTACAATTTTCCCAGAAAAAATCTTTTTCATTTCCTCAACAAAAATTTCATACAGTTTTTGTGCGGTTTTCGGTTCTTTTGCGCGAGCAAACGAGGGACGAAACCCTTTCTTTGTATCAGCATGTAAGGTAAATTGACTTACGATTAAAATCTCGCCTCCCACATCTTTGACAGAAAGATTCATCTTCCCCTCCTCATCTGCAAAAATTCTCAAATTCACTAGTTTATTGACCAGCCAGGGAATGTCTTCTTCGCCGTCCGCCTGTTCTATGCCAAGAAAAACAAGTAAACCTTGATCTATGGAAGCATAAAGCTGGTGATCAATATAAACAGCAGCTTTAGAAACTCGCTGTATCAGAGCTCTCATAAGTTTTCAAACAAAATTTAAGATATACAGGATTATGATCGCTGAACTCAAATTCTTCATGCAATGCATGCATATCAAGCACCTTGATGTTTGGCGATACAAGGAAATAATCTATTGTAGTCGTAGGTGTAATGCCTTTTTGATAAGGAGTTTGTACAAATCGATTGGTGGGATACGAGGTATCATAAATCCACTGCCAACCCTCAGGGAGAAAGTCCACAGACACTACTTTACCAACTGATTTAAACTTGTTTTCTGGAGCATAACTTGCTTTGAAATCTGGGGGATTGGTATTCCAATCGCCACCCACAACTACATAATGACCTTGATTGTACCAATGAAGAATATAACTCCGAAGTACCACCAGTTCTGTCCAGCGTGATTTAGCACCTTCATCAAAAGCCGATAGATGCAAATTAACGACATAAAGATATTTGGAATGTCCTACATAAAAACGATGAAAAGAAAAACAACGCTGCAACATAAATAGCGACTTAGGCCAATTTTCTAACATGGGGAAAGCTATACGAGTATTTTCAAAAGGGAAAAATCGAGTGAGCGTTAGTAAGCCACTTTTAACTTTTCCCATGGGATGAAAAAAAGGAACAGGTACAAAATATGCATCGTAGTTGACAGCTGGAATAGTCCAATAAAAAGGTAATACATTCATCATCACATGTTGCTGGTTGACATGCAAGGTGCGAGAGGCATCAAAATCAACTTCCTGGAGCAAAAGAAAATGCACGCTATCTAACGACTGCAGAGTTTTGACAATTCCCGAGAGGTTTTTTTCATATTGAACTTTTGTTGGCTTAACTTGTTTTCCTCCATCATAAAAAAAAGTGTTTTCTTTTCCAAGTCCCGCGTAACCTATGTTCCAGCTTACCAAAGAAAAAGTATCCTCAAGCGAAGCCAACGTGTATGAAGCACTAGCACCCCTATAAATAAGTTCTCTTTCCTCAAAAGCAGGCTGATAACGATGTTTACCATTTAACCAAAGAACAAACACCATATAAATCAAAAAAACTGAAGCTGCGATAAATACAACCCACAATAAACCTTTCATGATGGACTTTACAATTCTCATGATATAGGAATTTCATTAATCTAAGCCTAATTTTTCGCGTAAAACCTTAATCTTTTCAAGTGCATCGGCTTCTTTTTTGCGTTCTTTCTCAACGACTTGAGCAGGGGCTTTGCTTAGAAATGCTTCATTGGATAATTTTTTTCGTACAGAAGATAAGAAGCCTTCGTAATAAGCTAGCTCTTCCATTAAACGCTTTCTTTCATCTTCCTCTTGAACCTGACTCTTTGGGAAAAAAAATTGCTCGGTTCTAACCATGTACAAAGTCATATCTGTTGGTTTTTCAGATAATTTGATAAGATTCTCAAGATTTCCCATTTTTGTAATCAAAGGTTGAAACCTCTGAGTTACTTCGCCCCATTGAACAGGTATGTAAGAAACCAAAATCGGTTCTTTAAAAGATTTGTCACTTTCTTTTCGATAAGTGCGAATGATTGTAATAAGTTCTTTTACAAACTCAAAAGCTTCAAGTTCTCTATCATTGAAAGATTCTAGCCGTGGCCATCTGGAGATCATTACACTTTCAGCATCTTCTGAATTCTTGAGAATTTGCCAAACTTCTTCCGTGATGAATGGCATAAAAGGATGCAAAAGCTGCATCAATTCTTTAAAGTATGAAACAGTTACATGATAAGTAGCTCCATCCACGGGTTGACCAAAAGGAGGTTTAATAATTTCTAGATACCATGAACAGAAATCATCCCAAATCAATTCATACAATTCATGAAGAGAATCGGAAATACGAAATTCTACAAAATTTTCTTCGAGCTGTTGTTTTGTTTTTTGCAATTTATGATAAAACCAAACAGTGGCAAGCTTAGCATAAGCTGGTTGTTCGAGTTCGTTAGCTACAGTCCACGAAGTGACAAGACGCAAAGCATTCCAAATTTTATTGTTGAAATTTCTCCCTTGTTCGCAAAGAGCCTCATCAAAAAGCAAGTCATTTCCCGCAGGCGAAGAAAAAAGCATCCCAAAACGAACGCCATCGGCACCGTATTTCTCCATTAATTCTATAGGATCAGGACTGTTACCAAGTGATTTACTCATCTTCCTACCAACCTTATCTCGAACAATTCCAGTATAGTAAACATTTTTGAAAGGAATATCTTTTGCAAAATAAAGTCCCGACATGATCATGCGAGCAACCCAGAAAAACATGATTTCTGGAGCAGTAACTAAATCGTTCGTTGGATAATAGTACTTAAAATCTTTGTTTTCTGGATCAAGAATGCCATTGAATACAGCTATAGGCCAAATCCAGCTACTAAACCATGTATCTAATACATCCTCGTCCTGCTTTAAATCTTTCAATTCAATGTTGGGATTTATTTTTCTAGCTTTTGCGAGAGCTTCTTGTTCATCGTGAGCAACCACATACTCACCATCAGGCAAATACCATACAGGAATCCTATGACCCCACCATAATTGGCGACTTATACACCAATCTTTCACATTCTCCATCCAGTGGCGATACGTATTTTTAAACTTTGCAGGATAAAACTTGATGGTATCGTTCATAACGACTTCAAGAGCAGGTCGAGCAAGTTCTTTCATCTTGAGAAACCATTGTTCGCTCAGCCTAGGCTCAATAACTACATCGGTTCTTTCGCTAAATCCAACTTTGTGAACGTAATCTTCAATTTTTTCTATGTGTCCCTTTGCTTGCAATAGTTCAACAATTTGCTTTCTAGCTTCAAACCTATCTAATCCAACAAGTAGTTGTGCTTTTTCATTTAATATTCCACGCTCTGTTAAAATATCAATCACTTCTAGTCCATGGCGTAATCCTATTTCATAGTCATTGGGATCATGTGCCGGTGTGATTTTTAGGCAACCCGTACCAAATTCCATGTCTACATAATTATCGGCAATAACAGGGATCGGGCGATGAATAAGGGGTACATACACTTTTCTTCCTATGAAAGATCTGTATCGCGCATCGTTAGGATTAACACACAGGGCTGTGTCTGCCAAAATAGTTTCTGGTCGAGTAGTCGCAATGACTAAATAATGATCTGGGTCATCAACAAAATAATATCGAACATAATAGAGTTTTCCTTGAACTTCTTTGTATATAACTTCCTCATCACTAAGAGCTGTCAGAGCCTGCGGATCCCAGTTAATCATGCGATAACCTTTGTATATGAGACCGTCCTCGTAGAGCTTAACAAAAACATGAATAACAGATTTATAATAATCGGGATCCATCGTAAAACGAGTACGTTTCCAATCAAGTGAAGCTCCAAGTTTTTTGAGTTGTTCGAGGATTATGCCGCCATGTTTTTCTTTCCATTCCCACGCATGACGCAAAAATTCCTCGCGCGTTAAGGAATGTTTATCTATGCCTTCAGCCTTGAGTTTCTGGACCACTTTAGCTTCCGTAGCAATCGAGGCATGATCCGTTCCAGGTACCCAGCAAGCGTTGTAACCCTTCATACGTGCTCTTCGTACCAACACATCTTGAAGTGTATTATTAAGCATATGTCCCATGTGCAATACGCCCGTTACGTTGGGGGGTGGAATGACCACTGTGTAAGGCTCTCTATCATCAGGTGTGGAATAAAAGTATCCTTTCTCCATCCAGTAATTATACCATTTATCTTCTACCAGTGAAGGATCGTACCTTGAACTAAGCTCCATAACTCATTTTTTTTGCAAAAGTACGAAAATCAGCTTTTGGTTTCAGAAAAAAATGTAATTTTGCAATGGAGAGTTGGCAGAGTGGTCGATTGCGGCGGTCTTGAAAACCGTTGTCCCGTCACCGCGGGACCGGGGGTTCGAATCCCTCACTCTCCGCTTTTATTTTTCCCAGTTTGTTCGTAGTGTTTTTTCCATTCAACATGAAAACCTGACAGATAAACTCGTTTTTCCATGGTACAGGAACTCAACAAAAACATTACGGCTATGCCGATTGAACAAAAAACTTCTTACTTTTTTCATAATCCCTTTGTTTTTAAATTGTTACTAAAAAAATTTTCCGATTTTTTTTAGGACTGTCGGGACAGTCCTAAAAATAGTCAAATAAAATTATGGATTAAAACACACATTAACATGTTGGAGGAGGTCTTGTTTTATATTTAGACCTCTCACCCCCTGTGTCACAAAATTGAAACTATTTATGTGGAACTATTCATAGCAATGTAAATATAAATTTTTACAAAAAAGGTTTGATTAAAAAAATTATTTTTTTACAGTAAAGATTAGATAAAATCAAAATCATTTCTACTTAAGTATTACTAGTATTTATTCAGGTGGTGCTAGCACGTCGTACTTCTTTGTTAAAGCATTCCATGAGTATTTCGATCTTGTCACTTCCAGTAGCAAAATATACGCCCTTAGGATTAAAAGTTGCAAGCAAGAGGTCTAGTTCAAACTTTTGTTTTACCTCTAACTGAGATGAAACTACAGTGCTTACTCCCAAACAATTAAAAAACCCACCATGGCACCTACTAAATACTTACCGTCTGGACTATTACTCATAAAATTCATCATATTCACCCACTACCAAAGTTTTTTGACATTGTCCTGTATACGTGTTCCAAACTTTTATTGTCTATACTTTCTATAAAGTTACCATCTATACTAAAAACATACCACTTATTTTTCCCTTGTCTCTTCTTTGTTTGTTTTTTGACATTCTCCTGAATTCACCTTCCATTTTTTTACAGTAGTATCTCGCCTTCCATTTGCAAGGTATTTTCTGAAGGACTCTAGAAATAGGATTTACAACATTTCCATGGCTATTAAAAATGACAATGGATACTTCCCATTTTGTACTCCGTATTTTAACCGTCTTATGTCCACACCCAGTAGCAATACATTTACCATTAGGACTAAACCTTAAAGACCAAATAGCATCATCTTCGAAGTAAAAAATCCTATTACCCTCACTTATTTCAACATCAAATATCAAAAACCCAATCTACATTTAAAAAATTATCAACAACAAAAAATATGTGATGAAATCTTTTAAAGAAATTCAGACTTTTTGTTAAGTTTACATTTCATGCTAATGTTTTTTAATAAAATAAAAAAGCTGCCCTTACGAGCAGCTTGGATTTATTATGAGTAAAAAAAACTATTGTAAAGGAGCCACAACTTCGATGAGCTCAGGCAAATCCATGCCTATTTTTTTGAGATGTTCGATCTTGGGTACTCCATTCATATTCCAGCCACGACGATAGTAAACTGCATCCACTAATTTTTCATAACGCTCTTCACGATACTTACGAGTTGCAGCCATTTTTTCTTGCAAGGTCATGGTAGAAGGATCAAGACCCAAGATTTCTTTTAATTGCCTGTCATAACGTTCTTGACGACTCAGATATTCTTCCTCTGTGACAGGGCCTGCGGCGCGGTAGGGTTGACGGTCATGCTCGCGCAATCCTTTACCCATGCGAATGTTAAAAATTCGTTGGAAATTATATACACGTTCACTTTGGAGAATAAGCTCTTCTTTGCTAAAAGGTTTTCCTGTCACAGCTGAGAAAATAGCTACATAGTTATCAACGTGTTCAGGTATTTTGTGAGGTTCGTCCGTTTCGGCATTATTGGCAGGTTCAATGTCATTCCAAGGGAGTTTGCAAAGTCCTTGCAAGCTAAACCAAGTACGAAAGAGGGGGAAGTAATGAAGTGCCTCTGCCTTATCTTCGAAAGTTGGAATCTGGTTGTTTACCATATCCATGAAAATAAGCCATGCTTCATCATGCTGAGGTCCTTTGTTGGTAAGAGCATAACCTCCCTGCTGGGCAAGCGATTCTTTCGATACATAAAGGCTATATTCAAGACCTTTGTTTTCCATAGCAATGTCGTTCAGGAATTGAGGATCGCCCCATCCTTGCTGGATAAAGTATTCTTTCAGTTTCTTAACACCCATTCCTGCAAGCTTGCCAAAACCTTCACCTCTAGCCATTTGATGCAAAAGTTCCATCGCAGCTTCCTTGTTTCCAAAATTAAGTTCAAGACCACCTGTGCGTTCTTTATTCAATATACCCGTTTCATAGCACTCCATCAAGAAACCAACAATATTACCCCATGTAATGGAACATACACCATATGTATCACAATAAAAGTTTGCTTCGATGGTAAATTCTGGATCGAATATACCCATGGTCGAACCAAGCCCTGCTGCTGTTTCATATTCAGGTCCATCAACAAGAACCTTTTGACCTTTATAAGGTCCAGTCTTTAGGGTAAATCCATCCACCCCTTTGCTGCAACTCAACTGACAACCAATCCAGCAACCATCAAAAATATTTTGTGTGAAGTAACGCTTATACACATCGCTATGCACTTTGTATGCATCGGGATGAGAACCGTAACGGAAATTATTGACAGGGAAAAGATCATAGTCATTCATAATGTTCGTTAAGTGAGCTGTACCCTTAGAACGCATTTCATTTTGCTTATCATCCAGTTCATCAATTTCTCGCTTAAGCCTTAGACCTCTTTCTATAATGGTTTGTAAATCAGCTACATTTTTGTAATTAGCAGAAATGTCATTGACTTTAGCAACAATGGCTTTGATTCCTTTATGACGAAAGACTGTTCCCGTTCCACCACGTCCAGCTTGCTTTACACGTACTTTTTTTCGCTTAGCATCGTAAAAACTTACATTAAGCATACCTATTAAGCTGGTTTCAGCAGCACGACCTGTTGATACCACGGAAACAAATTTCTTCCCTTTCTCGTCGTCTGCAAAAATCTCTGTAAGCTCTTCAGCTAACAGATGCGTATCAGTTGAAAGACCTGGATCTTCGAAAATTTCGATTTCTCCTTTCGTTCCATCCATGTAGATGATAACATCCTTGTCAGAAATTCCCTGCAATTCAAGAGCATCAAAACCACAGATTTTCAAAAATGGACCAAAATAGCCACCCACATTGCTATCGATAGGAATTTCTGTTGTAGGGCTTAGCGTAACCACCAACGCTTTACCGGCACCACTATATTGGGTAATGCCACAAAGAGGACCATTGGTGATAATGAGTTCATTTTCGGGATCGTTCCATTTGGTTTTTGGAGTTACAGTATCCCATAAAAGTTTTAAACCATACCCACGCCCCCCTGTGAATTTTTCTTTCATGAGCGGTGGTACATCTTTAATTTTAAACTCGCGATTCGTGAGGTTTATGTATAAAATTTTATCCGTATAACCACGATAAACAGGTGCAACATCGTATTTAAACTTGGCTAAAACTTTTCTGTTCTTTCTTACATCTTCAATATTTACTGCCATATCCTTAATTTTTTAGCAAAAATACATGATAAAAATCATATAACAAAAAAAAATAAAAGGTTTGACTTGAAATAAGTTAAAAAAATAATTGCAATAAATCATTACCTAAAAGAATTATTAGGAGCTTGAATGCTTTTATGAAAAAATTGTAAATTTGCATAAAGCATTTTATGCGGTTTGAAGAAATCAAAGCAAAATTGAGCCCATACAAAGTAGGCATCGCGGGATGTGGAGGGCTGGGAAGCAATTGTGCTCAAATGCTTGTCCGAACAGGAATAAAAAAGTTAATATTAGCTGATTTTGATGTAGTTTGTGAAAGTAATTTAAATCGCCAATTCTATTTTGCCGAGCAAGTGGGACGAAAAAAAGTGGATGTTCTTAAAGAAAATCTTTTTCGAATTTCACCTAACATTGAGATTGAAACTCATTCGGTTTACCTAACTCCTGAAATAGTTAAAGAAATTTATGCTACATGTGATGCCATAGTAGAAGCTTTTGACAACAAAGAAAGCAAGTGGATGCTTATCGAAACCGTGGAGACACATTTTCCTGACAAATTATTGGTTAGCGCCTCAGGACTGGCAGGTCTCAACAAAATCGAGCAAATGAAAATCGTTCGAAATGGTCGTTTGGTTATGATAGGTGATTTTGAAGAAGAAGTGTCGGACGAAAACCCACCTCTTGCACCCAAAGTTATGGTGGCTGCTGCCTTAGAAGCAGCGGAAGTGATTAAGTATTTATTGAACAAACCTTAAAAACAAAAATATGGAAGAAAACATCGTTAAACAACCATTACCAAGTGCACAAAGTGCCTACATTTTAGGCATTTTAGCCATAGTATTTGCATTGGTGACAACTTTGGTAGGTCTTATTTTAGGCATTATAGCTGTGTTAGAGGGTAACCGAGCTATAAAAATCTACGAAGCTGAGCCGCAGCAATACAGCACCAAAGATTACGAAAATGCTAAAACAGGCAAGTTGCTAGGATGGATTAGCATTGGAATCTCTAGCTTTATCATTTTACTTGTCATCCTTATTGTTTTGGTATTTTTAGCCATTTTACCTCAAATTCTAAAAAATACAGAAACAAGTTCTATAATTTACGGCATTGTAAATTTTGTTTAAATCATTTGGCTCTCTAATTATTTAGAAACAATTTGACTTAATTTTTGCGTGAAGAGGGACTAATCTTTTTGTAAATTGTTTGTTTAATGCAAACGAAAAAGAATTTTTAATACTTAAACTTTGAAAAAAGTTAAACAGCTTAAACTTAACTCTTACTGCTTCTAAAGAATTTAATTGCATTTTTTTATTTTTGCTTAAATTGATCAAGTGGAATGAAAAAATTAGCATGGATTGTTGTTTTTCTTTTCTATGAATTTGTGACGCTTGGGCAGCATATTCCCGTTCATTTGCTGCATCAAATGGAATTTGGAGATCAAATAGCAACACCTGCTCCGATAGCACCCGTAAAATCTTCTGCTTCTTGCCAGCTTCAGAAAGTAGTTTTCGGTTGGCACCCCTACTGGAACAATGGACTGGAAGTCAATTACCAATGGGACTTAATTAGCGACTTGTGTTATTTTAGTTACGAATTTGTTGACTCTACTGGCCAACCCAAAAATACTCACAACTGGTCAACGGCTTCAGTAGTTACCACAGCTTTAAATATGGGGAAGCGGGTGAGCCTATGTGTAACCCTATTTTCCAATCATGGCAAATTTTTAACCTCATCAACGGCTCGATTAAATCTCATTAATAATGTAATCTCAGCTCTTCAAAGCCGAGGAGCTCATGGCATTAACATTGATTTTGAAGGCGTAAGTAGTTCTTACAAAACACAATTAACCAGTTTCATCAAACAAATAGCAGACTCTTTGCATCATCGAATACCCAATTCCATTTTAAGCATAGCTCTTCCTTCGGTAGATTGGAGCAACGTATGGGATGTTGCAGCCATGGTAAACTATGTAGATTACTTTATTATCATGGGTTATGATTATTACTATAGTGGCAGCTCTACGGCTGGACCTACAGATCCACTGTATACGTTTGGCAGCTTCGATTATAACTACAGTAAAAGCATCACAAGTTATCTCAATAAAGGCGTTCCAGCAAATAAGCTATTGATGGGGGTACCTTATTACGGCTATGAATGGCAAACCACCTCACTTACAGCTCCTTCATCCACTACAGGAAGCGGTAGCACAAAGCTGTATAAAACAGTGCGAGCTAATTCTTCTGGAAATTACTCAACAGCAAACCAACGCTGGGATGTAAATAGCATGAGCAATTACTGGGCTTATAGTTCAGGAGGATATTATTATCAATGCTGGGTTGACAATGTAAAAAGCATGGGCAAACGTTTTGACTTTATCAACATGCGCGGTATAGGTGGCATAGGTATATGGGCACTGGGCTATGATGATGGCTATACAGATTTATGGGACTTGATTTCTCAGAAATTTACAACCTGTTTGACCATCCCCTGCTCTGATACTCTTTATGATTTAGGAGGTCCAGGACACAACTATTACGACAACGAAACATTTGTTTTTACACTCCACCCTACCAATGCCGTTAATCTCTCCATAACCTTTCAACAATTTGAACTTGAATCAGGCTATGATTCCCTTTGGTTGTACGATGGACCTTCTACTGCTTCACCTCTCATTGGGGGCTATTCTGGAACAAATTCTCCTGGAACCGTTACCACGACACAACCTTATTTAACCTTAAAATTTAGAAGTGATGGTGCTACGAACAAGTTAGGATGGATGGCTATTTATCAGTGTTCTATAGACAACATCCCTCCCATCACCTCTATTGTAGCTCTGCAGCCATGGATCACTGATACAACTACAATTCATTTTATTGATCAAGACAACATCGAAGTGAAATACCGTTTCTGGAATGTTGCACAATTTTCAAATGGAAGCTATGCTAGCAATTACCGACAAGGGCATTTATATGAAACATTTGATAACGACATACCTTCTTATGTTACCAGTTACACGGGAACATGGCATTGGAGTCAACAAACCTTGTTGCAGCAAGATTCAACTGTGAACAATACAAATCTTTCATTTCCTCTTTCTCAAGATGGCTTGCATACTTATCTTTACACCCTTCGACTGAAATTTGGTTCTGCCGACAACACATCCAATCGACGAGCAGGTTTCCATTATTTTTGTAGCAATGCTTCCCAAACCAACAGAGGAAATAGCTACATGGCTTGGTTTCGTTGCGATAATCAAAAAGTGCAGTTGTACAAATATATAAACAACACAATGTACCTCATGAAGGATGTTGCTTACCCATTTGTTCCCAATCAATGGTACGACATTAAAGTACTATACAATCCGACGTCAGGATCAAATGCAGTCTGGGTAAACAATGAATTCATTACCTTCTGGATTGACACTACTCCTTATCAGAACGGAAATGCTTTTTCGCTGCGAACTGGAAACAGCAAAGTATGGTTTGACGATATTCAAGTTTTTGTAAGCCGCGGTGACTCTACAATACTCACTGTTGGTGCAGATACAACTAATTTAATTTATGAACAAAATCCAACCCCAACTATACCTGCAGGCAAATTAACTTCTATCGTCATAGACCAAAATAACCTCATTAGCTCAAAACAAGAACAAAACATAAACGTTGACTATACTCCACCTCAACCTGTTGCTTTTATCAACGATTTTGGTTTTAGCGGAAATGATAAAGACACCATTTACACTAGCACTGCTCTTACTTATAATGCAACATGGGCATCTTCTGCGGACCCTAACAGTGGAGTGACTTCCTATGCATTAATCCTTTATAAAAATGCATGCAACGATAGTATAATTGCAGGACCCATTTTAAGACAAGATACCTTTAGCTTTATAAGCGATGTTGATACCGGCGCTACATATTTTGTAAAAGTACGCGTACAAAATGGTGCTGGTCTCTGGTCTGAAGCAACATGTTCAGATGGAGTTACTCTGCTATCCCCTCTTATACCTACTTCATTGAACATTTTTTCATCTGACATACAGCTTTATCCTAATCCTTGTCATGAAAAATTAAACCTTCTCACCCCTCATGGAATAAGCATCGATATCATGAACACTTATGGTCAACTCATTTTACACACTACATCAAAGACCACACATACGGAAATTTATACATCCGATTTTTCACCTGGATTATATCTTATTAAACTTAGCACCGGCCAAGTTTGTTACTTTATTAAAGAATGATTCTTCGCAAAAATCCTTTTTATCCTTTTTGTAAGCCTAATAAGTCTATTGTTCCATGCATCAAGTTCGAGAATGGGTTTTTCTTGGATTACAGTATAAAGAAGCCAAATTCCAAGAGGAAGGGTGATAAAAGTGGAAGCCCACATGCCAATGAAAGGCCCGATGGTCATTTCACGCACAAATTTTTCGAAAATAATGGAAAGCATGTAATAAAATATGAAAATCAGTATGGCAACAACTAGTGGCAAACCAAATCCACCTTTTCGAATGATAGCTCCAAGCGGTGCTCCAATTAAAAACATAATGATGCAAGCAATGGCAAGAGTAAATTTTCTGTAAAGTTCGATGTAGTGTCTCATAATCAATTCTTTATTTGCTTTTTTCTCGCGTTTATAATTGTCTACAAGCATCAGATGAGAACGAGCAGTGGTTGCAGCATCTTGTGTAATTTTTTTCCTTTCTACTTCATCAAATTGCTTTGCAATATCGTCCCACTTCTTTAAGGAAAGAAAAGTAGTTGTCGAAGCATTGCCAAAAGTTTTCCCAAAATACATACGATAGAAATATAAAACATTCAAAGTTTGCTTAAGATACTCTTCTTCACGGGAAGCAAATTCCATTTGCAGGGTATCAATTTGACGCTTTAGCTGAACAATGTTCATCATCTGGTAATGTCCTTTAAAAAGAGCTTCGTTATTTTGGATGCTAGATAAACCACTCATGTCAAGGCGTAGAATTTCTTCTTTAAATTGAATGCGTTGAAAGGATTTTTTTTCGATAGAATTGTTTACATTGCGATTTTCAGAATAATTAACTCCCTCGTAAAGGGTTAAAACAAGGGTTCGTTTATCTTGGGTAAGCTCTGTTTTTCCTTTTTTTGCGATGGTTATAGACAAGGCTCCACCTGGCTGCGTTTGATCAAAAATAATTACATTGTAAACGGTTTTTCCGTCCTTATCTTTTTTGGCTATTTTTATGATATACCCTTCAATTTCGTTGTAAAATACCCCGGGTTGTAGATTAAAGGTAGGCTTTTGCTCTTTAACGCTGAAAAGCAAAGAGTACATCTTTAGATTTGCTTTAGGCAATACATTGTTATTAAAATAAAAAGCAAAAGCTGCTAAGAAAGCAATCAAAATAAAGTAAGGTTGAGTTACCTTACGAAATGAAATTCCTGAGGATTTAACTGCTATGAGCTCATAATGCTCACCCAGCGAACCGAAAGTCATAAGCGAAGCTAAGAGGACAGCCAATGGCAATGCCATGGGCACAAAAGTTGCTGAAGCATAAAAAAGAAGCTTTGTAAGTACCCACCAATCCAATCCCTTTCCTACGAGTTCATCGATGTACTTCCACAAAAACTGCATGAGTAGCACAAAAATGGCAAGAAAAAAGGTAAGAATTAACGGTGGAACAAAAGAACGTAAAACCCAACGATGCAAAATCTTCATATCATGCAATTACTTCACTAAACATCAGCATAGCTTGATCACTACGATCAATTTGAAATTCAGCTTCAATACCTGAATGCGTAATGACTTTTAATTTTTTAAAAACACTTGCAGGAATAGAACAAAATCCATTTTCATCGCAACCATAAGTTATTTCGCCATTTTTCACAGTAGCTTTCTCGCAAGGCTCAGTTCTTAATAACAAAAACTTATTGTCTTCGTCGTAAGCATAATCATAAAAACTTGCTTGCAACAGAATTTTTTGAGAGTTTGGTAAGAAGAGAAGACCAATTCTTGTTTCCATCACATCAGCAAAATCTCTCCCATCGAGCGACGGAGCATCATTATAAAAATCAGGCAAAAAAGGAACCTCTACATTTACAACCGTTACTTGAATGTTTTTGTAAGAAATTCTCTCCTCTCGATTACGTATGATCTTGGGAAAATCTTTGTCTTTTTTTCCGAAATTTTCGAGAAGAATTTCTTTTTTCGCCCAGATAGTTTCTTTTTGCCTGGATATGACCAACAAAGGTAATTGAGTTTTTTCGCTATAGGATGGATAATAATCTACGCTTTCTTCATCTTTATCGTTCAACAGGAGACCAAAAACCATCATAGTATTCGAAGTGTTTAATCGTTGCTGAACTAACCGATTAAACTTATGTCGTCCAAAAATGTCTGGTTCTATTATACTGGAAGGAAGACTTGATTCTTCAAAAGGTTTTCCTGTAAAAATAATGTCTTCAACGGAAAATTTTTCTTCTAATCCGAGTTGTACCCTATCATTTTCAACGAGGTAGTGAATCAAATATTGACGATCGCCTTTTTTGGCAGCTAGAAAAACTCCACCGGAGCCGACTACGCGTAGTTCCCCTCTATGAATTACAGCGGCAGTATCTTCGTCAACACCTATTCCCCATGCTTCTGTTTCTAATTTTGAAAGATAATCGATGGCTTTTAATAATCTCCCCTGTCGCCCGCGCTCACTAAAATGCGTATCAGTAATAACATTCGAAGGTAAAAAGCCCAAGCCTTTTCCTACTAACAACCCTTCTGTTCCTACTGGCTCATATTCAGGATCTTTTGCTTCATCCCGCAATGCTTCAACAAAAACTTCGTTTGTCCAAGCAAAAGCACTGCCTCCGGAAAGAATCATCCACTGAGACAACGAAGCTGCTCCTGCACTTGTTCCTGCAATAACAGCCCCTTTGCGATGTAAATATTTTATTACTTGAAACAACAATTTTTCACGCCCATCTTCGTAAAAAAAAGTAGAAATATATCGAGTCTGATTTCCTCCGGTGAAAAAAATCAATGTATAATTTCCTTTCAACAACTTTTGGGCTATGCGAACATCTTCTGCACCATCATTCCAGCTTGCCTCATTGATATCTGGATAAGTACTCTCATCGTTGATAACATGGTCTGGGTCGTTGGTAGGTCTTGAATTCGTGTAAGGATCATCCAAAAGAGCTACAGGAACAATCCAAAAGCATTCGTCGTTAGAGAGATCAGAAAAATTGTATTTTCCATAAAGGGTGGGAATGTTGTCGTAATTTACAGTTAAGTTGCAATAGCGTTCGAATCTCACCCACCGATCCATTCCCGCAGCATAAGGGTTAGCTGATCCCGCAGGAATAAAAGCAATCCGTGTTTTTTCTTGTCCACCAGCTTCTTCTACCAAAGCTTCATGAATAGACTTGCTTTTATCGGCACCACCAATGATAAAAATGGCGCCTTCCTTGTCTGGAATTTCATCTTCAATGGTGTAATCAAATCGTTCGATGCCCTCATTGGTTTTGATAAACAATGAAGTTGATCTATCGACTAAAAAAGGTCCCTCGTACGAAACAAAAACTTTTCCATCAAAGCTATATTGAACATTTTTTCCCCCCAACTCCATAATAAGAGGATGATCGTATCTTCCTGATGGAAAAGGATTCATTTTTTGACAAAAATACTTTCTTTCTCAAAAAATAAGCTTGAAAGGAATTTAATTTTTTTTCAATTTTGCAAAAAAAAATATGGGAAAAGTATTGATTATAGGAGCAGGAGGTGTCGCTACCGTAGCAGCACACAAAGCTGCACAATTACCTGATGTTTTTACGGAAGTTCTCATTGCTAGCCGTACCTATGAAAAAGTAGAAAAATTGTTAAAGAAAATAAACAAACCTAACTTTCACGGTACTCAAGTGGACGCTGATAAATCTTCAGAAGTGGCAGCTCTTATTCGCGATTTTAAACCTGACCTTGTTATGAACTTAGCACTTCCTTATCAGGATTTACCAATCATGGATGCCTGCCTGGAAACAGGAGTATCCTATCTCGATACAGCTAATTACGAGCCTAAAGATCAACCTCAATTTACTTATGAATGGCAATGGGCTTATCGTGATAAATACAAAGAAGCCGGTATTATGGCTATTTTAGGTTGTGGTTTTGATCCTGGT
>Ga0308390_1001223_pt1 | contig 16900 bp, 14 predicted proteins | sample Hotspr2Sample149_FD_202358 | JGI IMG/M metagenome (GOLD analysis project Ga0308390, IMG submission 202358) | Hot spring phototrophic mat microbial communities from Mushroom Spring, Yellowstone National Park, Wyoming, United States - 20040719_149 ...
ACAGCATTTTGGAAAATTTACAATAATTTCAGCTTAAAATTTGACTACAGTTATTTTGGATACAAAGTTATTGAAAATAAATCATCGCAACCATTGCTTCCTAATACTGCACCACATCGCGCAAACTTATCTATGAATTATGTTTTACAAAATTATTTTGATGTAACAGTAGATATTAATTATTCTCACAAATTTGACTGGCTTGCAGGAACTTTCTATGGTAAAGTCCCATCTTACACAATTGTGAACCTAAATGCAGGTTACGAAATTTTAAACAATTTAAATCTTGGTATAAACGTTTATAATTTATTTAATAAAAAACATTATCAAATTTTTGGTGGGACATACATACCAAGAATTGCAACTGCAAGAATTGTTTATAAATTTTGATGAAGAAAAAAGTAGTTTATAAGTGTAGAGAATGTGGGTATAAATCACCACGTTGGTTGGGTAAATGCCCAAATTGTGAAGCTTGGAATTCTTTTGAAGAAGCTCTTGAAGAAGCAGGCGTCCAAAAACGTTCTGCTTCTTCTTGTAAAAGTAATTCATTTGTATATAAGTTGGATGAAATTTCAACAGAAAATCAATTCAGGTTTCTTACAAGAATAAAAGAACTTGATAGAGTTTTAGGTGGCGGAATTGTACCAGGTTCGGTAGTGCTTGTTGGTGGAGACCCTGGTATTGGGAAATCAACCTTGATGCTGCAAATGTGTTCTTCTATCACTGAATTTGATCCTTTGTATGTAACAGGCGAAGAATCACTTCAACAAATCAAATATAGAGCTCAAAGAATAGAAAGAATCTCAGGTGAAATAAATATTTTAGCAGAAACTAATCTTGAAATAATCGTTAATACAATAAAAAACACGCAATCAAGAATTGTTATAATTGACTCAATTCAGTCAATACATTCAGAGTTAATTGACGCTACACCTGGATCTATTGTTCAAGTGCGAGAATGCGCCAATCACTTACATCAATTAGCAAAAAAAAGCAACAAGGCAATATTTTTAATCGGGCATGTAAACAAAGATGGAGCTATCGCTGGACCAAAGATATTGGAACATCTTGTTGACACCGTGATTCAATTTGAAGGTGAAAAAACTTATTCTTATAGAATTCTAAGAGCTTTAAAAAACCGATATGGTTCGACAAACGAAATAGGCATTTTCGAAATGGCAGAGAAAGGACTTATAGAAGTAAATAACCCTTCGGAAGTGTTTCTTACAGGTAGAAATGAAAATGCATCAGGGATAACTATAGCATCAGTAATGGAAGGTAGCCGCCCTATTTTGCTTGAAGTGCAGGCACTTGTTACACCCACAAATTATGGTATGCCCCAACGTGTTTCAAATGGTTTCGACAATAGACGTCTTCAAATGATACTTGCCGTACTTGAAAAACGGCTCGGAATACCTTTCAGTCACAATGATGTATTTGTAAATATTGCTGGTGGTGTATATCTTAATGATTCATCTGCTGATTTGGCTCTCGCAATAGCTTTGATGAGCTCATACAAAGATATTCCCATAGATGCTAAAACTGTATTCATTGGCGAGATTGGACTTACTGGTGAAATACGCTCTGTAACAGCAATTGAACAACGAATTATTGAAGCTGATAAATTAGGTTTTGAACGTATTTTCGTCCCATCAAGTAGTCTAAATAAAATCTTACGCAAGTTTAATTTGAAAATAATTCCAGTTGAACGTATTTTTAATTTAATTTCATATCTTTTTTAACAAATATCATATTTTTTGTCTTAATTCGTTTTTTAGTTTTTAAGTTTTTAAAAAACTAATTTATTATGGACAATATTGACGAATTAAGAAAAAAAATTGATTTAATTGATGAAAATATAATGCATCTTTTTGTAGATAGATTTTCTATTGCTCAGGAAATTCTATCTATTAAAATACAAAATAAGCTTAATGCTGACGATTTTAAACGTGAAGATGAAATTATAAACAAATTATATGCTAAGTTTCACGAAAAAATTCCTAAATTCATTATTGAAAAGTTATATAAAACTATCTTTTCAATTTCGAAAGAAAATTTCAAGAAATCTCATCAAAATCTAACAGCATTAGAATTATTAAAATTACGACCAATAATTATTGCCGGACCTTGTGTAGTAGAATCAAGAGAACAAATTTTCAAAATAGCGGAGAGTTTATCAAGTTTAGGAATAAAGTTTTTACGTGGCGGAGCATTTAAACCACGTACAAACCCACAATCTTTTCAAGGTCTTGGAGATGAAGGCTTGAATTTTTTGCTTGATGCAGCTTGCAAATTTCAAATGTACACAGTTACGGAAATTTTGGATATCAACCAGCTCGAGCGTAATTATGATAAAATCGATTTAATTCAAGTTGGTAGCAGAAATATGTCCAGCTATGGATTTTTAAAACAAGTAGGGAAAATATCAGCAAAGGACGAAAAACCTGTAATTCTAAAACGAGGCTTTGCTGCTACATTTAATGAATTTATTAACGCTGCCGAATATATCAGGCAAGAAGGTAATCCTAATGTTCTATTATGTCTGCGTGGCATTCGCACTTTCGAGCAAATAGACTCAAAATTAAGATTTACTCCTGATATTGGCGCTATTCTTGAATTGAAGGAAAGAAGTGATATGCCGGTGATATTTGATCCATCACACTCGACTGGGGTATCGAATTATGTTTTGCCAATTGCAAAAGCTGCATTAGCTGCTGGTGCCGATGGTTTAATGATCGAATGCCATTATAATCCGCAGGAGGCGTTAATTGATGGTTTTCAAGCTATTTTACCACAAGATTTAAAGGTAATTACTGATGAAACGTCAAATTGAAATATATTTCAAAAATCAGAAAAGTACAATTTTTTTCGAATCTTTTGAAACTTTAAAAGAAATATATGCTAATAACAATATAATTTTTCTCACAGATGAAACAGTTTTCAAACTTTATCCAAAAATTTTTCATAACAGAAAAATCATAATACTCCCTATAGGCGAAAATTGTAAAAATATTGACACCGTTGTTTTTGCTATAGATAAATTAATTGAGTTTGAAGCAGATCGAGATACAGTGCTAATTGCAATAGGTGGCGGTTCGGTTTGCGATTTCACTGGATTTATTGCAAGCATTTATATGAGAGGTCTGCGTCATTCATTTGTACCAACAACTTTACTTTCTATGGTAGATGCAAGTATTGGTGGCAAGACTGCTGTTAATTTTAATAATATAAAAAACTTAATTGGAACTTTTAAACATCCCGAATATGTTTTAATTGATGTTTCTTTTTTAGATACCCTATCAGAGGAAGATTATTATTCAGGTATTGGCGAACTACTCAAAATCGCAATAATAAGCGATTCTAAATTTTTTAGTAAACTCGAAAATATAAATTTATCTGATAGAAAAAGTATAGACTACGAAATAATGTTCCATTCGTTGAGAAAGAAATCCGAAATAGTTATACGCGATGAAGAAGATCGTGGAATAAGACATTTGCTTAATTTTGGTCACACTTTCGGACATGTTATTGAAGGCAATTACAAAATACCGCACGGACAATCAGTTCTGCTCGGGATGCTAATTGCTATGCAAATTTCTATTAAAATGAACGAATTAAGTCAAGAAGTATATGATAGAGTGTATAAAACAATAATAAAATATCTGATTTTTAGACCACACCTTGAAATTTGTGAACTTTCTAAGAAAATATCTCTCGATAAAAAACGGAGAAAGAACACTATTGATTATATCCTTCTGAAAGATATTGGCTTTCCTAAAATAGTCAATATACGACTTGAAGACATTCATTCATTATGCCAAGAGATATGTATCGAATTATAAAATTGGCTATCGTTTATATCGATAGCCATAAATTCAAACTTATTGCAAACAAATTATCTTTCGTTTAAAACTTCTGCAACTAATTTTGCAGCATCTTTTAGATCCGTTGCTACACGGAATTGCAATCCTGATTCAAGTAAAGTTTGTTTCCCTTCTTCGGCATTGGTTCCATCAAGACGAACGATTACTGGCAAGTTAACTTGAACTGTTTTCAAAGCTTCAACAATACCATTAGCAACTTTATCGCATCTAACGATTCCACCAAAAATATTAATTAGAACTGCTTCAACGTTTGGATCGCTCATCATAATGCGAAAGGCATTTGCAATCCGTTCGACATTTGCTCCACCACCAACATCAAGAAAGTTTGCAGGAGAGCCACCTGAAAGTTTTATCATATCCATAGTTGCCATTGCAAGTCCAGCGCCATTAACCATACAGCCAACATTCCCATCAAGTTTTATATAGTTCAAATCATATTTCGATGCTTCAACTTCGAGAGGTGCTTCTTCGTTAAGGTCGCGAAGTTCAGCATATTCAGGATGACGGAACAAAGCATTATCGTCGAAAGTCATTTTAGCATCTAATAATACAAAATGATCATCATTTGTTAAAACTAATGGATTAATTTCAAGCAAATTGCAGTCTAATTCATCATAAGCTTTAACAAGTTTTGCGATAAATTTAACAAAATTTCTAAATGCTTCACCTTCAAGACCTAAAGCAAAAGCCAGCCTTCTTGCTTGATATTCTTGGAAACCAATTTTGGGATTAATCCACTCTTTAATAATAAGTTCTGGTGATTCTTCGGCAACTTTTTCGATTTCCATACCACCTTGAGTGGAAGCCATAATTGTATTAACACCAAGCTGTCGGTCTAAAACAATACCAACATAGAACTCACGTGCGATCGAGCAACCTTCCTCAATAAGAACAGCATTGACTATTTTGCCACTTTGCCCTGTCTGCAAAGTAACCAATTTGTTACCGATGATTTCCTTTGAAATTCTGTATGCTTTGTCAGCTAACTGCCCATTTTTGATAATTGTTACCCCATGAAGCTGCTTATCTTCAAAAATAATTGGTTCATTTGTTTGAGCATTAACTATTGTTCCCTTCCCACGACCACCTGCATGGATTTGTGCTTTTAAGACAACTACTGGAATACCTTGAGACTCAAATAAATCCCAAGTTAATTTTCCAACTTCTTCAGCAGAAAATGCAACAGCATTTTTAAGAATAGGTAAATCGTATTTTTTTAGTAACTCTTTTGCTTGATACTCGTGAATTTTCATAAAAACCTCTATTTTTTAATTAATTTATTCAATAAAAGTCATTTATTAATCGTATTAACAATGTTTTTATTTTGCTAAAAAAGATATTAATGTTAAGTTAAAACTTAAACTTATAAAGGTAAACAATCAATATGAAAAAAGAAATTTCTGAAAGTCAAATGCTAATAAAACTTACTGAACTAATAAAAAAGAAGAAAGGCAAAATCAACCCCTATGAAGTTGCCCTCGAAACTGGCTTCTCCATTGATGATATAAATGACGGGTTTAAAAGACTGCTCGAAATTTATGAATCGAAATTACAAGCTGATATGCAAACAGGTTCAGTTGAATTCATATTTACTTATCCTTTGGTAAAACGTGGAAAAAAAACATTCAAAGAGATCGCAGCTCAAATAGCAACTAAAGCTTACGAAATATTCAAAAAAGTTTATAAAATTTCAATTGGCGTTATATTGATAGTTTACACCACGATTTTTGTTTTGCTAATATTAGCAGCTATGATAGCGGCATCATCAAGCGATAAAGATAATAGACGAAGCTTTAATCTTGGTTTCATTGTTGATATATTCTATGCAATTATTCGCGGTATGCAAATAGCTTACATAACTTCTGATATGACAACATATTATACCGATGATTCTGGATTTAGATATCGCGCTTTAAAAAAAGAACCAAAGAAAAGCTTTATAAATTCTGTTTATGATTTTGTTTTTGGACCAGAACGAGTAAAAATTGATGACTTGGCAAATGCAAGAGAAGTAATGGCATTTTTACAACAAGTTTCGAATGGCAAGTTAACAGCAGGGGCAATAGCTCTTCTTTCAGGTGTATCTATGGATGTTGCAGAAAGTAAACTGGCTGAATATGTTGGTAAATTTAAAGGTGATTTGCAAATAAATGATGATGGAACAATTGTAGCAGAGTTTTACAATTTACAAAAAGTAAGTCCCGAATTGCTCAAAGGAAAAATTGAATATTATTTTGATGAAGTTGAAGAACCATACGTGCATAACGGGAATACAACAGGCAAAAATATTGCTATTTTCTTTATGAATTTATTTAATTTGTTTGTTTCAGCTTTTGTAATGTCATCTGGCATAGATAATGCTTGGATTATAATATTTTTGGGCGTTTTCCCATTTGTTTTTTCGTTGCTCTTCTTTTTGATTCCACTGGTAAGATTACTAATTGTCAGATATTTGAATAAAAAACGTGAAAAAAATATAATTCGTAAAAAATTATTCAGAGCAATAGTTAAATTAAATAAAAATGCAACCGAAAAAGAAATCTTAGCAGCAGCATCAATCCCATCGAACGAATTTGATTTAGCAAAAAGCATATTAAACGAGATGGTTATAGATTATCGAGGTGAAATTGATATAAGCGAAATTGGAGAACCAATATATAAATTTGACAAACTTCTTTGTGATATTAAACTAGTAATGTAATATTCAAAAAAAATATTTTGAAAGTTTAAAAAATTATTTAAATTAAAGTTGATTGTAAATTAAATTTATTAATAGCGTTAGGATTTATTATGAGATTAATATTTTTGGGTCCTCCCGGTTCAGGAAAAGGAACACAAGCTCAAAATATATGCAAAGATTATGGCATAAAACAGATTTCAACTGGCGACATATTACGTCATAATGTAAAAATTCAAACTGAACTGGGTAAAATTGCTGCAGAGTATATGAACAAAGGTGAATTAGTTCCTGATCATTTGATTATAGATATTATCGCAAACGAACTGAAAAAACCAGATTACAGGAAAGGTTTTCTTTTGGATGGCTTCCCACGAACAATACCACAAGCAGAAGCATTAGATGGTATGCTTGCCCAAATGGGACTTAAATTGAATTGCGTGCTTGTTCTTGAAGTTCCACATGAAGAAATCATCCAAAGAATAAGCCTTAGACGTGTGGATAGAAAAACAGGTAAAATATATCATTTGTTGTTTAATCCTCCAATGCCAGAAGAAGATGTTGATTTATATCAAAGAGATGACGATAAAGAAGAAACAATACGCAGACGCTTAGCTGTATATGAATCACAAACGAAACCACTTATAAAATATTATTCATCAATGGGTTTAGCTTTCAAAATAAATGGTGTTGGTGATTTCAAGGAAGTTTATGAGCGTATCGTAAAGGTTCTGGACAGCAGACTGGAGATTTGAATTTAATATACTTCTTATAGCGTCAATATATGTCATTATAAGTTAATTATGTTTTGAGTAAGTTCTAAATGTTCATAAAAAAAGCCCTGTTTAGGACAGGGCAACCTGAGTGAGCAATCACTGCGGAATAATCCTTTTTGTGATTTGCTATATTTCAAATATAATATAAAACAATTAAATTTCCAAAAATAATTTTGAGGAAAAAATGGAAGATCTAAAACTTAAGAAAGTTCTTGGATTAGACATTGGATCCAATTCCATTGGTGCGGCATTAGTTGAAGTCCCTGAAAAAAACGAAGAATACGGCAAATTCGGTCGTATTATATTTACAACCAGCAGAATTATTTTGACCGACACAAATTTACTTAATCATTTCGAACAAGGGGAAAAATTAGAAACACCTGCAAAATCAAGAACAGCTAAACGCTCGATGCGAAGACGTATCGAAAGATATAAGCTAAGACGTGCAAGGCTCACAATGGTTTTACGTCATTTAGGTTGGCTCCCACAAGACTTCCCTCCTTTTGAATCTCCGAGCAAAATTAAGAATAAATTATTCGAAATATTAAATACTCCAAAAGAACTAAGAGAACACAATATAAATTATTATTCACTTAAAATTAGTGACTTTCTGAAACCATCAGACGAAAGCATCCAAGAATTTTATCAAGAATTTGGTATAGATTACAACATAAGCAAAGAGTTCAAAAAGCTACCCGATGATTGGATTGTCTATTATCTACGTAAAAAAGGTTTACATAAAAAATTGTCCTATAGTGAATTAGCTTTAATTCTTTATATGCTAAACCAAAGACGTGGTTTTAAATCTTCAAGGAAAGATCTTAAAGATACAGAGCAAGTACCCTATGAAAAATTTGAAGAAACAATTAAAGAAAAGCCTGATAGCAAAATAGAGACAAAATTTGCTACAATTACAAAAATTGTAAAAGTTGAACCAGTCTACGATGAAGAAGGCAAGCCGAAAATATCAAAAGGCAAAACGATCTATAGAATTAACGTCGATGACGAAAGAGTTGAGCCATGGGATGATAATTTTGAAAAAGAACCAAAAATTGTAGGAAAAGAAGTTACATTAGTTGTTACAAAAAAATACGATAAAGGAAAAATCACACAACTGAAACCAAAAGAGCCAGATGAAAATAATTGGGATCTTTGCGTTGTTGCACAAGACAACAAAATGGGACTTAAACATCCAGGAGAATATTTCTTTGATGAAATACTCAGAGCTTACAAAGACAATAAACACGTAAAAATCAGGCAATACGCAGTTTACAGAGCTAAATATATAAAAGAAATTACTGAAATATGGAAAAAACAATTAGAATTAAACCCTGAGCTTGCAACTTTAAATCAAAACAAACAATTGATGGCTGAGTTGGCACAAATTCTTTATCCTGCACAATCAAAAATTAAAGCTGGGAAATATCTTGAGTTTTTGAACAATGATTTATTCCACGTGATTTTTAATGATATTATATACTATCATAGAAAACTTAAATCGCAAAAACATTTGATTAGTGAGTGTCCATTTGAACGAAGGCAAGCTATTAAAATTGATAAAAATGGTAAAAAAATTCTTTACGATATACGGGGATTAAAATGTATTCCTAAGTCTTCCCCACTTTTTCAGGAATTTGTAGCTTGGAAAAATATAAATAACCTGAAATTATATCTAATTGAAGGGAAATATGATGTTGATGTTACTGAAAAATACTTAACTGAGGATGTTAAAGAAAAATTGTTTGAAGTCTTTAAAAGAAAATCTGAGGTTAAAATTAATGATATCTTAAAAACAATAAACGAAGTTATTCCTGATAGTGTCAATTACATAAGAAATAATAAGAAAAAAGGTGAGGAATATAATGTAAGAATCAATTTAGTTAATAAAGATGGAGAGATTAAAGGAAACCAGACAGTTTCGCATTACTTGAACCTTCTATCCAAAATAACAGATAAATCAAACGATATTATAAGTGATGATGAATTTATCTATAAGCTTTGGCATTTGGAGTATTCTCAAAATGCATCGACACTGGATGATTTAAAAGAAAATCTATCAAAAGGTTTGAGAAAAATAGCAATTAATTATCCTGAAATAGTTGAAAAAGCAGACGAATTAGCCGATCTAATGTCGAAATCATCGCTTATTGGCGATAAAGATTATGGAGGATTTTCGGCGTTGGCTATAAAGAAAATGCTTATTGTTATGCGTTGTGGTAAATACTGGAAAGATCCCGATATATTAATCCAAGAATTTAAACAAAAACTTAACAATGAAACAAATAAAAAAAGAGCCAAAGAAATCACTAATTTCATCACTTTTTTGGAAAAAGTAAAAGAGCAAGCTCAAAATATCAAACAGCGAATTGATTTAATCCGCAACAGAACATTAAAAATTGAAGAAGTTGCAGATGATATCGTAAAAAAGCAAGTAATTAAATCATTTATGGAAAAGGAGAATTTAGAGGATTTTTATAAAGGTCTGAAAGAACATCAAGCAACTTACTTAATTTACGACCAACATTCAGAAAAACGTTTTCAAAAGTATCTGTCTTACGAAGATATTAGTAAATCAATCAACGAGCTTGAGAAAAGTGCTATAAAAAATCCAATCGTTAAAAGCGTTATAAGGGAAACCTTGCTTTTAATCAGAGACATTTGGGAAAAATTTGGATATATTGATGAAATACACATTGAACTGGCTCGAGAGCTTAGAGCTAGTAGCGAGCAAAGAAAGCAAATAGCTGAAAATATGAGAAATAAAGAGAAAGAACGTGAACGAGCTCGGCAAATGCTCATTGAACTTGTAAACAAAGGTTATTTCAAAAACAGTGTAATACCAAATCCTAACAGAAATGATGATATTCGGAAATTCTTAATATATGAACAACAAGTCAAAGGATTTTATAATAAACCAAAAGACAAGGAATTTCTCACTTATGCGGCTTGGCTCGAACAAAATTGCATATCTCCATACACTGGCAAAACAATTCCTCTAAGCAAACTTTTCGACGGAACTCTGTATCAACTTGAGCATATAATCCCCAGAGCTCGTTATTTCGATAATTCTCTTTCAAATCTCGTTGTTTGCGAATCATATATAAATAAGGCAAAAGGCAATCAACTTGCAGCCGTATTTATAAAAAATTCCAACGGTAGATGTAAAGATGGTGATAAATTTTATGACTTATTGACTTATGATGATTATGTGGCTCAATGTAAAAATTTGTTTTATTACAAAAATAAAGCAAAATACAAAAATTTATTAGCCGAGGAAGTCCCTGAAAACTTCATAAGTAGGCAATTAAATGATACACGTTACATAAATCGAAAGCTTGCAGAGATGCTTCGTCCTATTCCACGAGATGAACAGGGTGTAATAGTTACAACTGGTTCAATTACAGATATGTTGAAAAGAGATTGGGGCTTGGAAAGTTTATGGAAAGATATGATGGTACCGAGATTTAAACGTATGGAGCGTATTTTGGAAAATGAATTGGATAAAGATGATATTTCGGACGAAAAAAGAAAATATCTCGAAGAAAAATTGGCATTAATCAAGAAAAACTTATATTTTATTACAAAACATAATGACACAATAATTGAAGAACCTGAATTAGCACCAAACGAAAAGATTGACATTAAGCGACTTGATCATAGACATCACGCTTTGGATGCAATTGTCATAGCTTTGACAAATCGAAGACATATTCAGTTGATAAACACTATACACGCAATGGATGAATCCAAAAAGCCAAGCTATAATAATAATAATGATGATTTTGGAAAAATCTATAAGTATTTAGAAAAAGAAGATAAAATTAAATACACCTTGCCATGGATAAATTTGCCGTTTGATACCAAAAATGCATTGGATGAATGTATGGTAACCTTTAAAGCAAAGAACAAGTTTATTACAAAGCCTGTCAATAAAATTCTTAAGTGGGTTGAACAAAATGGACGTCTCGAAAAAGCATTCGTCAGTCAAGAAAAAAATCCAAGATGGATGGCTGTGCGCTGCCAAATTTTCAAAGAGCAACCCTTCGGTCCAATTTGGATTAAATATGTCGAACAAAAATCTTTAAGCGATGCAATAAAAATTGAATTAAAGCGAAAAATTGAGAAAGCAAGTCATCTTGAAGTTGGATATGTTTATGATAAACATGCACGCGAAGTAATCAAAAGATTCATTGACGAAATTACAAATGAAGTCGGCTTTCAAAAAATTGAAGATTATTCAAACTTAATTTTAAAACAAATACCTAAAAAAGGTAAAAATTATATTTTGGATGGTATCGAATATGAAAAAATTCCTGTGGCAAAATTTGAATTAAACAAAGCCAAAAGAAAAGCTCTAAGTAAAGAAATGAATATAAAATATTTGAGAGATAAAGTACCGTATTTCTTCCTTGATAAAGAAATTTTTGAAAAATATCGTGATAGTTATCCAAAAGTTTACCAAAAATATTTAAATTCACTCGAAGACAAAAAAAATACAATTGCTTATGAATTAATTTTGGAACATTTAATTCAATATAATGATGATGCATCGAAAGCATTTAGTACTGAAGGTCAAGAAGAACTCAATAAAAGAGCACTTGCCAATCCTAAATTTCAGAAAACAATTAATGCTGTTACAATTCTCGACGGCGAACTTGATAAAAAAATGCTACGCTATAATTCTTATTTTGAAACAGATACAAACGTATATTTTACAATAGCTGAAGATCCAAAAACAAAAGAAAGAACAAACAACAAAAGTATAAGAATTATTGAAGTTTTAGATAGTAAATTAAATGGCAAACCTTTGTTTGAAATAGAGGATGGTAAAAAATTATTAGTTTTCAAACCTTATGATATTGTTTATGTCCCAACCAAAGAAGAAATAGAACAAATAAAATCTGGGGCAGAAATAAATGAAGTCATCGATTGGAATAATAAAAAGAAAATCATAGAAAGATGTTATTATCTGGCTTCTACTGCTGAAAATACTTTTAAAGCAAAGATTCTAACATTTGCTAATTTCCTAATTAAACCAGAGAAAGGTTTTTCTGGCGAGGTTGGTTGGGAAAATAAAACAAAAGTTGCTTTAGATGAAGATACTGATATTGCAAAGAATTGTATAAAACTAAAAGTTAACAGATTAGGCAATTTCGAACCGATATTATGATAAAGAAAACATTATATTTCGGTAATCCTGCAAATTTGAGTTACTCCAGACAGCAATTAGTCTGGAGTAACCCAAATGCAATGAAAGAGGATGTTCACCCATTTTTAAAATTTGAAAATGAAAGAACTTTTCCGATTGAAGATATTGGTTTCTTAATTTTAGATCATCCACAAATTATAATAACAACTTATTTGCTTCAAAAATTGGCTGAAAATAACGTAATTGTGATGACCTGCGATGATAAACATCATCCAAATGGTCTTCTACTCCCATTGGTTGGGAATAATCTTCTTTCCGAAAGACATAAGATACAGGTTAAGGTAGATTTGCCAACAAAAAAAAGACTATGGAAACAAATCATTAGCGTAAAAATTTTAAATCAATCAATTGTTCTAAGAAAATTAAATAAACTTGAAGAAAGCAATAATTTAAAGATGTTGTCAGATAACGTAAAAGTTGGTGATGCTAATAATCACGAGGCAACAGCTGCAGCCTATTACTGGAACAATCTTTTTGATTTCGACTTTAAACGCAATCCAGACGGAACACCACCTAATAATTTATTGAACTATGGATATTCAATAGTACGTTCAGCTGTTGCAAGAGCAATAGTAAGCTCAGGTTTAATACCTTCATTAGGTTTACACCATCGGAATAAATACAATCCATTTTGCCTTGCCGATGATTTAATGGAACCTTTTCGACCAATAGTTGATTTCTACATTATTTCAAATTTCCCCACTTTGCAAAATATCGAGTTAGATACTGAAACCAAAAGAAAACTGCTTGAAATTTATACAATTGATGTACTTATTGATAAAGAAACAAGTCCTCTTATGATAGCTTGCAATAGAATGGCAGCGTCGTTGGTCAAATGTTTTCAGAAAAAACAAAGAAAATTATCCGTTCCACTGTTAAATGATTGGTTTATTTAAAAATAAATGTTTTAATAAATCAAAATTTTGGCATATAAATTGAGTAAAAATATGAAAAAGCTTTTGGTCTAAAATGTTAGAGCGATTAAATGCATATAGAACAATGTGGCTAATGGTGCTATATGATTTGCCTACACTCACAAAAAGGCAACGAAATAATGCAAATAAATTTCGTCAAAAATTGCTCGAAAACGGTTTTACAATGTTTCAATTCAGTTCGTATATCCGTCATGTAACAAGCTACGAACAATCCGAAACACAAAAACGAAAGATACGAAGTATTATACCACCCGAAGGATTAATTGGGGTTCTGGAAATAACTGATAAACAGTTTGAAAGAATGGAGTTGTACTATTGCAAGAGCAAAGTAAAACTCCTAGATGGTCCACAACAATTAGAATTATTTTAAAAAAAATCCCCCGAAATCGGGGGATTTTAATTGTTATTTGACAATTTTTTTTAAAGAAAAAATTTTGATATAAATTGTTGTTTGACAAGGAGATAAATAAGGTCTATTGTCAAATAACGTTCAAAAATAATAAATTTGTAAGCAAATCACAACATAGGATACAATACTTTGAGGGTTATATGAATTGTCAAATAACGTTCAAAAATAATAAATTTGTAAGCAAATCACAACTTAAGGAGCGAAATGAAAAAAGAGAGCAAAATTGTCAAATAACGTTCAAAAATAATAAATTTGTAAGCAAATCACAACCGCTTGGATAGATGATGGTGGCAAGCCAAGATTGTCAAATAACGTTCAAAAATAATAAATTTGTAAGCAAATCACAACAGGCGATGCGATAGATAGAATGGCTAAGGTATTGTCAAATAACGTTCAAAAATAATAAATTTGTAAGCAAATCACAACTAGGTCGCTTGCCGCTTTCGTCAGCTTATCATTGTCAAATAACGTTCAAAAATAATAAATTTGTAAGCAAATCACAACAAGCAACTCGTAGTTGCTTTCAATCTCATTATTGTCAAATAACGTTCAAAAATAATAAATTTGTAAGCAAATCACAACAAGCTGTTGAAACTATTAAAGAAAGACAAGATTGTCAAATAACGTTCAAAAATAATAAATTTGTAAGCAAATCACAACAGCACTACGATGCAACTTATCGCACTGAATATTGTCAAATAACGTTCAAAAATAATAAATTTGTAAGCAAATCACAACCCGGAGCCATATGAGAAGGTAGAGGAAGTGATTGTCAAATAACGTTCAAAAATAATAAATTTGTAAGCAAATCACAACGATCAAGATATGAGCTTCCTTTAAAGAATGATTGTCAAATAACGTTCAAAAATAATAAATTTGTAAGCAAATCACAACCAGTTTCTTAGATTGGTTAATGGTTTTGAAATTGTCAAATAACGTTCAAAAATAATAAATTTGTAAGCAAATCACAACTGAGGAGGGGACGCAAAATGCCGACACTGCATTGTCAAATAACGTTCAAAAATAATAAATTTGTAAGCAAATCACAACACATGTCAGCCTCTCATCAATTGCTTGTATATTGTCAAATAACGTTCAAAAATAATAAATTTGTAAGCAAATCACAACAATTTCTCTTATATATTCTTGCACACGACACGGTGAAAGTATATCGTAACAGGCGATTTGATCCGACTAAGAGACAGTGGAGATACAGCGACAATCACGACACTCGGAAAGTGTTGTGCGTAAGATGTGGGAAAGCATATATAACCGAGACGGTGATAATACATCAGGTGGAATTATTAGCTGATGGGCGGTCGAGCGTGCCGCCGGTTAATGAAAATGCGGAGTGGTAGATGGAAAAATATCGTGAATATGCCAAGCGAGTAAGAGAATTGGTCAGACGATTGTATCGAGAGAATAGATTGCACGAGATACGATCGGAATTACGCGTACTAGCCAATAGATTTAATATGAGCGAGGAGTTGGAGAAGCAGATAAAAAAAGTAATAGAATTGGAGATCAAGAAGTTGATGGATGAGTACAAGTTGCAGATAAATCCCGATGCTTCGGTATTGGCTTTTATTAGTGAGGCAAGAGATATAACGGAGCGTTTTAATCGACGTGTGTTTGAGATTGTTCGCAGAGCGGTAATACTGGGCGAAGATGATATTAAAATAGAAAATAGAATAAAACGTTTATCATTAGTAGAAGAGCGTCATATTTCGACAATATCAAACACGATACAACTTGGGTTGGCGCGACAAAGTGCGATGAGTGTAGCAGTTTCTCATGGGAACAAGTATTTTCGTTATATGGGACCGAAAGAAAACATAAGACCATTTTGCAGGGAACATCTTGGAGGAGTCTATTCAATAGACGAAATAAGAGCAATGAGCAACGGGCAGGGTTTACCGGTGGAGTACTATTGCGGAGGCTATAATTGCCGTCATAGGTGGGTCGTGTTTATGGGCGAAGTGAAAAACGGCGTGGCGGTGCACGAATCGTGGCAAAGGGTTTACGAGAGATCGAACAAGCAAGGGAAGAAAGTGATGCAGGAGGAGCGTTCGATTGCAGAGCGATTAAGCCAGTATGGCAAAGTGGAGCTAAATTATCAGAAGAGTAGGAAGCAAGAAGGCGATACAGACATATACTTCAATGGGAAACCAACTCAAATAAAACAAATATCATCTACAAAAGATGATGCTCTACGAGAAAGACTGCATAAAAGCCGATCGCAAGCTGATAATTTTATATTCGTGATAAAAAACAAATTAGATGATGAAGAAGGAGCATACAAAAAAGCGAAAATATGGCTTGATGCGCATTCTGTAAAAAGATTGTTTATTCTCGATATATCAACTAACAAATTTATAAAAATTTAATACGGAGGTGAGAAATGGAATCTCAAACTAACAAACTATACGAAGAAATGAAAAGAATGATTAAAAGAGTAAAGAAGTCCGAGTGGAACATCCATACGTGCTGTTATGTTCTTGGGCTGGTACATCAGGCTGCTTTGGACGACAAATTAGAAGAGGAGCAGTGGAAGGAATTGAGCCGGATGATACCGATAGCGCCCGAAGAACGTAATAAAATCAACTGGTAAAAATACAAGCCCTTCGAACGAGGGGCTTTTTGTTGATAACGAATGGAATGTTACAATTTAAATATACCAGGGAAGGAATCTGCGAGCTCTATATTTTGAGATATAAGGCTTTCGGCATATTCGAGCAGGATTTTTTCGTTTTCTTTTGTAAGACCTAAAAATTTCCAGAGTTTACGACTTTTGCCTACACCGCTAATATTTAGAAAGAAAGCTTTTTTTTCCGATAGTGGATCTGAGAAGCTGATGACTATTTGGTTATTCTGCGGTTTGCTTATCATACTTGCTCTTAAAAATTTATATTATATTTTTCTTCACTAGACAAAGGAACTTTATCAAAAAGTTCTGACCATTCATCTTCTGGCAATCTTCCCCAGCAAAAGTCAGCACCAATTCGCCCAA
>Ga0308390_1001224_pt1 | contig 16896 bp, 14 predicted proteins | sample Hotspr2Sample149_FD_202358 | JGI IMG/M metagenome (GOLD analysis project Ga0308390, IMG submission 202358) | Hot spring phototrophic mat microbial communities from Mushroom Spring, Yellowstone National Park, Wyoming, United States - 20040719_149 ...
CCCTCTCCTTTCGCAAGGAGAGGGACGTTTTGGCAACGCCAAAACAGGGTGAGGTCAAAGGATAAGGCTTTGCGGTCAATGTTACCTCAATTAAGCGTTTTTGTGATGTAGTAAGTCTATTCATTATTTGCACTTCATCGTGTAACTTTGCCGCTTCTCAAACAATCGTCTGAAAAACCTTACCAAATGCTTGACATCAAACTTATCCGCGAAACTCCCGACAAAGTCAAATCCATGCTTCGTGCGCGCAATCTTGAAAGCGAGGTCTCCAAAATTGATGACTTGCTTGCGCTCGACCAAGAGCGGCGCGCCCTCATCGGTGAATCCGATTCGCTCAAAGCCAAACGAAACACAGTTTCTGATGAGATTGCTCGCCTTAAAAAAAACAAAGAAAACGCCGATGCGTTGATTGCCGAAATGAAACTTGTTTCGGATAAAATCGCGGAATTAGATAGCACCTTGCGCAACCTTGAATCAAAGCAAGAAGAGTTGTTGCTTTATCTTCCCAACCTTCTGCACGAGAGCGTGCCGATGGGCAAAGACGCAAGCGACAATGTGGTTCACAAAGAAGTCTTGCACAACAAACGCGAGTTCGATTTCACCCCGAAAAATCATCTTGAACTTGGCAAGGCGTTGGATATTTTAGATTTTGAGCGTGGAGCAAAAATTACTGGTTCTGGTTTCCCTGTCTACAAAGGCAAAGGCGCAACGCTTGAACGCGCCCTTATCAACTTTATGCTCGATACACATCTTGCGCGCGGATACACGGAAGTCTTCCCGCCGTTTTTCGTGAATCGTGAGTCGCTTCGTGGCACGGGGCAGTTTCCGAAGTTCATCGGACAAGTCTATCGCGCCAGTTACGAAGGACAAGAGACCTACGAAGCAGAATCGGTCGGAAGGCTCTTTGCGATTCCCACTGCCGAAGTGCCTGTAACGAACTTGCACCGTGATGAAACGCTCAAAGGTTCGCAGTTGCCGATTAAGTATGCTGCGTATTCGGCGTGCTTTCGCAGTGAAGCGGGCAGTTACGGAAAAGATGTACGAGGCTTTTTGCGCGTTCATCAATTCAACAAAGTGGAACTCGTGAAATTCACTGCGCCAGAACACTCTTATCAAGAATTGGAATCGCTCGTTGCTGATGCTGAATTGATTTTGCAGTTGCTCAACTTGCCGTATCGTGTGATTCTGCTTTGTTCAGGCGATATTGGCGCAAATGCGGCAAAGTGCTACGACATCGAAGTATGGTCGCCTGCGGAAGAGCGATTCTTGGAAGCCTCGAGCTGCTCGAACTTTGAAGATTTCCAAGCGCGACGCGCCAACATTCGCTTCAAGCGTGATGAAAAATCAAAACCTGAATTTGTGCATACGCTTAACGGTTCAGGGCTTGCCACCTCGCGCCTGATGGTTTCGCTGTTGGAAAACAATCAAACGAAAGATGGAAAAATCATCATTCCCGAAGCCCTGCGTCCTTACACGCGCTTCGATATGATTGAATAACAAACTTTGTGCTTTTCTGTGACGCTCTCTGATGCCACATACACGGTCATTGACCTTGAAACCACAGGCGGCGCAAATCGCCATAACCGCATCATCGAACTTTCTGCATTGCGAGTTCAGCGTGGCGAACTTATTGGCGAACTCACATCGCTCATCAATCCTGAAATGCCGATTTCGTATTTCATCACGCAATACACGGGCATTACGAATGAAATGGTCAAACACGCGCCCACCGCAAAAGAAATTCTGCCTCAATTCTTATCCTTGCTTGGCGACAGTGTGCTTGTGGCACATAACACGTCGTTTGATTACACCTTCATCAACCTTGAATTAGAGCGCAACGGCTTTGACCGCTTGGAAAACCGCTCCCTTTGCACGGTGCGATTGGCGCGGCGATTGCTTCCAAAGCAACTCAAAAAAAATCTTGGCGACCTTTCCGCCTACTTTGGCATTCAAATCGTGGCACGACATCGCGCCAAAGGTGATTGCCTTGCAACCGTCGGCATTCTTTACAAACTCATTGAAATCGCGCAAGAAAAACATCGCATTGAATATCTCGAAGAACTCATCTCGCTTCAATACAAAGCCATGCGTATGTTCAAGCGAGAGCCGAAACACATTCGCACCATTCGCGAAACCTTTTTGCCCAAACTGCCTGAACAGCCGGGCGTTTATTTCTTCTACTCCGAACAAGGCGAACTGCTTTACATCGGCAAATCCAAAAACCTCAAATCCCGCGTCAGTTCTTACTTCGTAGATACCGAACACAAAGCCGATAAAGTCAAAGAACTTGTCATGTCGCTTCGGCGAATCGAGTGGCAAGTCACTGGTTCAGAACTCGAAGCCCTTTTACTCGAATCAAGACTTATCAAACTTTACAAGCCGCGCTACAACACGCTTCTTAAACGCTATCGCACTTATCCCTTTTTGAAACTGACCAAGAGCGATTTTCCAAGACTTGAAATTGCGATGGAAATTGAAGATGATGGCGCAGAGTACTTCGGACCGTTTTCCTCAATGGAGACGGCGCGCCATGTTTTCACGATGCTCAATCGCACCTTTCAGTTGCGCGAATGTTCTGACGAAGAGTTGAAGAAAGGACGGGCGTGCGTGTATTTAGATTTACAGCGATGCGTTGCACCGTGCGAAGCGTGGCGCGTTCAACACGGCGAATACGAGCGCGAACTTGACCGCGTGCGCCGATTTCTTTCAGGCAAAGATGCTGAAATCATCGACACGCTAACCGCAAAAATGAAACACCTTGCCACCGAATATCGCTTTGAAGAAGCGGCTGAATTGCGCGAGCATATTCAAAGCCTGCGCCGTGTCTTTTATCGACAAGCCTCTGTTACCGCTTCCATCAACGAAAACAACACGCTGATTCTGCTTCCCTCCGCTATCTATTCCGATGTGTGCAAGTCGTTCTTGATTTTATTTGTGCGGTTCGGAAGATTGGTCGCACAAGAAAAAATTTTGCTTGATGACGCACTCTCGCTCTTGCCGATGCTCACGGCAGTTTATTTCAATGGAGAGCGCGCTCCTGCCGAGTGTAAGAAAGAAGAAATCGACGAAATGCAAATTCTTTCAAGTTGGATTTATCACAATCGTAATACGCTTTCGTGCTTGTATGTGAAGCCTTCGCACACACCTGAAACGCTCTTGGAAGAATTCGTCGAGCGACTTTGCACGCTTGCACATCACGATAACCTGCAACTCGCCTCCGAATCCGAACTCGCTGATGATTCACCATGATTGGATTGAACGAAACCTACTCTCACGCTTTGACGGCGAAGCATGGGATTGCAAGCGCGTTCTGCTCAACGCCGTTCCTGAACACAATCAATTCATCACGGCGAATATCCTTGTGATTCTTTCGCACTGCACGATTCACACGCCTGCACTTCACGCCATCATTCAAACGGCAAAAGCGCATTTAGGTCAGTATCAACGCGGACACCATGTTTATCATTGGCGATTGACGCATGGACTTTCGCTTCCCGACAACGCACCGTATCTCAACCTCTTTCGCCTCATGACGCTTGACCCCGATGCCGATTGCACCGCCTTCCAAGCCCTCGCGCTCAACGATAAGACGCACCTCGATGCGATTGTTCAAGACCTTGAATTTTATCGTTTGGATAACGCTCGATTCCGATTGCCTCACTTTCAGCACCAAGTTCTGCCCAGTGCCGAAGGCACATTTTTGGTTTGGTTTCCACCGAAAGAAACATGCGTTCAAGGAAAAATTGAGCAGTTGGATATTGTCGTTCAGGCGCATGTGCTTTGGCTCTTACAACATTTCAATCGGTTGGAGTGCAACGGTCGGAACGAAACGCTTGGCTTTTTGCGAGAAGTGATTTCAAGCGAGTTGATTGTGCAGAATCCTTATGCAGTAAGTCCCTACTATCCGTTTCCGCTTGTGATTTTGTATGCGCTCTCGCGAGCGATTGTTTGGGGAAAACTTGATGCGCTTTATGATTTACGCGAACCTCTTTTGAAGATGACGCGGCAAGTTGCGCCCACGAATGATTTGGAACGCTTGTGCGTGGCTTCGGTCGGGAAGTATTGGAATGACAAGGCGTTACAGGCGGCGTTCCCACTTTCTTCCTTTCGCACGATGAAGACAGGCGCGTTTTACGCCGCAACCAATGCGCACCCTTATTTTGAGTGGCTCTCGCGCTTTCGTTTCACTCGATTTGAATTTCACAGCGAGGCGTTGCAATGGGCAATGCTTAAATGGCTTACGGAAACGCCTTGCTGAATAAAAACCGAACCGCGCCGATACTTTCTCGCTTCGAGATTTCAGGCACGGTTTGCGGTGTCGGCTGTTCAAATGTTCTTGCTTAAAACTCCTCTCTAAAACTCTTCATCGAAGGTCACGGCTTTCGGACTGGAATCGAATCCTTTTTGGTATTCGGTCACGCGCTTTTCAAAAAAGTTCGTGAGCGGTTGCACATCTTGAAGCACCATGAAGGGAAAGGGATTTTTCGTTTTGTATTTCTTTTCGTAGCCGAGTTGCTCCAAGCGTTGGTCGGCGCAGTAGCCTAAGTAGTCTCGCATCATCGATTGCGAAATGCCCGTAATGCCGTGATGCAAACAATCTTCGCAGAAATTCATTTCAACGGCAATCGCTTCATCGAGCATTTGATAGACGTGGCTTTCAAGCGTTTTATCAAAAAGGTGCGGATACTCGGCACGAATGACTTGCACGACTTCCATTGCACCTTGAATGTGCATGGTTTCATCACGAAAAACCCAATTTGTTGCCGCCGCAAGCCCAGGCAAGAGTCCGCGATGGCGCAGGAAATAGACATATGCAAACGAGCCAAAGAAGAACAAGCCTTCAATGCACGCCGCAAAGCAAATAAGGTTTTCTAAAAACTGCCGTTTCTTTTCATCGGTATCAAGTTTGTCCAAATGCTGAATTGTGTCCATATACTTGAAGCAGAAATCGGCTTTGAGTTTGACCGATGGCACGTTTTGATACGCCGCAAAGGCTTCTTGTCGCTCGTGAATATCAGGAATGTAACTATCGACTAAGAGCAAGTAGGTTTCCACGTGTTGCATTTCATCGAAAAGCACTTTGCCGAGAAACATTCGGTATTCAGGCGAATTGATGTGCTTGTAAAGATTCAGCACGAGGTTATGCCCCACGATGTTATCTGCCGTTGCAAAAAAGGCAACAAGGCGTTTGATGAGATGCGCTTCTTTGGGCGAGATTCTGTCGCGCAAGTGTTCGTAGTCGAGCGAAAAATCAAGCTCATCAGTGGTCCAAATGTTTTTGATGGAATCCTTATACAGTTTGAAGAACTGCGGATACTTCATCGGACGCAGTGTCAGGTCGAGGTCGTGTGTTAGAATCATGGTTGATTTCGGATTTTGGATTTGCGATTTCGGATTTAATTGATTTCAGATTTTGGATTTCGGATTTAATTGATTTCGGATTTCGGATTTAATTGATTTCGGATTTAATTGATTTCGGATTTAATTGATTTCGGATTTTGGATTTTGTTATCTGTTTTGTTTTGCGGTTTTTCCTGTTGCGGTAAAAATTGCGGTTAATTCATCTGCTTCTTTGGTTAAATCTTTCAATCGTTCTGTGTTCATCAAGCCTGATTCAGCGATAAGTTCGAGCCAAAAGAGTGATTCATCTGCTTCTTCTTCTACGATTGCAATTTTTGAGATAAAGTCTGCTTTGGAGCGGGCTCTGCAAGCGGCACGATAATTTGCATCAACTGATGTCGCAGAACGACGCAACTGCTTTCCAAGCCCATCGCCAATTTTGTTTTTCGGCAATGTCTCCACCAACTTGATGACTCTCAACGCAAATTGCTTCGTTCTCAACTTCAACTCTTCTGTCCGCATCGCTCTACACTGTTTAATGTTTCTTTATCCGCATTCCGCATTCCACAATCCACAATCCGCATTCCGCATTCCACAATCCACAATCCGCATTCCGCATTCCACAATCCGCATTCCACAATCCGCATTCCACAATCCGCATTCCGCATTCCACAATCCGCATTCCACAATCCGCATTCCACAATCTGTTCATTGGCACGCTTCGCACGAGTCAGGATTTTCAAGGGAGCATGAAACAGCATCTTTTGCTTTGTTCTCGGAACTTGCGTGTCCATTGCTATTAGTGAATTGAGCATTTGCGACAGCATTAGCCAGTTTTGCTGTCTCTTGAACAGGCGTGCTTTCTTTTGCGCCTGCGGTTGTAGTTTTCTGAATGCGTGTTTTGGCACGCGAGCGCAAGTAGTAGGTGGTCTTCAATCCCCTTTTCCACGCATACATATACATTGATGACAGTTTGCCTATTGTTGGCGATTCCATAAAGAGGTTCAGCGATTGCGACTGGCAAACAAATGCCGAACGTTCTGCCGCCATGTCAATCAAGGCTTTTTGTGAAATTTCCCATGCAGTTTTGTAGAGTGCGCGCACGTCTTCGGGAATTGCGTCAATGTGTTGGATTGAACCTTCGCCTTCAATGATGGCGGCGCGAATTTGCGGTGTCCAAAGTCCCAAGCGTTTCAAATCTGCCACGAGGTAACGATTGATTTGCAAGAACTCACCTGAAAGCGTTTCGCGCTTGAAGAGATTTGAGACTTGCGGCTCAATACACTCGTAACAGCCGACAATCGAAGCAATCGTTGCAGTTGGTGCAATCGCAATAAGAAGCGAGTTGCGCAGTCCTTTCGCTTTAATTTCTTCGGCGAGTGTGTCCCAATCTTCGTGCAAGGTTGGCGTAATGCCATAGTCTTTTGCGAGATGCACGGCGAGTTTGCCGTCAACATACTTCGTTTCGTTGAACGCCGGAAATGCGCCGAACTCTTCGGCTAATTTGACCGATGTTTTCAAGGCTTCGAAGTAAATCACTTCGGAAATTTGATTTGAAAGGGCTTTTGCGTCAGGCGAGTCAAACGGCATGCGCATTTTGAAGAACACATCTTGTAAGCCCATCAAGCCAAGTCCAACGGGTCGCCATCGGCGATTGGAGGCTTCTGCTTCTTTGGTAGGATAGAAATTGATGTCGATTACTCTATCCAAGAATTTTGTCGCAATGCGCACGACTTTACGCAGTCCGTTGAAATCGAAGTAACCATCATCTCGCACGAATGCGCCAACATTAATGCTTCCAAGATTGCAGACGGCGGTTTCATCTTTGGACGTTACTTCCAAAATTTCGGTGCAAAGATTTGAACTGTGAATGATGTTGCTCGGCTTGCCTGTTTGTGCCGAGCGTTTGTTTGAGGTGTCTTTGAAGCAGAGCCAGCCGTTGCCTGTTTCGGCGAGGGTTTGCATCATTCTGCCGTAAAGGGCGCGGGCGGAAACTTGTTTCAACGCTTTGCCTTCGGCTTCATACTTTTCATACCACATCTCGAACTCATCGCCGAAGGTGTTGAGCAGTTCAGGCACATCGTTAGGTGAAAAGAGCGACCAATACGCATCGGCTTCAATGCGCTTCATGAATAGGTCAGGCACCCAGAGCGCAAGGTTTAAGTTGTGCGTGCGGCGTTCTTCGGCACCCGTGTTGTTGCGCAGTTCGAGAAATGCCTCAATGTCTGCATGCCATGGTTCGAGATAGACGGCAGCGGCACCTTTGCGTTTCCCACCTTGATTGACCGCATGCACACTTGAATCCATTACTTTGAGAAACGGAATAATGCCATTAGATTTTCCGTTTGTGCCTTTAATCAAGGCACCAGAGGCGCGAACAGGTGTCCAATCAATGCCAATGCCACCCGACCACTTGGAAAGTTGCGCACAATCGGCGTAGGCTTTGTAGATGCCTTCTAAACTGTCTTCTCCAATCGTTAAGAGATAGCACGAGCTCATTTGCGCGTGGCGCGTGCCTGAATTAAAGAGCGTCGGCGTTGAGGGCATATAAAGAAAGTTCGAGATGATGTCGTAGAACTCAATCGCTTCTGTGATGTTTTTGGATAAGCCGAGTGCCACGCGCATGAACATCCATTGTGGGCGTTCAATAACTCTGCGGGTTTTCGGGTGTCGCAAGAGATAGCGGTCGTAGATGGTGCGCAGTCCGAAGTACTCGAAAAGGTCGTCGCGGTCGTGGTCGATAGCATATTCAATCGTATCTAAATCTTCTTCGGCAAGCGTGCGTACACGCGGGTCAATGAGTGCGAGTTCGTCAGCCAGTTTGATGTAATCTCGGAAGGCTTCGTCTCGTCCTGCTTCTTTGCGAATCGATTCGGCGAGCATACGCGCCGCCACTTTGGAGTAGTTCGGCTCTTCAACGGTCAGCATGACTGCGGTTTCAATCGAGAGATTATCCAATTCTTCTGTGGTGCTTCCTTCGTGCAAACCGTTGATGGTACGCTTGGCGACTTCAAGTGGCACGACATTTTCAATCCCGCGACATGCACGCGAAACTGCATGCAAGATTTTTTCGATTTTGACTTCTTCACGCGAGCCATCTCGTTTTACAACATACATAGTCGTCTCTCCTTTTAAGGGTTATGAAAAATTGAGTTTGTAACGTTTTTTCTCTGAAACTTTGCCTTGAAAAAGCCATTGCGAAGACACGAATCGAGAGCATTTTTCCCTTCGGTCTTGTCAGACTGATTCAGTTGCGGTCTTCAAAATTGTGATAACAAACGCTCGGTGTGATTGACTTCTCTTGTATCTCTTTGCTGTAATGTTCTCGCTTTGTTTAGCGTTGATGCAAAGTTTTGGGCGAGTGTTAGAGCGTTGATGCGTGTTCAATATCGTAGAGAAGAGTTTTCAGCGCAAACAATTTCTAAAAAAAGTCAAAAAAAGTTTTCGCTAAACGAATAACGGAAGTTGTTGATTTCATTTTGAGAACAAAACCGCCTTTTTTCAAGGATTTCAACTTTTGGTTCTCACATTGACATATCGTTTATCTCTTCTCCTTTCCTCTTCACAAGTGCTTCTCTTGCGCCGATTACATCGTATCTAATTTCTTTTAGTTTTCTTGTTGGAGCAATATCGTTTTTCCTGTGCGTTTCAGGAGTGGTCGAAAAAAAAAAATAGGTCGCCAAACTTTCGCTTGACGACCTTAAGGAGGTGCTCTATAAAACAACCTTACAGAAACCATAAACTGCAAGGCAATTATCATAACGAAGCGACTCCCAAAAAAGTTTTACTAAAAACAGATTTTTTAGGCAGTCCCTTAACCTGTCTCTATTTAGCCTTTGAACTCAATCTTTGCAATTCCTTTGACCTCTCAAAAGTAGTCTTGAATTTCTGCGCCGAGTTGGAAGCCGTTTTGGGTTGCGATAGTTTTCAAGGTTTCGATTGTTGGTTCAAGATTGTCCTGAACTTGCGGATAGGTATATCGTTCGCCTTTGAAGTTGCGCATCACGACCTCCTTGTCATCAAGTTTTTCGATGTAGTGCGGAAGAAGTGGAATTTTTCCGCCGCCGCCGGGACTATCGATAACAAAGTGTGGAATGGCTAATCCTGAAATGTGTCCGCGCAAGCCTTGAATGATTTCCAAGCCTTTTTCAACTCTGGTTCTGAAATGCTCCGTGCCTCTGACAATATCGGCTTGATAGATATAATACGGTCGCACGCGCATTTTGAGCAATCCTTTCATCAGCGCACGCATCGTCTCTATATCATCATTGACCCCTTTGAGCAACACGCATTGATTGCCAACGGGAATGCCTGCATCGGCAAGTCGCTCACAGGCTTGTTTGGCTTCGGGCGTGAGCTCGCGCGGGTGATTGAAATGCGTATTCACATAAACGGGGTGGTATTTCTTGATGATATTCACCAATTTTTTCGTGATACGCTGTGGAAGCACGCACGGGATTTTTGTTCCGATTCTGATGATTTCCACGTGAGGAATTTCGCGGAGCGATTTCAAAATATACTCGATGCGTCGGTCAGAGAGCGTGAGTGGGTCGCCACCTGAAAGCACAACATCGCGCACTTCTTTATGCTCACGAATGTAGTTAATGCCTGCCTGCAAATACTTCAGACTAATTTTTGATGAATCGCTGACTTTGCGTTTGCGCGTGCAGAAGCGGCAATACACTGCACATTCATGCGCCACAAGAAACAACACGCGGTCGGGATAGCGGTGCGTGATGCTTGGCACAGGCGAATCGCGCTCTTCGTTGAGCGGGTCATCAACGCAACAGCCTTTAATCAATTCACTTTTGCTTGGGACAACTTGCTTGTATATCGGGTCGTTTTTTTCCTTGATAAGCGAAGCATAATACGGGTTGATGCGAATGTTGAACTCTTTTTCAAGTTCTTTCATTGTTTCAATGTCTTCGCCCCATTTTTCGTGGACTTCTTCGGGTGTTTCAATGCTATTATGCAAGAGATGTTTCCAAGCCGTGTCTTCATCTTCCTCGATGGGTGGCGGGAGCGTTGGATTGAGCAAATGCGGCTCGCTAAGCCTTATCTCGTTATGCTGATTTTCAGCAATACGCTTACGGCGATGTAGTTTAGTTTTGGCTTTTGCACTCGCAACTCCGTTGAGGCTAACGGTCTGAACAAGTTTTTGCTCAATGCTTAATAAGGACGACATACACACGTGTTAAGTTGATAAAGATGTTTCACTTTATCACTTTGCAACTCGTGTGCCAATTTGATTGTGATAGCCGTGAGTCAAAGGCAATCCGAATCTTGCGATAAAATCAAGGGTCTACGGGAGATACATTTTTTATGAAAGCCGTTTATCGTGTTTTTTCTCACAATGAAAAAACGTTTTTGAACGACTCTTAAAAATCAATTCACTTTGAAATGATTTTGCGTTTTATGTCGCTAAACTCAATGCAATTATTTTTTTCGGTGAAAAACATGAGCAAGATAGCGGTTTTCTTTTGCGGTCATTTCTTCTCTTTGGCTTGGGGTTTCATCACTGTATCCAACAAGATGCAAAACTGAATGAATCGTTACGCGCAATAGTTCTTCCTCTTCGCTTACCTTGTATTGACGCGCATTTCGGGCAACTGTGTCGAGCGAGATGTAGAACTCCCCTTCCACTTCTTTGCCTTCATTGAAGCGAAATGAAATGGTGTCGGTGGCGTAGTCGTGCTGTAAGTATGTTCGGTTTATCTTTTTGATAAACTTATCGCCGCAATAGACAGCGGAAATCATCTGCGCTTGATGTTTTTCACCTTTTAGCACGGCTTCGATTGCTTTGCGCAATTTTTGTGTAGGGAGTTTTCGCTTTGTGGTGTTTGAGATTTCAATCATGAGTGATGTGTGTTGGGAGCGAGACAAAAAATGTTGTGCCTTTTCCTCTACCTTCGCTTTCAATCCATACTTTGCCGCCGTGCAATTCTACGACTTCTTTAACGATGCTTAATCCTAATCCTGTTGAGCTTTCCCCTGCGGTTGGTCGCGCCGAAAGTTTCTGAAATTTTCCAAAGGCTTTGGCGATGTCCTCTTGCGTCATGCCTAATCCTTCATCTTTGATGGTTATGAGCACTTCGGCGGTTGTTGCCTGATTTTTTTGAATCAAACCAGCACGGGCGAGAATCCCCTTTCCTTTCGGGCTATACTTTTTCAAGAAACACTCGTGATGATACAAGGCTTTGGCGTAGTTCTTTTGCTTTTTGTAGCAATGGTAAAGCCCTTCGTGTGCCTCGTAAATGCTTTCTTTCGCGCTTGATTCCTCGCCGAGTTTCAAGGCTTTTTGGTAATGCTTAATGGCTTTTGAAAGTCTGCCTGTTTTGTAAAGCACATCGGCTAATCCTGAAAGGTGCGAGCAAATGATGTATTTATCCGTTGCATTTTCCAAGAGTTTGAGTCCGCGTCGGAAATAGCCTTCGGCTTCTTTCAAGTTGCCTTTGAGTTCTTCAACATTTCCGAGATGATACAAGGGATACGCGATAGCCGTAGGGTTGTTGAGGCTTTCGGCGAGAACGAGACTTTTTTTGAGATAGGTCAAGGCTTCATCGTAACTGCCGTTCTTTCGGAAAATCACGCCGATATTGTTGTAGATGCTCCATTGTGCTTGTGTGTTGCCTTGCTTGTCATAAATGTCCAACGCTTTGAAATAGTAATTGAGGGCTTTTTCAAAAGCGTTCAGATGCAAATGCACCGCGCCGATTTGGCTATAAACTTGTGCGAGTTCTTTTGTTTCGCCTTTGCCTTCTAATCTTTCAAGGGCGAGGCTGTAATTGCCGATGCGGTCGTGCGCTCTGCCAAGCCAAAAGAGCACTTCGCTTGTATCGGCGTGGCATTGTTCGAGAAGGTCGTGCGCTTCAGCAAGCACCAGTGCTGACTTTTGAAAATTCGACAGCCGAAACTCTGCAATGCCGATGCACAAAAGACTTTGCGCCAACTCTTGCAACAAGCCTTCCTTGCGTGCCAATTCTGCCGCTTTCATGGCAAGCGCGATAGACTTTTCAGGCTCGGATTCTCTGAGGCTCGCCGCTTCTGCATTGAGCGATGTCATTTCACGATGCGTTTCCGTCATGAATTTTGGACTTCGTGTTGTCGGGATTCTGCTCTCACGTCAACTGCTTTTGGGCGAACTCGGCGGGCGCACTTCATTCTTTAAGGCTTCTTCGTGATGATTTAATTCAACCGAAATTTATCGTCAAAAAGATTTTTCAGAAGTCGACGATATTGCCCGTGATAATGCGCACTCTCTTTGCGCAAATACGACATGAACTTATAGACCACAAAGCCAATAAAGGCAAAGGTGCATATCGCCATCAGCATGAGCGCGAGTAGGTCGTAGGTTGGTCGCATGGCAAAGATAAAAGTGAATTGCTCAAATTTTGAAGTATCCACTCCGATTGCGTGTGTTTTCGGAGATGAACCACTGCCCCGTTGTTTAAGCCGATAGCGAACGTTCGTTCCAACGGCAATCCCATCGCACAGGATAGGGCGGCGCGGATTGCGCCTGCGTGCGTTACGACAACAATCGTTTCTGCTTGATATGCGCTAAGCGCATTCACAGCACGGGCAATGCGCAACTGCAAGGTAACAAATGATTCGCCTTCGGGCGGCGCAATCGTTACAAAATCTTTTGTCCATGCCTCGTAGCGAGCGCGGTCTTGGGTGTAAATCTCGTCCCAAGTTTTGCCTTCCCACTGTCCGAAATTGATTTCTCGCCATGCCGTTTCAAACACAACATCAACTTTCACGGCTTTTGCTAATGCTTCGGCTAACACACGGCATCGCAAGAGGTCGCTTGAAATCATCACACTTGGCGCAAGGGGTTTCAATTGCTCAACCAACTTTGCCACATCGGCACTGCCTTTTTCTGACAGCGCAACATTGCTTTGACCAATGCATCGCCCCGCCGTTGCTTCGGTTTCGGTATGCCTCACAAGAAAAAGATTCATCACCCTTAAGTTTTGTTGTTCGAGCAGTTTTTACCATTCGTATTTTTGTTATGCTAATTGCCCTCAATAACTTCAACTTGCCCTGTCGGTATAAGCGACTAGTAACATTCTCAACCCGTCAAAGATGTTTGATGTTCATTCGCTTTTTCGCTCCAAGTGTGAGCGGAATGTTCATCGCTCGCTGAAATAGCACCTTTGTTTTGAAAATTGAATTCCTTTTGCTAAACTCTCGCCGACTTGGTTTCGAACCCTGCTGAACCTTCACCGTTCCCCAGTGTTCAAACCCTGTTCTCTCACAAGATTGATTTCAGATGCGCATACTGCCCTGTGTTTCCGTTTCAAAGAACAGGTTGGACTTTCAAAAATGATAATGGACGAAATCAACACCGAAACAAAAGCCGTCAGAGATGCAAAAACTCATTCTTGATACGAATGTGATTGTTTCGGCACTTTTTACAAGATCTTTGATACCGATACAAAATGACTCTTTGGAATAACGACACGGAAATACAATTTTTTATAGAAGCATTAAAAAATTTTGCCTCACCAGAAAAATTATTTTATAATTTACAAAATGGTTATTTTGCCTACGTTCCAAAAGGTTCAGACGCAGAAGGGCAAACTTTACAGAGCCGAAATTCTACTTTTTAGCAAAGAACTTGTAACCAATGATATGAACTACTTTTCTTCAATGCTTTCAAAAATGAAACTTTGGAAAATTATACATATTGCAAGTCAGGAAAATACAGATATTGCAAAAGCAGAAAAATTTCTAAAGTTTTTGGGTATTCCCTTTTCGGGTAGGACTATCTGTTACAAGTCCTCGCTTCGCTGCGGGCTTTCGACTTCTATTCCTAATGTAATAAAGAATACCGCTTAATATGAAAAATAAAAAATTTGAAGTTAAAGTTTACTATACAGGATTTTGCGTTTATACTGTTGATGCTGAAAATGAAGCAGAAGCAATTTTAAAGGCAAGAAGCCTTCCAATTAATCAGAATGAAGTTCTATCCAATTTGGAAAATTGGGAAGAAGCAGACACTGCAACAGAGATAACAGATGAAGAAAGTAAAATCTGACTTGCCACTTAGCTACATTAATACAAAACTTATCGGATAAAAATAGAAACTCTAAGGGTAAAAATCGGGGGAAATAATTTCCCCCTCACTCAAATAAACAGCGGTGCCATGACGAGTGTAATTGTAGAAAGCAGTTTAATGAGCACGTGAAGCGAAGGTCCTGCGGTATCTTTGAACGGGTCGCCAACGGTATCGCCTACGACGGCGGCTTTATGCGCATCCGACTTCTTGCGATGCACTACGCCCTTTTCATCTTTGAAATTGCCTGATTCCACAAACTTCTTGGCATTATCCCATGCGCCGCCAGTATTATTAAGAAAGAGTGCCATCAAAATGCCTGCAATCGTGCCGACCATCAAGAGTCCTGCCACCACTTCTGAACCTTTCGCACCTTCTCCGCCATTTGCCGTGTAAATAAACTTGAACAGCACACCGACCACAATCGGCATAAGCACCACCAACGCTCCGGGCAAGACCATCTCACGCAACGCTGCTGCGGTTACAATATCCACGCACGCACGATAATCAGGCTTGAAATCTTTGGTAAATTCGATGTCGCCGCTGGCTAAGCGTTTGAGCGAAGCAAACTGCCGGCGCACTTCACCAATAACGGACTGCGCCGCCGAACCTACCGCACGAATCGCAAAGGAACTAAACAAAAAGACTAACATCGCTCCTAACATTCCGCCAATGAACACTTCGGGTTTTGAGAGGTCAACCGATTCTAACGGCGAGCCATAATTGCGCAGTTCATCAAGGTATGCGCTGAAAAGAAGAAATGCGGCAAGTCCTGCCGAACCTACCGCATAGCCTTTCGTGAGGGCTTTGGTTGTGTTGCCCATTGCATCGAGTTTATCGGTTTTTTCGCGCACGGATTCAGGTTGCTCCGACATTTCTACAATGCCGCCTGCGTTGTCGGTAATCGGTCCGAAATTATCCATGGCTAAAATGTAAGCCGCTGTTCCAAGCATACCGAGCGTGGCAACTGCCGTGCCAAACAAGCCTGCATCTTTCAGCCCTGAACCTTGTCCGAGAAAATACGCTGTGATAATTGCGGCAGAGATAGTCAGCACAGGCAAAGCGGCACTTTCCATTCCGACAGCAATACCGCCAATTACATTCGTCGCAGGTCCAGTTAGCGAAGCCGTAGCAATCGAGCGCACAGGACGATAGGCATACTCCGTGTAGTATTGCGTGAGATAGACGAAAATTAAGGCTGTTACCAATCCGACAATGCCACACAGGAAAAAGTTGAGCCAAAACGGTCCTAAAAACCATTTGCACGCCACAAAGAAGCCCAACGCAGTCAGTCCTGTGGAAACATAGTATCCACGATTGAGCGCATTCATGGGGTTTTCGTTGCCATCAGTCTTAACAATCAAGACGCCCACAAGTGACGCAATCATGCCAAAAGCATTCACGATGAGCGGAAAGAGCAAGACACCCAAAATTCCGACGCCTGCACTTTCAAAAGCAGATTGATTTCCGACATAGAGCGCAGAGGCGATAATCATCGCGCCGATGTTTTCTGCCGCCATGGATTCAAAAATATCGGCACCGCGACCGGCGCAGTCGCCGACATTATCGCCGACAAGGTCAGCAATCACGGCGGGGTTGCGTGGGTCATCTTCGGGAATGCCGGCTTCAACTTTGCCGACAAGGTCTGCGCCCACATCAGCGGCTTTTGTGTAGATGCCGCCGCCCAGTTGCGCAAACAGCGCAACAAACGACGCGCCAAATCCAAAACCTGCAATGAGTAAGGGAATTTTCTCAACGCTTGTTGCGCCAACGGCATTGATAACCGTAAAGAGTCCTGCAATGCCCAAGATGCAAAGCGTAACGACGAGAAATCCTGTTGCGGCGCCGCCGCGCAAAGCAATCACTAAGGCTTCGTTGAGCGAGGTCAGTGCGCCTGCCGCCGTGCGTATGTTCGTGCGAATGGCAATCCACATGCCAATGTAGCCTGAAACGACCGAACACGCCGCGCCCAAAAGAAACGAAAGCATAATCCAAAGTCCTAATTGCACAGGGTTCGTGACGGGGTCATGTTCATTTGTGGCGCGTGCAAAACCATAGAGAATGAAAATCAGCGTTGCTGTCAGAATCGCTAAGTAAAAAATTGTTCGATTTTGGCGGCTCAAAAACGCCTCCGCGCCTTCTTTGATTGCGTCAGAGACTTTCTGCATTTCGGTAGTGCCGTTGGATTTGGAGAGAATTTGGCGCGTAAGAAACATGGCAAACGCTACGCCAATCGCGCTTGCTCCGAAAACAAAACTGAACTCCATTTGTCAGTAGGTTTTATTGGAAAAGTGTTTGTTTTTGAATGTGCGAAATTACAACATTGCTTGTGAGTTTGAAACATTGCCGACCTCAATATACCACCAATACGCACAAAGAAAAATCGCACACCGATAACACGGATTGAACGGATTTGCACGGATTGTTTTAGAGTTGAAAGTTATTTCCGTGTTTATCCGTCTTATCTGTGTGCCTTTCTTCAATCTCACACAGAACAC
>Ga0308390_1001227_pt1 | contig 16884 bp, 15 predicted proteins | sample Hotspr2Sample149_FD_202358 | JGI IMG/M metagenome (GOLD analysis project Ga0308390, IMG submission 202358) | Hot spring phototrophic mat microbial communities from Mushroom Spring, Yellowstone National Park, Wyoming, United States - 20040719_149 ...
AGCAGGGGCGGAAGGAGTCGCCGCCTGCGGAGCAGGAACCGATCCGGGGCTAATCGGCGGCGTTGGTGCAGGAGCCGGTTCGGCGGTCGGCGGATCAGTGCCGGGCCGGGGATCGGTTTTGCCAGCCGTTTCTGCTACGGCCGGAAGAAAACCGGCCAGCAAAAAATAAACACATATCCACCTGGCCAAACCGGTTCTCCAGGGCATGGCAACTCCTCCTCCACAAGCCAAAGGCAAAGTCTTGGGCACAGGGAGGCTATCCCGAAATGGGTGCTCGAACGGCGGCCCCGACCATTGCCAAATCTTTCCGATTTACCAAAGTGCCCGTTTTATGGGGTTTTGGGCAGTCTGGGGGCCGCCGGGTGGTAGTACATCTGGCTAAAAACGGAATTTCAGGACAGCCTCTGGGAGAGTTGCCTGGATTATGGACCCGGACGTCAGGAGGGTCAATAGGGGGCCGGAACTGCTTGCCTCAGGGGCCACCCGAGCGACTGTCCTCCCTCCAGAAGGTCAAGCGAAGGCAGCACCGGCGCAGTCTTGGCCTGCTGGACGATTCTGGGGCCTACCACCAGAGGCTCAATAGGAAGCAGCACCGGCCTGCGACAGGGGCACCGGTCGGCCGGGGGTGGGCACCTCGAAAGCAGCCAGTTCCGTCATCATCCGATAGAAAATCCCCGGATCCACGTTCGGTTGGGACTGCTGGCCGTTGCCCACCAGGGCAAAGAGGATTTGGGTTTTGGCCTGGAGTTGATCGGCTTGCTGGCTAGTGATGGTAACCACCGCCCCTTCCGGTCCAAGGCGATCTAAATAGGCTCGGTACAGCAGGTTTTCGCCCGGCTGAGGTTCAAAGTAAAAGTCTGCCTGGGGAATGCGCGCCATAATCGGCGCCAGTCGGAATCCTGTGGCATCAAAGGCCAATAGGCCTCCTGTCTGGGCCATGCCTTCCAGAATGAAAGTGGGCGTGAGGCCTTGAGGATTGATGCGTCCCAGATGGCCGGCGAGGCAGGGGGAAGGCACTTGTTTGCAGGCCTCTGCCCAGGCCCCAGACTGAAATTGCGTAAACCGATCGATCCAGAGCCACCGAAAGCGTTCTCCGTTCCGCTGGCCCGCTTCCGGACAAGCAAGTTCCAGAATCTGGGGAGAAGCACAAAACGGCAGCGTCTCTCGATTTTTGGGGCCAGCAGTTTCTCCAACCGCCGAAGACTGGCCATCGGAGGCTTTCAGCCGAATCCGAGCTGACACCGCCATCTGGCCGTCCACTTCCCCCTGGCAGAGCATCTCCACCGGCCCGTTCGGTTTGCGGAAATCGACCAGTTGGCAGCAGATTTCCAGCCGCTGGCCCGGCTGGACAAAGCGGATGAATTTCACTCCCCGGAACGACTCAACCCCAAAGCGACGCCGAGGCCCAGGCTCGCTCAGCTCCAACAACGTCTTGGCCGCCTGCACCATCCCTTCCAGAATCAAAACCCCCGGTAGGACCGGCGCGCCGGGAAAATGATCCGCCAAATAGGGTTCCCCGGGCCGAAGGCGTTTCTCCCCCCGAATCCACCGTCCGGGAACCCAGGCCAAAATCCGGTCTAAGATCGAAAATTCCATCGTCCCTCAAGCCCCTTCCGTTGCCCGGTGCTACTGGCACCTATTGGCTGTTGCCGGTCTTTTGATCCTCCCATTCTATCCCGCAGCTATACTTCTTTGTTAAAACACTGTAATGTAACCGGAGAAACTCATTTTGAAAAGAGAGAATGTACCATTTTAGCCCCCTGGCGGGACGTGCTTGGCAGGCCCGCAAAAGCGGCCATCCAAGGCAGACATCTCCCTGGAGCCGGACCTCCGAAGCAGATCCGTCCAAGGGTTTTTCCATTCGGCTAATTTGACTGTATCTACCCGCCCGGCCCCCTACCAGATGGAGGGGCTAAAAATCGGATCGAACACCACAGATGGTGGACGTTGTTGCCGGTGGATACCGTCAAACTAAAATGTTACGAGAGAACTCCGAATTTCGTAGCCGGTTCGTGGGAGACCTCCGCCTATGACCCCCTCAGACCTCCCAAGAGCGGGCCCCGGCAGGCCCACCCCACCCTAACCCTTCATCCCACGGAGCTTCCCCATGCCACAACCCGAAACTCCATTTTCCCTAAAAAACCCCCTTGACTCCCAACACAGTATCTCATCTGATGCCGGCCCTGCCCGATCCCAGGAAGGTCTTGCCTTAAACGGGGTGGAAACGGATGAGTTACCTGGGCCGGGTCTGCTGGTAAATGGCCTGAATGAGTTCTTGGACATCCTGGTATTTTTTGCCACTCTGCAAGGCTCGGTCCAACAGTCGCCGGGCGTCGCTTTCGGAATGGCCCAGCCGGAGCAAAAGCTCATAGGTCTGCGAGACCACATCGGCCGGGGCCGATTCCTGGGGAAGTTCGCCTCGGCTGACCATGAGAGCGAACTTCGGCACTTTGCGGCGCAGTTTGGCGACGATCCGTTCGGCCGTGGCCAGGCCGATGCCCGGCAGCCCAGCCAGCACCTTAGTCTGCTGCTCTTCGATGGCCACAGCCACCTCCTGCACCGGCCGAACCATCGCCCGGAGGGCCTTTTTGACCCCCACCCCATCGACCGAACAAAACAGCTCGAAAAACTCCCGTTCTGCCTCGCTCAAAAACCCGATCAGCCGAGGGATCAGCCGACCGTGCGCCGGATTGCCCTCCAGGTACTCAATCGTATAAAGGCTGATCTGCTGGCCTATCTGCTGCTGCAATTGCCGACGGGTAAATTCCGAAATCAGCACCTCGTATTCGATCGGTCCCACTTGGAGCCGAAGCGATTCCTCGTCCAAGGCGACCAATTGCCCAGAAATCCTGGTAATCACCCGTGCCAACTCCCAGAAAAGGCGGAACAATAAGCCGGTTTTACTCCGCACTTATCCCTCAACGGTAGGCCCCGGATTTGCCCGGTATTTCGGTCTGCCCAAACCGCCAGCTTGCCCGGCATGGAGCAGGGAACCGGAGTCCCCGGGTGTGCCAGCACTTCTCGGTGGGCCGAAAGTCTCGGTCATGTGGTGCACTGGTCGGTGGGCCGAAAACATCGGCCTTATCCAGTCCTTATTCGGCCTTATCCAGTGCTTATATTATCGGCAGGCGGTCGGCTGCCTTCGGCCCTGGAGATAATAATGACACAAGGCAACGGCCAAGGCGTCGGCCACATCGGCCGGCTCCGGAAGCCGCTGCAGGCCCAATTCCCGCTGAATGGCCCGTTGCATCTGCCCTTTATCCGCCCGGCCCGAACCGGTTAATATTCGTTTTACCTGCGTGGCCGAGTAACTGACCACCGGGATGCCCGCTTGTGCCCCGGCCAGACAGATCACCCCTCGGGCGTGCCCCATCAAAATGGCGGTGCGTGGATGCTCATAATGGGCATACAGCGCCTCCAGGGCCAAGGCAACCGGCCGAAACGTACTGATCACCTCAGTAATTCCGTCCCAGATGGCCTGCACCCTGCGGGCAATTTCCCCTTGCCGACCGCCTCGCACAATCCCGGCCTCCACCAACCGGGGCCCCGACACGGTCGCATCCACCAGCCCGTAGCCGGTGATGTTCAACCCCGGATCCACTCCTAAGATCCGGCCAACCTCCATACACCTCTCCTTATCGAAACCGCCCGGCCGGATGCCCCCGCCGGCCCTTATCCCAATCGCCGGGCCTGCTGAGAATTGCCGAGCCTGGTAACAACCGCCGGGGCTTATCGCCCCCGCCGGCCCTGAGAAAAACGGCGTGCATCGAGAACCCAGTGGCTCTGCGACTGACTCGGTCCTCGTCTGGCTAGACGGAGGTAGGGCGGCCGGTTACCTGGCAAAGCTCCATTCGGTTCCGGTGGGCCGGTCTTCCAGCCGGATGCCTAGTTTGCCCAGCCGATCCCGGATCGTATCCGCCGTGGCAAAGTCCTTTTTTTTGCGGGCCTCGGAGCGAAGATCGATCAGCACCTGGATCAGGTCTCGAACCAGGTGGTCGTCCGGTTGGGCGGCGATTTCCACCGGTTTTCGGAACACGCCGAATATCCCGCCCAATTCCCGGAGGGTGACGGTGCCCTGTCGGAGGGCGGCCAGCGCCTCGGGGGTTCGGGCCGACGGTTCTTCCAACCGGCACTCATCGATGTATTTATTAATCCGGCGGAGCAGATCGAACAGATGGCCCAGGGCTGCTCCCGTGTTGAAATCGTCGTCCATGGCCTCCAGGAATCGGCTACGCAAATCGGCCACCTCCTGGAGGAAAGGATTCTCGCCGGGCTGGAACTGGCCGTCGGCCCGCCGCGTGGGAACGGGCAACCGATAGGGGTCTTCCCCGGTAATTCGCCCAAACCGGCGGAAGAAACGATAGAAGGCCTCCACCGCAGCGCCCACCTCCCGGATTCGCTGCACGCTGAACTCAATCGGCCGACGATAATGCGTCCCCAGGATGAAAAACCGAACCACCTCCGGATGGAGATTTTCTTCCTTCAGCAGAAGGAGGAAGGATTTGGCGCCGTGTCGGCCGGCCAATTTGCCCGCCTCTTGGGCTTGGATGTCGTCTTCGGGGGTGGGAGTCGGTCGGCTCATCCGGCCCCCCACCTTGACCACCGCCTCGGCATCCTGCATCAGGCCGTTGTGCATCCAGTAGCGGACCATCGGTTTGCCATGCCGGGCCTCGCTCTGGGCAATTTCGTTCTCATGATGCGGAAAAATCAGGTCCAACCCGCCGCCATGGATGTCAAACGTCTCTCCCAAGAGCCGGGCACTCATCACCGAACATTCAATGTGCCAGCCGGGTCGACCCAATCCCCACGGGCTTGGCCAAGCCGGCTCTCCCGGTTTGGACCGCTTCCAGAGGGCAAAATCCACCACCGAGCGTTTCCGTTCGCTCCCCTCGCCGCCTTCGCCCTGCATGGAGTCCAAACTGCGTCGGCTCAACTTGCCATAGTCCGGCTTCTTCGACACATCAAAATACACATCCCCATCCGCCTCGTAGGCGAACCCCTTCCGAAGCAAATCCTCAATAAACTGAATCATATCCGGAATGTGATCGGTGGCCCGAGGAAAATGGTTGATCCCGTCCACCCCCACCGCCCGAAGGCATTCCATATAGTCGGCCGTCATCTGCTCGGCCAACTGCTGCATCGGAATGCCCATCTCCCGAGATCGGGCAATCAGCTTGTCATCCACATCGGTGATGTTCACCACCCAGGTTACTTCGTAGCCGTTATAGGTAAGATACCGTTTGATCGTGTCGAAAATGACCGGGCCGACCATGTGGCCGATATGGCTCGGCTTATACACGGTAGGCCCGCAGAGATAAATCCCCACCTTGCCCGGCCGAACCGGTTCCAACGGCTCTTTGGTCCGGGAAAGCGTGTTGTAAATCCGGATCATCGCCTCTTCCTTCACCACAGACCTCACCATTCCATCTTCTAAAAGGTACCATGTTAACCGACGGAAACAACTGGCCTCTCCCCCACCCGGGGAAAGACGAAAATGCTGGATTCCTGCTTTCGCAGGAATCACACACGGGCCCCTCCATTCGGCTAAAGTGTTCCGGAATGTTACGGGCAGTCCTTCGAAGGATTGGTGGTTTTCGTCAGTAGGGCGATGGCCTGGGCCATCCATAATTGCTCTCGGCCAATCGGGCCGATCCCTTCGCCGGTTTTGGCTTTCAGGCCGATCTGCTCCGGCGGAATTTGAAGCAGGTGGGCCAAGTGCTCTCGGATCTGGGGCCAATAAGGGGCCAATTTCGGACGCTCCAAATGCACAATACAGTCGATATTAACGATCTGCCAACCGGCGGATCGCACTTTTTCCAGGACCACTTGGAGCATTTCGGCCGACGAGCGGCCCCGGTTGGCCGGGTCTTCCGGTGGAAAATACTGGCCGATATCCCCCAGCCCAGCTGCCCCCAACAGGGCATCGGTAATGGCATGCAGTAGGGCATCGGCATCGCTATGGCCGACTGAATGCCTATCATGGGGTATATCGACTCCACCTATACGGAGGGGCCCGCCCATGGCTAACCGATGCGTATCATGCCCCAAACCTACCCGCCAGGACATCTCCTATCCTTTCAGGACATCTTTTATCCTTTTATCTATGCTTTCTGTTTTGTCTAATTTACCTAATCTATCTCCTCTAAGCAGCTCTCCTAAACCTCCTCTTTTAGCTGGATGTAGCACCAACCGGTACTCTCCAGACTGCCCAACCCCCCCAAAAAACCGGCCGTTTTCTTAAACGGGAAGGGCCTGGAAGCGGTGGGGGCTGCCGCCCGGCTGCCCATTTCGGGACACCCTCTTCGGGGGCCACTGATGGGCCGGTTCATCTGCCCCCGGTCCATTCCGGGGGCACTCCGCTTCAAATCGCTGAGGGATTATATTACCGAGGGCAGTGCTTTGAAAGGGGAAATTCCCAGCGCCGGCAGCCCCCCAAGCCGCGGAGGGGCCAAAATTATCCCGTTTCCCAGGAGATATTCCCGATGGTGCCGGATTGGCAGACGAATAGGGTGTATTTTTCTCGGCTTTTGCCGAAACGGTTTCCGAATCTCTGGACAGAATTGGAAAAGACGCTGAAAGGCCACCGGGTGCCGGTCAAACTGTTGGACCATACCCGGGACATTTGGGCCAGGGATTATTGTCCTGTGCAGGTCGCACCGGGCCGATGGGTCAAGTTCCGGTTTGAACCCGATTATCTCGGGGATAATAAACATTTGATTACCACAGAAGAAATCTTGGAGCAATTGGAACATCTGGGCCAAATCCGGATGAGTCCGATTGTCTTAGAGGCTGTCCCGGAATTCCGTTTTTAGCCCGATGTACTACCAACCGGCGGCCCCCAGACTGCCAAAACCTCCTAAAACGGGCACTTTGGTAAATCGCAAGGGTTTGGCAACGGTCCGGGCCGCCGCCCAAGTACCACTTTCGGGACAGCCTCTTAGACGGTGGCAATGGAGTCGGCTCCCCCCGAAAAGCCATCCTGACCAACAAAGTCTTCCAGGAAAATCCCGATTCTCCGAAGGCCACAGTCCGGGCCGAACTGGAGCGCCTGCTGGAAGTGGAACAGTGTATCTTTATCCCGGTGGAAAAAAACGATCTCTTTGGCCATGCCGGCGGCATGGTCCGAGTTATCACACCCCATCTGGTGGTAATGAACGATTATACAGAACTTTTCCCTTTGTTGCACCAACAGCTCCGGCGCATTTTCAAGCGGCACCGTCTCGACGTCGAAGTGCTTCCCTATCCTCCGCCCAGGTCCTTTTCCTTCTTGGGCGTGCCTCGGAAAGACATCCCTATCCTGGCGGCCGAGGGCAACTACGTGAACTTCCTTCGGGTGGGCGATTTGATCCTTCTGCCCAGCTATGGCATCCCGGAGGATGAACTGGCCTGCCGAACCTTGGAGCGGCTCTGCCCGACGGTCAAAATCATCCCCCTGCCTGCCCGAGAACTGGCCGAGGAGGGAGGGGTGTTTCATGGTATCAGTTGGACGGTGCAGGTGGGCCCCTCGTAAAAGAGGCGCAGCCTGGGGCCCTCGTAAAAGCCGCCGCCTGGCCGGACCCGGAGCTCTACCCAACCGGACCCTCCAAGACCGTATGGACCTGGATCATGTTATGGGTTCGGCCGGTAACATCGGAGCCGGTCAGCAGCACCACGCGGTCGCCCGGTTGCAGGTAGCCGAGTTGGCGGCCTTTCTGGATGGCATAGGCCAACAGATCCGCACTGTTTTCTGTTGGCGCAGCCGGCAGCGGCACCACGCCCCAATAGAGGCACATCCGGCGCAAGGTGGCTTCGGAAGGGCTGGCCCCCCAGACCGGCACCCGAAATCGGTATTTCGACAGGCACAGGGCGGTCGCTCCGGTGGCGGTGGCCACCAAGAGCATTTTCGCTCCGAGTTGGTCGGCCAATTGTCCGGCGGCCCGCGCCGTGGCTTCCGTTACCGGGTCCCGTCCTTCGGCAATCGGTTCTGCAGGCGACGGTAGATAGGGCCGGTCGAACGGCTCCGTCGCCAGGGCGATCCGATGCATCATCTCCACGGCGGCCACCGGATTATGTCCCACGGCCGTTTCGGCCGATAGCATACAGGCATCCGCACCGTCCAGGATGGCGTTGGCCACATCGGTGGCCTCCGCACGGGTGGGCAACTGTTCATTTGTCATGCTCTCCAGCATCTGGGTGGCGATGATGACCGGTCGGCGCCATCGTCGGCAGGCGGCCACAATCTGCTTTTGCACGATGGCAATCTGGGCAATATCCGTCTCCACGCCCAGGTCCCCCCGGGCCACCATCACCGCATCCGCCGCCTGAATAATTGTATCTAAATGCTGGAGGGCCTCGGGTTTTTCCATTTTGGCCACAATCTGCGGCGCCGACGGATACGGCCGAAGCAATTCCCGAAGCATGGACACATCTTCCGGCCGACGCACAAAACTCAGTCCCAGAAAATCGACGCCTTGTTGGGCAGCCCATCGGGCACTGGCCGTATCCGCTTCGCTCAATGCGGGCAGACTGAGCCGCACACCGGGCAGATTCACCCCCTGTCGGCTTCGGAGGATGCCCGGTTGCACCACTTCGCATTCGACATAATCGGCCGATCGGCTTCGCACGAGCATGGCGACGGTGCCATCGGCCAGCATCAGGCGGTCGCCCACTTGCAGATCGTCGATCAATTGGGGATAGGTGGTCGTCAGTTCCCCAGGCAACAAAGGGCCATTGGACCGGACAAACCGCACCCGTTGGCCCATCTGGCAATGGAGTTGGCCACCAGGAATTTCTCCCAACCGAATCTTGGGGCCGGCCAGATCGACCAGAACGGCCACCGGTTGGCCCACCTGGCGGCTGGCCTGCCGAATCCGGTCCAGGGTCTCGGCATGTTCGGCCAGTTGGCCGTGGGCCGTATTGATCCGGAACACATCGACCCCCGCTTCGATCAAGCGGACCAGGCATTCCGGCGTCCGAGAAGCCGGCCCCACGGTGGCCACAATCTTCGTATGCGAAGCGGTCATCCGAGACATCTCCACCGCTGCCATCCCACGGGCTCCTTTAGCAACCCCCATCTGGCCAATAAGACCACAGGACCATACGCCCTCAGCCGGCCGTTTTTTATGGCCGAGGTACCTCGCCTCGGCCCATGTGGAGACAGCCTACGTATCGGCTGTTTCAGGCAGTATAATAGAAGAGGGACGGAAATGCCAAGATGGGACAGAAGCCGATGGGTGGAATAGGAATCATCTGGTTTGCGGGAAGTTATGGGGCGGCGTTGGGGCTGGAGGTGGTTCGCCTGTGGTTTGCCGGCCGGGTGCAGCGGGTGCTCCGGGTGGCTTTTGCCGGAGCCGGCCTGCTCGCCCACAGCATCTTTCTAGGCTACCGGGCGGCCACGGTGGTCGGTTCCCCGCTTTCCAGCGAGATGGATTGGTGCCTGTTGGCGGCCTGGTTGCTGGTGGCCATTTATTTAGTGTTTCTTTTTGTATATCCTCGGACGCCTTTTGGCCTGGTGCTTTTGCCGCTGGCCCTGGGGCTGATCGGGGCGGGCGGCTGGTGGGCAAGCCGACAACCCTATTCCCAACCCGCCGCCTCCCGCATCTGGGGCCTCATCCACGCCGGCGCCATCCTGCTGGCTACGGTAACCGTGCTGGTGGCCTTTGCGCTGGGCCTGCTGTATTTGCTGCAAGCCTATCGGCTCAAACGCCGCCATGGGCCGATGGAAGGGCTTTGGCTGCCGAGCTTGGAATGGTTAGAACGGATGAATGTGCGGACCCTGGCGACCGCGGTTGCTGCGTTAGCCGTTGGAGTGTTTGGCGGCATCGTGCTCAACTGGATCAACTACCAGCAGCATATTCCGCCCCTGCCCTGGCGGGATCCGCTGGTCATGACCACTTTGGCCATGTTCTGGTGGTTACTGGTTGCTTTGGTCCTGGCCGTGTGGTATCGTCCGGCCGACCAGGCCCGCAAAGTGGCCTTCATTACGATCATCAGTTTCATTTTCCTGCTGATTGCCCTGGCTGCCTTGCTGCTGATGGACACCTCCCACGGAAGAATGCGGACTCCTTGGTTGAACCAAAGCGGGCGGAACCAAACTGGATGGAGCGGCCCCTCGACGCAGATATATGCTGGGCAGGAAAGCACCTTGAAAAACGGCATCTGGGACGGCGCTACCGGCCGCCTATCCACCGGCCTGATACGGCCAACTTGCCTTTCGGAAATGCGGATATAAACAATCTATGAATCTGCTCTTGGTCGGATGCAGTCATCATCGCACGCCCTTAGCCGTCCGGGAACGGTTGGCGTTTGACGCAGCGCAAACCGTCTCCGCGCTTTCGGCCCTGCGCCGTCGATGGCCAGAAACGGAAGCGGTGCTGCTGTCCACCTGCAACCGCGTGGAGCTCTATCTGGGTGGAGAACGGGCCAGCATGCCCTCGGCCGAAGAGGTCGGAGCGTTTTTGGCCCAGTTCCATGGCCTCGATCCCGCCCTGATCCAACCCTATCTGTATGTTTATGAAGATGAGGAGGTGATTCGGCATCTGTTTCAAGTGGCCAGCGGTTTGGATAGCATGGTGCTGGGTGAGGCGCAGATTCTGGGCCAGGTGAAAGACGCCTATCAACTGGCCTGCCAGCACGGGGCAACCGGCCCGGTGCTCCATGGAGCGTTTCAGACGGCGGTGAAGGTGGCCCGCCGGGTGGCCAACGAAACCCGCCTCCATCAGCGCCGGGTGAGCATTCCCAGTGTGGCGGTCGGCGATTTCGCCCAGCAGGTCTTCGATCGGTTCGATGACAAACAGGTCTTGGTCATCGGCGCCGGCGAAATGGCCGAGGAAACCCTCCGATATCTTCAACAGGAAGGTGCCCGGCAGATCACGGTCGTCAATCGGAGTTGGGATCGGGCCGAGCAGTTGGCCCGGCGTTGGCAGGGCCGGGCCATGCCGTGGGACCAGTTGGTCCAGGCCGCCGCCGCCGCCGACGTGATCATCAGCACCACCGGCGCCCAGGAGCCGATCCTTACCGCGGAAACCTTCCGGCAGGTGGCGGCCCAGCGGCGCCGTTGGCCGGTGTTCATCCTGGATCTGGCCGTACCTAGGGATGTCGATCCGACGGTGGGCGAGCAACCGGGCGTGTATCTATTTTCCATTGATGATCTAAAAGCCACCTGTGAGGCAAACCGTCGGCAGCGGGACGCCGAATTGCCAGCGGCCATGCGGATTGTGGAAGAAGAGACCGGCCAGTTCATGGCCGACTTGCATCACAAAGCCAGCGCCCCGCTGATTATGCAGCTTCGACAAGGTTGGCAAAAACCGAAAGAAGAAGAACTCCAACGGCTTTTCAACAAGTTGCCCCAGTTGGACGAACATGCCCGGGCGGAAATCCGCCGCTCTTTCGATCGGCTGGTCAATAAGATGCTGCATTTGCCGCTGGACAGTCTCCGAGACCATGCCCGCCACGGCGTGCCCCACAGCCTCATGGACGCCCTGATCCAATTGTTCCGCCTGAAAGACTAAAAGACTTCGTGTATCCCCCGGCCATGCCCCTGCACTTTGTAGAGGAAAAAAACACCCCGAAGCCCAACGATGGGATAATTTCTTCCGGTGGATACACTCACTATAGGCTATCGCCGGGTAACCGGATCACCCCGGGCAGCCCTTGCGACCAGCGCCTATGGGGAGACCGGACGGCACCTTGCAGACCGCGGGTCGCTCGAAGGCCGAGCACAGAAGCACTGCCCTCCGGAATGGCCGCTGGGTGGATCATCTCCTCCGGAGGGGATTACTTGTATTGCTTGGCGAAGTATTCTTTACTGCCCTTGGGATCGGCTTTCATGGCGGGTTTGCCTTCGTCCCAATTGGCCGGGCAAACTTCCCCGTATTTTTCAAAATGTTGCAAAGCTTTGATGACCCGAAGGGTTTCCGGCACACTGCGTCCCAGAGCCAGATTATTGATCACTTCATATTGGACGATTCCTTCTCGGTCGATCAGAAACAGCCCCCGTAGCGCCACCCCACTGGGCAACAACACGCCATAGGCAGCCGAAATCTTTTTATCCAGATCGGAAATCAGCGGATAGCGAATCTCCCCTAACCCGCCTTCCGATCGGGGCGTATTCCGCCAGGCCAAGTGGGTATAGTGGCTATCCACCGAACAACCTAACACTTGAACGTTGAGCTTTTCGAACTCCTCAAGGGCATCGGAAAAGGCGATAATTTCCGTCGGACACACAAAGGTAAAGTCCAACGGATAAAAGAACAACACGACATATTTGCCCCGGTATTGGGACAGGGAAATTTCCTGAAATGAGCCGTCCGGCATGACGGCCTGTGCTTTAAAATCCGGCGCCGGCGAGTTGACAAGTACGCTCATCGTGTGCTCTCCTGTAGGTTAAGGAAATGATTTACACCTTACAACGATTTACATGTTACCATAAACCCCTCTCCGGGAAACGAAGGGACCGGCTGGGGTAGCAGCAGCCAACCACCCGAACCGCCCTCCGATAGTTTCCCAGGCTCCCTGGGCAGGGAAGCGGCTAGGGGCTTTGTTTAACGTGGAAACTAATTTTATCCATCCTGGCAAGGAAGGCAAGAGGACTTCCAGAGCATCCATTGCAAATTTTTCCCCTAAGTTATTTTTGAATAAAGAGTTATATAAAAACAGAAAATTTAGGAAAAATTTTTGGCCCTACCCAGGGGAATACCGTCCATCCTTAGAGGCTGTCCCGAAAATCCGTTTTACCCTATCCGAACGGTTCCAGCCTGGAACCCGTGGATATCAGAAAACTCCTGTTTTTGTAGGATTGTAGCCACTGGATGGCCAGCCTCGGTTGGCTGCCAACATCCAGATTCGGTAATTTCGGGACAGCATCTCAGGCTTGGCGCTTGGCGGGCCGACAAGCCGGAATTTACCGGAGGAGCACCCACGACGTAGCCCCTCGGGCCTCTCGGACCCACTTCGGAAAGGCACCCTCCTCCTATATCTACCTGTCCTATATATCTACCCTTCTCCTATATCCTGTATCCTGTATGCTGGGGCCAAACTGCAAAAGCAGGTCCTTTCGACATCAGGGTTCGAGTGGGGCAGTCAGGGCAGCGATGCCTCACACCCCCGAAATACAAACCCCCGAAATCGGGTAGCGGATTCCCGGAGGGTTTGCCATAGTCCTTCAGACGCCGATCCTGGACTGGACCCTCTTTCAAGGAGACTGTGCCGGCTGGGAAGGGCACTCCTCCGGCAACGAGAAAAGATAAGGTTGGATTTGTTCGAGTTTTTTCGGGCCGATGCCGGGGACCTTATCCAAGTCTTTTACGCAGCGGAATGGGCCTTTGGAGAGTCGATATTCCACAATCCGACGGGCCAAGGCAGGACCAATGCCGGGCAGTTGGGCCAGTTCCGGCCAGGAGGCCTGATTGATATCGACGCGGAAGTCGGCCTGGAGCGGCTCCGCCTGGTCGATATCCACCAACCCCTCCTCGGGGTCTGCCTGGCAGTGCGCCCAAACGACCATGCCCAGTCCCCCCAGCACCACCAGAGCAGCTACCACCGCTTGATCCGAGCGTCGGAGGAGCCAGCTAGGCTCGCCCGGAGACCTGACCTCCTGCGCTCCTGTCCGGGGAGGGAGAGATTCCGGGGGAGCTCCTGCCGATGCCGGGCCGGCCACCGAAGAGGCTGCCCCTGCCAGGGCCTGGACTTTCCCCTCGGCCGCCGGGCCCAAGGAAACCCTGCTTCGGGACGCCGATGTCGGCCCCGTCTCATCCCCTCCAGGCCGACAAAAACCAAACTGTTTGAAAAACTTTTCCCAATTCATACCTTTTGCCCTAGTGGGTTTCCTATTGGCATCCGCCTATCTCAGGCGCACCCGCCCCATCCTCTTGGCAACCATTCGGAGGAAAGAATATCTTTGTAGTTTGACTGTATCTACCCGGCCAAGCCCCCACAACTTGTAGGGGGTAAGAATCGGCTCAAACCCAACAGATGGTGATAATTACTTCCGGGAGATGGAGATACAGTCAAGGTAGTATTCTGCCCAACAAGAAAACCCATTCCCCAGATGACAAAAAAGAGGCCTTCAAACAGGGGAATTCGCATCATGCCCTGCAGAACAGAATGCTCCAAAGGACCCCTTCCTAGAAAAACTTATAACATTTTAGCTTGACTGTATCCACCGGGAAGAACGACCCACTCTGTGGTATTCGATCCGATTTTTAGTGGCTATAACTGGTAGGGGGCGGGCCGGGGAGATACCGTCAAACTAAAATGTTCCTAAAAATTGTAGCCCCTGGGTTCCGGTGGATACCGTCGTAGTTTGCCTGTATCCAACCGGCCTAGCCCCTACAACTTGTAGGGGAGAAATGTCGGCTTGTACCCCACAGATTGTGGGATTCACTTCCGGTGGATACACTCAAAAGTGAGGAGCGGAGTGCATGCAGGGGGATTTTATCCAGACGGAGTGGGACGCACGGACCGAGGCGCAGTGCCGGCAGGTGGTACGCCTGGCATTGGCTGAGGACCTAGGCCAGCAAGGCGATCTTACCAGCCAAGCCCTGGTGGACGCCGATCTGCTCGGTCAGGCAGTGCTGGTGGCCAGACAAGCAGGCATCTTGGCCGGGCTGGCTGGGGTTCCTTCCCTTTTGGCAGAGGTGGAAGCCTGGTTGGAAGCGGCGGCCGAGCGGGCTTCGGCTTCTGGGCCAACAGCCACTGCCGATCGGCTTCGATGGACCCCCTTGGCCGAAGACGGCCAACCGATCCAGGCCGGACAAACGGTGGGCCGGCTCGAAGGTCCCGCCCGAAAAATCTTGGGATGTGAACGGATTGTGCTCAATCTGGTGGGGCGGCTTTCCGGCATTGCCACGCTGACCCGGCAGTTTGTGGAGGCGGTGGCCGGCACCGGCGCCGCCATCTACGATACCCGGAAAACGACGCCCGGCTGGCGCCGACTGGAAAAATATGCCGTCCGATGCGGGGGAGGGCGAAACCATCGATCCGGACTTTTCGACGCCATCTTGATCAAAGACAATCATCTGGCCTTCTGCCAGGGCCAACTCCGACCAGCTCAAGCCGTCCACCAGGCACGTCTCTACCTCCGCCAAATCGGCAGACCCGATCTGCCGGTGGAAATCGAAGTGGATCGGCTCGATCAGTTGGAAGAAGTCCTGCCCGCCGATCCGGACTTGGTCCTGCTGGACAATATGTCCCCGGACGAGCTACGGCAGGCGGTTCAGTGCCGAAATCAGATGAATCCCCGCGTCCTGCTGGAGGCTTCGGGCGGGGTTCGGCTGGAGACGGTTCGGGAAATTGCCCAAACCGGGGTTGATCGGATCAGTGTCGGGGCGCTGACGCACTCAGCTGCCAGCCTCGATCTGGGCCTGGATTGGCTCCCTTAGGGCGCTAGTGCGCTTGGCAAACGGCAGCAGCTGCCGTGGCCCCCAGTCCCACTGCCTCCCCACGCCTGACGGTCGTTGGCACCTGCCTAGTGGGACTGGATACGCCCGGGCAGGCCCCGCAAATTGGAAGGGGCAAAAACGGGGCCCCCCGGAGTGTGGTAATTACTCCCGTGGGATACCGTCAAGCTAGTGTGTGCGGCGGGTGGACACAGGGCCAAAGCACTGGAAGTTTCCTGGTCTTTATCTAGAGCCGGGCACCCGCCTGGTGAAAAGCTAGGAACCAGGATAGTGCAAAATTGTCCAGCTGGGGAACCAGGATTCGAACCTGGACTAACTGATCCAGAGTCAGTTGTGCTGCCGTTACACTATTCCCCAGTGGGTAGAAGGTTGCTGGTAGGGTAGGTCTGCACAGGCTTTTGTAAATTTTATTGAATTTTTAAAAAGAAGAAAGTTCCCCTCCTGAGTATTTTATGGTAATCTAAGAGGCTGTCCCGGAATTGCGCTTTTAACCGGATGGACTCCCCAAACGGACGTGCCCAGCCGCCAAAACCCTAATTTGACTGTATCGGCCCGGCCAGGCCCCTCAACTTGTAGGGGGTAAAAATGGGCCCGAACCCCACAGACTGGGGTAATTACTTCTGGTGGATACAGTCAAACTTAATAAAAACGGGAATTTGGGTAAACCTGAAGGGTTTGGAAGGGGCTGGGGTATCGGACCTCACCAATTTCGGGAAAGCCTCTAAGGCATATTCCCCGCCGGAAAACACCCGCCCCCATCCCACCTAAGTTAAGTTATTTCACCCCTAAGCTATTTAACCCCACATTTCTTCTTTTGTAAAGTCTGGTTCTTCGACGAAAAGGGAGGTTCATTATGGAGCGAAGAGTACCCTTCCGAAATGCCACTTTAAGATGGGCTATTGTAGCTATTTTGTGGGGAATCTGGGAGGCTACGAACCTGCTTGACCCCCCTCTGGAATGCTTTCAAAATCCCTCATTGGGAGGGGAACCGGAAAAGCCAAACTCCTCGAAAGCCCCAAAAGAGGCCCTCCCCGCTCTGACGGCCGAGCAGATCGAGGCCGATTGGCGACGCCAGGATGCGCTCCGGATGGTCAAGGCCGATCCGAAAGGCCCTCACCAACTTTCCCCCGGTTGGGTGGTTCGGCCAGAACAGGATGCGGCCGGGGGCGTGGACGGCCAAAAAACCGGCAAGTGGGGCTTCCATACCGCCTACCAAAAAGACCCCTGGTGGCAGGTCGATCTGGGAGAGCCTGTTCGGCTGGGCAAAGTCCTCCTCTGGAACCGCTGCGACGCCTGCTCGGAACGCAATAGCCGGATTCTCGTCTCGGTAAGCCAGGACGGAAAAGAATGGACAAAAATATATCAACACAACGGCCTCGTCTTCTACGGCCAAACGGACGGCAAACCGTTGGCAGTGCCCCTCCAGGGCATCCAGGCCCGATACGTCCGGGTGCATCTGGAAGGCGAAAATTACCTGCATCTGGACGAGGTGGAAGTCTTTGCCGAG
>Ga0308390_1001229_pt1 | contig 16879 bp, 14 predicted proteins | sample Hotspr2Sample149_FD_202358 | JGI IMG/M metagenome (GOLD analysis project Ga0308390, IMG submission 202358) | Hot spring phototrophic mat microbial communities from Mushroom Spring, Yellowstone National Park, Wyoming, United States - 20040719_149 ...
ATGGATTCTTCAGGTTTTTGTTGACGAAATCCCAGTTGATCACATCCCAGAAACCCTCGACGAATTTCGGCCGGGCATTCCGATAGTCGATGTAGTAGGCATGTTCCCACACGTCAAGAGTCAGGAGCGGTTCCTTGCCGTGTTTAAGGGGTGTGTCGGCATTTCCCAGCGGCATGATTTCCAGTTTTCCGGAAGGATCCAGGGCGAGCCAGGCCCAGCCGGATCCAAACAGTTTCACCGCGGCCGAGGAGAACTGCTCTTTAAACTTGTCGAAACCGCCAAAATCCCGTTCGATCATCGTGGCGATTTCACCGGACGGGGCTTTACCTCCTCCCGGGGACATGCAGTGCCAAAAGAAACTGTGATTCCATGCCTGTGCCGCGTTGTTGAATACCGGTCCGGCCGGGGCCTCAATAACCAGTTTGCGCAGGGGGAGTTCCGACTCAGGCTTGCCTTCCACCAGGCCGTTCAGGTTGGTGAAATAGGCCGCGTGATGTTTGCCGTAGTGGTACATCATCTGTTCTTCGGAGACAAAGGGTGCAAGGTCTTTCAGGTCATACGGCAGAGGGGGTTGCACAAAACTCATGGTCCATTCTCCTTTCGCTGTGGTTGCGGGCCCCTGAAAAATATCCACTTACATCCAAATGAACACGTTGCCCGGCGGGCTTATTCCGGAGGGGAACGGATCGGCGTAGCATTATGCCGTGGTTTTCAGGACGTCGGCAATGGCCCCGCACAGGCGATCCATGTTGTTCGGGGTCATACCGGCCACGTTGATCCGGCCTGACCCGACAATGTAGATGGCGTACTCTTCGCGCAGCCGCCGCACATGTTCCTTGTTCAGTCCGGAGAAAGAGAACATGCCTTTCTGGCGGGTGATAAAGGAAAAGTCCTGGTCCACCCCTTTGGAGGCGAGGGTTTCAACGAACAGCCTGCGCATGTCGTTGATCCGGTCACGCATGGCTGTGACTTCGCTTTCCCACAGCGCGCGCAGATCAGTGTTGTTCAGGACGGTGGTGACGATGAGGCCGCCATGGGCTGGAGGATTCGAATAGTTGGCCCGGACGGCCTTTTCCACCTGGCTGAAAACGCGATTGACGGTGTCGGAGTCCACGGCGATCATGCTCAGCGCGCCGCACCGTTCGCGGTACAGCCCGAAATTCTTGGAGAAGGAACTGCATACCAGGGCTTCCGGCACCAGATTAACTACCGCACGGACGCCAACCGCGTCTGCATTCAGGCCGTCCGCCAGCCCCTGGTACGCGAAGTCGATCAGGGGGAGCCACCCCCGCTCAGCGGCAATGCGCCCGACTTCGGTCCACTGCGCCGGGGTCAGATCGATACCGCACGGATTGTGGCAGCAGCCGTGAAGGAGTACCACGTCCCCGGCGGGAACGCCCCGCAGGGTCTCGATGAAGGCCTCCCAGCGGATATCTTTTGTTTCGGGATCGTAATAGGGGTACTCGGCAACCGTGTGACCTGCCGCCTGGAATACGGCCGGATGATTAGCCCAGGTAGGGTCGCTCATCCAGATTTTTTTGGAACCGAAACAGCGGTACAGAAAGTCAGCCGCCACCCGCAGTGCTCCGGTTCCCCCAGGGGTATGGACCGTGCGGATCCGGCCCGACACGGCCAGATCGGTTCCAAAGATGACAGGCTCCACCGCGTTGCCGAAAGCGGGATCTCCCCCGATGCTGAGATAATTCTTGGTATCTTCTGTATCCAGCAAAATCTTTTCTGCCTTTTTGACGCACGCCAGCACGGGGGTGCGGTTGTGTTCATCCTTGTAGACCCCGACTCCAAGGTTGATTTTTTCGGGCCGGGGATCTTTGCGGAAGGCTTCAGTCAATCCCAGGATGGCATCGGGCGGCGCCATTTCCAAACCGTTGAACATACGTAATTCTCCTCACAGGTTGAGTTGGGGAATTATATCGTGATCTGATGAAAGTCGAAAAATAAACCGGCTCTGAAAGGATCGATCCATGTTAACATCCTGGATGCTTATTCTGTGTGGACTGTGCGGCGCGGAGGATTTCTTTTCAACGCGGATAGAGACGCTGCGGTTTCAACTGGAACGGCTGGAAACCATTGAAGTCGCGGAACCCTTCCGGGAGGAGAAAAAGACCCGGCTGCAGTCCCTGCGGGAACTGCTGGCCGCGCCAGTGAAGGATGAGACTGATTTCAACGGACGGTACGGCGCACTGGATGAGGCCCGGACATGGCTGCTGGCCCACGCCGTGGAACGTCCGACCCGCGCGGAAGTGATGTTCCGGGAACTGGATACGGCATGGCAGGTCGGAAACGGGGTCTTGCAACTGGAATGGCGCCGGGATGACTTTTCCATGACGCTGTCGGACGCCTCTGTGGCATGGCGGTTTTTGCCGGCTGGTGAACGGGACGTGGTGTTTGAGGATGCGGCGATCGGGTTCAAATCCGCCCGGATGGTGAACGTGACCCCATTTCACCCGGGATACGGCGCGGGACTGCAGATGCAACTGGAAGATTTTCCGGAGAAACCCGGTTTTGCCGTGTGGATAACCGTGCAACTGATCGGCCGGGAAATGGTGATGGACCTGGCGTTTCAGCCGGATGTGGCCGGTCTGAAGTATGTGGACTGGCCCAAGGCGGTGGAAACGGGCAACAGTGCCGGAGAGATGGCGGTTATTCCGCGCATGCAGGGAATGCTGCTGCCGGGAAACTGGGCGCGTCCGCTGGAGGCTGAAGAACTGTTCAACTCCCGGTCCTTCTACATGCCGTGGTGGGGACACCTGCGGGAGGGTCACGGCATACTGGCAATTGTGGAAACCCCGGATGACGCGGGTGGTGTGTACCGTCATGCCGCGGGAGGCCCTACTCGGGTGGCGCCCCGCTGGTACGCGAGTCTGGGCCTGCTGCGATACGCCCGGACCATTCGTTACGTCCTTCAGCCGGAGGCCACGCATGTGACTTTGGCAAAACGGTACCGGCGGGCGGTGATCGAACGGGGTGATTTTGTCTCCCTTCGGGAAAAATCGACGAGAACGCCAGCGCTGAACGAGGTGATCGGTCGACCTGTCATCCACCAGGGCAGTCTGTACCACTTCGTTTCCGACTCGGCCCTGTTCAACAAGCAGCAAATGGAGGCCAATCACCAACTGCAGACCTTCGATGAACTGGCCGGGATTCTTCAGGAGTACAAAAAGGCGGGTATCGAATCGGCCTACGTGCATCTGGATGGCTGGGGATTCTACGGATATGACAGCGGACATCCGGATCCCCTTCCGGTGGGCCCTGAACAGGGTGGCTGGGACGGCCTGAGACGGTACGCCGATACCTGCCGTGAACTGGGGTATTTCTTCGCGCTCCACGACAATTACCGGGATTTTTACTTCAACGCGGTGTCATTCGACGACCGGATGGCTGTGGTGCGGCTGGACGGTTCCCGGGAAGAACACAGTACATGGTGCGGCGGGCGGCAGGTCATTCTGAATCCGCGGTTCGCGCCGGAATATGTCCGGCGGAACCACGATCTGTTCGCGCTGCATGGCATTCCGGTGCAGGGCACGTACATCGATGTGTTCTCCGTGGTGCCTTTGGAGGAGAGTGCTCAGCCTGGCATGCCACTGACCCGCAGCGACTGTGCCCGCTACCGACGTCAGTGCTTCGAAATGCTTCTGGCCCGGGGGTACGTTGTCAGTTCCGAGGAGGGCACGGATTATCTGGCACCTGTGCTGCATCTGGTGCATCACGCGCCATACGCGACCTATCCCCGGATCGGAGGGGGGGACGCGTGCGGTATCCCCGCGCCGCTGTTCAGCCTGGTCTACCATGACGCCCTGCTGATTCCCTGGGAAATGGGGGATGACGGCGGCTGGGGAATTCCCCGTGGCGATTCGGGCCGGCTGCACTGTCTGCTGAATGCCGGGCTCCCCTATGTGTATTCCGCAGATCCGGAAGCGGTGCGGCGTGTGAATGAAGCGGCGGAACTGGCCCGGTACTGCGGCATGTCGGAAATGGTCAGCCATGAATTTCTGGGGGAAGGATATCGCCGTCAGAAAAGCGTGTTCAGTGATGGGACGGAAGTCATGGTGGACTTCGCGACGGGAGAATACCGCATCCATTATCCCTGACGGGATTCAGACACGCCGAAAATAGCGGACCACTGCATCCACCAGCGCGTCCACGGTATGCACTGAGGGCTCCAACGCGGGCTGGTATCCGCAATCTACAGCCGCGGCGGCAGTGACCGGCCCCAGCACGCCAAAGACCGCGTCCGGGCACGCATGGGTGAATCGTTTTCCGGTCAGGGCATGGAAGGCGCGGACCGCCTTGGCATTGGTGAACAGCACCAGCCGCGGATTGAACTGTACCAGCACGGCCATGCGTTCGGTATCCTCCGGTATCGGCACCACCCGGTAGGATGCCAGTTCAGTCACATCAGCTTCCGCCTCGCGCAATGCGCGGGCCAGGGATGTTCGGGTCAGGTCAGAACAGGGCAAAAGTATCCGGCGTCCCTGAATCGGTTGTCCTTCGTCCCGTGCCGTCATCAGACGGATTAGTTCACCCCCGTCATAACTGTCCGGAGTTACGTCCGGCCAGACATGGGCGGCCCGGGCGGCCTGGCAGGTAGCCTCACCCACCGCGGCGATCCGCAGAGATGGAAAGGCCCGCAGGTCACGTTGCCGCTGTTCCAGGGTTTCCGTCAGGAATCGGACGGCGTTTACACTGGTCAGTACCAGCCAGTCGTATTGCTCGAGGTCGGCGGCGGTCCGGGATTCCGGAAGAGGCTCCAGCCGAAAAACCGGAAACAGAAACACCTCCGCGCCCAGGGCCCGCAGACGGGTTTCAAGGGGACCGACGCGGTTTTCCGTGTGAGTCAGTACGATCCGGACACCGTGCAGGGGACGCCGCTCGAACCAGTTGAGCTGATCCCTCAGGGAGACGGTTTGTCCCAGGATCAGCAGCGCGGGCGGATCCACGGCTTCTGGTGACAGGTTACACAGACCGGCCAGAGTGGTGACCCGGGTTTCCTGGGTTCCCCAGGTGCCCCAGCGGATGCAGGCTGCGGGCAGATCATCGGGCAGGCCTTTCCGCATCATACATTCCGCGACAGCCGCGCATCGTCGGGCGACCATAAAACAGACAATTGTTATTTCCGGATGCCAGCCGTTCAGAAGGGTCTCCAGCCGAAGCAAAGACGGCTCGTCATGGACCGTGATAAAGAGGGCTGCCGCGGACAGTCTCCGGTGGGTGATCGGGATTCCGGCATAGGCCGGAGCAGCATACCCTGAGGTGACGCCGGGGACCACTTCCCAGGGAATTCCGGCCGCTGTGAGGGACATGGCTTCCTCTCCCCCGCGTCCGAATATGAACGGATCACCGCCCTTGAGCCGCACGATCGCCCGGTACTTTTGGGCCAGCGCGATGAGCAGCGCGTTGATTTCCTCCTGCGGCAGGCTGTGTTTGGCCGATCTCTTGCCTACGTAGATCTGTTCCGCGCCGGCACAGAGAGCGAGCAGTTCCGGGTGAATCAGATGGTCATATACGACCGCGTCCGCCATGGCCAGGCATTCCCGTCCCCGGACGGTGATCAGTCCCGGATCGCCGGGGCCCGCGCCGACGATATAGATTTTCCCTGTTTCGCCGGCCGGAAGGCGCGAAAATAGATGTTTTGGATCAGTCAATGGTTAAACCCTTGCTTGAATTCAGCCGCTCATAAAAGCATAATGCGTTTTTAACCTGACGGTTACGCGGAGGATATCGAGATGGCCTCATCGTATCTGGGCCCCATAGATTATGGCGTTATTATTGCCTATTTCCTGGTGCTGATCGGTATTGGTGTATTCCTGAAAAACATGGCGTCGGCCAGTATTGCCGATTATTTCATCGGGGGACGCAGGATACCGTGGTGGGCCCTGGGCATTACCGGCATGACGTCCTTTCTCGACATGACGGGCACCATGATCATCACTTCATTTTTGTTCCTTCTGGGGCCGCGCGGCATCTACATCGAATTTCGGGGCGGGGCTGTCCTTGTGCTGGCCTTCTGTCTGCTTTGGACTGCCAAATGGCACCGCCGTTCACAATGTATTACCGGCGCGGAGTGGAACATATTCCGGTTTGGTGACGGGCCGGGCGGCCGATTTGCCCAGGTGGTGAATGTTCTGGCGAATCTTGTGAGTACCGTGGGCATGCTGGCCTACCTCATGAAAGGGGCGGGGCTGTTTCTTTCCATGTTCATGCCCTTCACGCCGTTGACCTGCGCGCTGGTCATGGTGGGTGTGGCCACGTTCTACACGGTGCTTTCAGGATTTTACGGGGTGGTGGCCACGGACCTGTTTCAGGCACTGCTGATTATCTGCGTGGTGATCATCATTTCAGTGATGGCATTTTTGCGGGTGGATGATCCTGCCGCCCTGGGGGCCATAGCGGAACAGGTGACCGGAAACAGCCAGTGGCTGACATCTGTTCCCCACTGGAAAACCACCATGCCATCCGCCTACAAGGCTTATGAATCTCTGTTTATGTTTGCTTTTTTCTATTTTCTCCGGAATTTTCTGTGGGGTCTTGGGTCGGGTCAGGATCCGAAGTATTTCGGGGCCCGGAATGATCGGGAATGCGGCACCCTTAATTTTCTTTGGATCGCAACCATGTCATTCCGATGGCCGATGATGATGGGTTTTGCCGCCCTGGGGGTGATGCTGGTGCATCGGCTTTTCCCCGATCCTTCCACCATATCGGCGGCGACCGAGGTTGTTAAACAGTTTTTCCCGGCGGTGGGCGAAGCCCAATGGAGCACGGTGGTCACCCAGATCGCCTATCAGCATATTCCGGTACCGGGCGAACTGATTCAGCGGCTGCGGGAACTGCTGGGAGACGACTGGCAGCGCAAACTGCTGCTGACCAGCTGGCACGGCACGGTCAACCCTGAAAATATCCTGCCCGCCGTGCTTCTGTACGAAATACCCTATGGCCTGCGGGGACTGATGCTGGCGGGACTGCTTGCGGCGGCCATGTCCACCTTTGACTCCACGGTGAACATGACCAGTGGTCTGATGGTTCGGGACTGGTACCAGAAATACCTGCGGCCAGCAGCGTCCAACCGGGAACTCATCGCCGCCAGTTGGGTAGCCTCCATTCTGCAGGTGGTTTTTGCCATCCTGATGGCCTACTCGGTCAAGAGCATCAACGATATCTGGGGGTGGATCATCATGGGCCTGGGAGCCGGACTGATGATTCCGGTTGTGCTGCGTCTGTACTGGTGGCGGTTCAACGGCGGAGGGTATGCGGTGGGGACGTTCGCGGGACTGGCCGCGGCGGTGGTGCAGCGCTGGCTGTGGCCTGATCTGGATGAACGGCTGCAGTTTATTTTTCTGGGGTGCATCGGACTGGCGGGGGCAATGGCAGGAACGCTGCTTACGCCGCCGACGGATTACACGGTACTGGAGCGGTTTTACCGGATTACCCGGCCCTTTGGATTCTGGGGGCCGTTCCGGGAAAAACTGCCTCCGGGTGAACGGGCCATCATGGACAGAGAACATTTTTATGACATGATTTCCCTGCCTTTTGCGCTGACATGGCAGGTGACGCTGTTTATTCTTCCCATGCAGTTCGTAATTCACAATTTCAGCGGATTTATCATTACGCTGGGCATCAATCTGATTGGCCTGGCCGGACTGTATTTCTTCTGGTACCGACACCTTCCGGCGGAGAACATGGTGTACAATACCGATGAACCCGGGACAGTACAGCCCGTGGTGGAACAAAAGGGGGCATAATCCGGTTAACATAGCGTTGTGGAAAAAGGCATGTGGCGGTTCGCGCAGATATCGGATCCTCATCTGGCCAGTAACCGGGATGGTACATGGAACAACCGGTTCCTGTGTTCCATGATGCCAGGTGTTATGGACTGTCTTCGGGAGGACCTGAAAAAAGAGCAGCCGGAGTTTGTGCTGGTGACAGGTGATCTGTGCAGCCGGCCGGACCGCGACGCGGTTTACGAAGCTCGGGGTATGTTGGATTCGTTGGGCGTTCCTTACTATCCCGCTGGCGGGAATCATGATTTCTACGGCAGAGATTCGCGGGCCTGGTTTCTGGATGCGTACCGTCACAGACTTCCCACTGAAGACACGGTATATACCTTCTCGTGGAAGGGCATCCGTTTCTGTGTGCTGGATCCCTGGTGGCGCTGGCCTGACGGCTCACTGATGCCGGTGTCGCCGGATCATGCCATGGAACATATGGATGAAGATCTGGACGGCCTGGCATGGGGCATACCGCCGGAACAGTTCACGTGGCTTGAATCCGTGTTGCGATCCTGTCCGGAAGAACCGGTATTTGTGATATCTCATTTTCCGGCAGTGCCTATACCTGATCGGTTTCGTGTGTCATGGCTCCAGGACGGCGGCTGTCTGGATAACGGCGATCTGCTGGTGGATCTGCTTTCCTCCCATTCCAACGGGCTTGGTATCCTCTCGGGACACGTGCATCTTCACTTTATCGAGCGGGTTGGTAAAGTCTGGCAGATTGCCACAGGCGCGTTGCCGGAATATCCGGTGGAATACCGGATCTTTGAAGTGCACGGTGACCGGATTGAGGTGTTTACGCGGGGGCTTTCCGATGCCGGATTTGCCGCCCGTTCCCTGATTCCGGGACGGGATCTGACCCGCGGCACGGACGCGGACCGTCACGCCGTGATTTCCTTCCGATGGTGAGGGGGATCTCCTATTTCTCCGTTGTTCTTATCAGATCATTTGGAACTCAGGAGCCGGTGAATGACACCCAAGACACTCTTAGTGAAAATTATGAACCGGGAGGACCTGGGCGATCAGGAAGCATCAACACTTATGGAATTGTTGATCTCCGGTGACCTGCCTCAGGCCATGGCCGGGGCCCTGCTGACGGCACTGCGCATGAAGCGGGAAACCAGTGAGGAACTGGCGGCGATGGCCCGTGTTCTGTTGAAGCACGCGCCTTCGGTACCCTGCGCGCGCAGGCCGCTGCTGGATACCTGCGGAACCGGTGGTGACGGGCTGGGTACGTTCAACATTTCTACCACCGTTGCGTTTGTGGCGGCGGGGGCCGGGGTGGCCGTGGCTAAACACGGTAACAGAAGCGCTTCGGGCCGGTGCGGGAGCGCGGATGTGCTGGAATCGCTGGGGGTGGAAATCGATCTTTCCCCAGAGGCAGTGGGGCGGTGCATAACTGAGACAGGAATTGGATTTCTGTTTGCCCGTTCCTTCCACCGGGCGGTGGGCAACATGGCTCAGGTACGGAAGGATCTTGGGGTTCCTACGGTGTTTAACCTGCTGGGGCCGCTGGCGAATCCGGCGCGGCCGGACTGCCAGTGCATGGGGGTGAATGACGGGTCTCGCCTTGAGGAAATAGCACGGGTTCTGTCCAGTCTAGGTGTGAAACACGCTTTTGTGGTGGTCGGCTCGGACGGGATGGATGAGGCCGCCCTGCACGGACCGACGGACGCCGTGGAAGTGCGGGATGGGATGTTGGTCCGGCACCGCTGGCATCCGGAGGATTTCGGCGTTGATCCGGCGGACCTGAACACCCTGCAGGGCGGTGACGCGGCAGAAAACGCGCGGATTCTGCGGCGGATTCTTGAAGGTGAAAAAGGGCCGCGGCGGGATGTGGTGCTTGTCAACGCCGCGCTGACCCTGATGGCGGCAGATCTGGCGGACTCGCCCAGGGAAGGGACACGGCTGGCCGCGGAAGTGATCGACTCAGGCGCGGCAATGGCGAAACTGGATGCGTTGATCCGGTTCACCAGGGAATACCGCGTCGAAAAGGAGTAATTCCGCATGATCCTGGATGAGATCATAGCCTGGAAACGGCAGGAAGTGGCGGAAAAGCGGCGTCGGATACCGCTGGAAACCATTGCGGAAGCAGCGGCATCGGCTCCGCCCTGTCGGGATTTCGCCGGGGCCCTGCGCCGCCCCGGCATCACGCTGATTGCGGAATTCAAACGCCGCTCACCGTCCCGGGGAGAAATTCTTCCCGATGGTGATCCGGCCGCGGTGGCCCGGGTATATCATGACGCGGGGGCAGAGGCACTGTCCGTGCTGACGGACGCCCGTTATTTTGGGGGATCCATGGCTGACCTGGCCAGCGCCCGGGAAGCGGTTCCCCTCCCCTGCCTGCGCAAGGAATTCATCATTGATCCTTACCAGGTGTACGAGGCCCGGGCGGGCGGCGCGGATGCCATCCTGCTCATCGTGCGGGTGCTGGATGATCGCGCGCTGCGCACTCTGCTGGAGACCGCCGGGCGGCTTGGTCTTGCCTCACTGGTGGAAACCCACAGCGAGGAGGAGGTTCGCAGGGCTGTGGACGCCGGCGCGGCCATCGTCGGCATCAACAACCGGGATCTGGACACGCTGTCCATGGATCTGCAGACCACCATGCGCCTGCGTCCGCTGGTGCCGGGCCATGTTTTGCTGGTCAGTGAAAGTGGTATTCGGACGCGGGAAGATGTGCAATGTCTTGAGGATGGCGGCGTGGACGCCGTGCTGGTGGGGGAATCCATCCTGACCAGCGGCGATCCTGGCCGGAAAATCCGGGAACTGCTGGGGTATGATACGGATTAAGGTTTGCGGTATTACTTCGGCCGAAGACGCCCGGGCGGCCTGTGAGGCCGGCGCGGACGCGCTGGGGTTTGTGCTGGCTCCGGAAGCGGCGCGGCGCAAACGGTATGTGCCGCCGGAACGGCTGGCGGAACTCACGGAATCCCTCCCCCCTTACGTTGTCCGGGTGGCGGTGATGGTGAATCCTACCGCCGTGGAAGTGGCGGATGTCCTGAAATGGGTGGACCGGGTACAGTTGCACGGCGAAGAATCGCCGGCGTTCTGCGCCCAGTTCGGCAGTCGGGTTTACAAGGCGGTTCGTCTGGCCGCGGATGGTGATGTGGAGGATGCGCTGCAGTATCCTGGGGACTGTCTGCTGGTGGACGCGGCTGCGGGGAACGCCCGGGGGGGGACCGGCGTGACCGGCCGGTGGGATCTGGCCACGCGGCTGACTACCCGGAAAAGCTGGGTTATTCTGGCGGGCGGTCTGACTCCTGAAAATGTGGCAGATGCCGTTCGGGCCGTTCGGCCTTGGGCGGTGGATGTATCATCGGGCGTGGAAAGCGCCCCGGGAAAGAAAGATTATGACAAACTCTTCCGATTCATCGAAGCCGTCCGATGTGCTGAACGCGCCGGATGAGCGGGGACACTTCGGGCCGTACGGCGGACGGTTTGTGCCGGAAACCCTGTTTTACGCCCTGGAAGAACTGGAATCGGCCTACCGGGAAAGCCGGCAGGATCCGGAATTTCAGGCAGAACTGACGCGGCGCCAGCGGGATTTCTGCGGCCGGCCGACGCCGATCTTTTTCGCGGAATGCCTGACGGCACACTGCGGGGGCGCGCGGATCTGGTTCAAGCGGGAAGATCTGGCCCATACCGGCGCGCACAAGATCAATAACGCCCTGGGGCAGTGCATGCTGGCCAGACGCATGGGGAAAACCCGGGTCATCGCGGAAACCGGCGCGGGACAGCATGGCGTGGCTACGGCAACCGCGGCGGCCGCGCTTGGCCTGGAGTGCGATGTCTACATGGGTTCCGAGGACATGGAACGGCAGCAGTTGAACGTGTTCCGCATGCGTCTGCTGGGGGCGCGGGTCATTCCCGTGGAAACGGGGTCCCGGACGCTGAAGGACGCCATCAATGAAGCGCTGCGGGACTGGGTGACCAATGTCCGTCATACCCACTATGTGCTTGGCACCGTCCACGGGCCGCATCCCTTTCCCATGATCTGCCGGGATTTCCAGAGCGTGATCGGCCGGGAGGCGCGGGCCCAGATCCTGGAACGGGAGCACCGGCTGCCAGACATGCTGTTGGCCTGCGTGGGCGGCGGGTCCAACGCGATCGGGCTGTTCTATGCATTTCTGGGCGACGAACAGGTCCGGATGATAGGCGTGGAGGCGGGCGGCAAGGGACTGGTTCCGGGTATGCACGCGGCCCGCTTCGCCGGTGGAGCGAAGGGCATGCTCCATGGCGCCATGAGTTACGTGCTGCAGAACGAAGACGGCCAGATCGGATCGACCCACAGTGTGTCGGCCGGACTGGATTACGCGAGCGTGGGCCCGGAACATGCCTGGCTTCACGACATCGGCCGGGTGGAATATACCTGGGCTACCGACGAGGAAGCCCTCCACGCCTTCGAAATCTGCAGTACCCTGGAGGGCATCATTCCGGCGCTGGAAAGCGCTCACGCCATCGCGGAAGTACTCAAACGGGCACCGAAAATGGGGCCGGACGCGATCCTGCTGGTCAATATGTCGGGACGGGGAGATAAGGACGTTCAGCAGGCGATGCGGTTTCTGCCGCAATACCGCTGAACCGGATAAAGGATTCATACATGAACCGCATTGAAGAACGGCTGGCGAAACTGGCCGGGAAAGGGCAAACCGCCTTTGTGCCTTTTCTGATGGCCGGTGATCCGGATTTCGACCAGTCGGAAAATATCGTGTGTCAGCTGGATCAGGCCGGCGCGGATATTATCGAATACGGGGTACCTTTTTCGGATCCGGTGGGTGACGGTCCGGTGATCCAGGAGGCCGCGCAAAGGGCACTGGCCGGCGGGGCCACGCTGGCCGGTGTGCTGGAATCCGTGCGGCGTATACGGCAGCGGTCTGAAGTGCCGCTGATGCTGTTCAGTTATTTGAACCCTATTCTGGCGTACGGCATAAGGCGGTTCGCCCAGGACGCCGGGGCCGCGGGAGTGGACGGGGTGTTGTGTGTGGATATGCCGCCCGATGAAGGGTCTGAATACAAACAGGCGCTCCACGCGGCGGGACTCTGCACGATTTTCCTGGCGGCACCGACCACGACGGATGATCGCCTGCGGGTGATCGGACAGCAAAGCACCGGTTTTGTGTATTACATCTCCCGGCTGGGGGTAACGGGCGAACGGGCCGCCCTGGAACAGGATCTGGCGGCGGCGGTAGCGCGGGTTAAACGGCTGACGGGAAAGCCGGTATGCGTGGGATTCGGGATTTCCACGCCGGAACAGGCCGCGGCAGTTGCGGGTATGGCGGACGGCGTGGTGATCGGTTCCGCCCTGGTCCGGCTGATTCACGAACAGACGGTCCAGCACGGTGATCCGGAACGGATCGGCAGGTGGGTGGAAGCGATGGCCCGGGCCATTCACGAAAAAAGACACGACTGAAAGGGATACCATGGCGCGTTACCGGAAAATCCTGCTGTTCCTCCTCGGTTTGATTTCGGCGTTGGTTTTGCTGGTGGTGCTGTTTGTGGGACCGTGGCCGGTATACCGCGACAGTCATTTCCGCGATACCGTGTATTATCGGGAAGCACTCCGTGCGATCGATCTGGCGGCAGCCCATACCGATGTGTCCTCAACTGGGGGATCCTTGATGGCGGGCTGGGGCGTCCGTGAGATTACCCCCGCGCCGGGAAAACCCATGGGCGGATATGGCGCGCGGCCTAATGACAAGAAATCCACTGGCGTTCACGATCCCCTGTTCGTGAAGGCGTTAGCTGTTTCGGATGGACGGGATACCGTGGTCATTGTGGGCGCGGATCTGCTGCAGACCCTCCCCAATCTGGTGGAACGGGTCGAGTCGGGATTGACCGAAAAAATGGCTTCTCCCCCACCACCCATTTTCTACACCACCAGCCACACGCATTGTGGTCCTGGCGGCCTGGCCCCTGGTGTCGCCGCCCGGATTTCCTATGGAGATTATGATCCGGAACTGGTGGAAATGCTGGCGTCCCGCTACGTGGAGGCGATTCTGGAAGCGGTAGGATCCAAGGAACCGGCGCGTTTTGCCTGGGGTTCTCTGGACGGGTCCCGGTACGTGGTGAACCGCTCGCGGAAGGCAGAGGTGGACGGATCCCTGGATTTTGCCGTATTTGAAAAACAATCAGGCCCCCGGTGTGTGATGGTCCGGTTTTCCGCCCATCCCACGATCTACCCCGAGGAGATGCTGGAATTTTCAGCGGAGTATCCTGGGGTTCTGCAGCAGCGGGTGCGGGAAAAAACGGGCGCGGAATGTGTGTATCTGGGGGGAGCGGTCGGGTCCATGGGACCAAATCCGCCAGAGGGAGACACGCCCGATGAAACAGTGCGGGCAATGGGGGGCGCGCTGGGCGATCTGGTCGCGGCGGCCGTGACCGATCCACTGAATTGGACGGATACCGCCGATGTGGCCGTTTTGGCGTCCACTTTTGGCATGCCGCCACTGCAGGCCCGGCCGATATCGGCATCCTGGCGGCTTTCGCCATTTATGGCGCGGGTGTTTGGCGTACTGCCGGAAGGCCGCCTGCAGGCCGCGCGGATTGGAAAGTTGCTGTTGTGCGGCATGCCTTATGATTTCAGCGGTGAGGTCAGTGTCCGCTGGCGGGCCATGGCCCGAGAAAAGGGATATGACCTTTGGGTAACCAGTCACTCTGGAGGGTATCTCGGTTATCTTTCTCCGGATCGATATTACTGGCAGTTGGGCCCTGAATATCCTTATGACCACAATTACGAGATCGGTCTGATGAACTGGTTTGGGCCCAATCAGGAAGCCTACATGACGGATCTTTTCAGCCGGGCTGTAGACAGGCTGATTCCTCCTACGGTCGCGTCTTCATGAAAAAAGCCGCCCTTGACTTCAAGAGCGGCTTAAATGCTGCTTTCGCGCCTGAAATTTCAGGCCAGCGGATCTTCACCTGTGCCGAAGAGCAGCCCGTTCAGAAAACTGTAAATGGGGTCGGCGATCAGGTGGACCAGGAAAGAAACAATCACATCAATCACGGTGGAAAGCAATCCGTTCAACATGGCTTGGCTCCTTGTTCGCTGAGGGTTACTCGGAAATACCGGCGGCGCCTGTGATCAACCCGGTCAGCAGGGTGATCACGTACCCGACGAGGAAATTGAAAATCGCGTCGAACAGCTCCTGAAACAAATCCCGGATAATCATGACATCTCCTTTCTTCAGTTGTCTTTGAAATCCCCGGTTCCAATGTTTGACCGTCTATGGCAATCCGCATGCCATAGCATGATTTTACCAATCAGGGTCCATTTTATCACATTTTTTTCAGAAAAATCTTGCTTTCAGGCAAAAAAAAGAAGGTTTGGCCAGTTATTTTTCCCCATGAGGCGTACCATCTGGTAGATTATCCGCGTTTCTGTTACCGTCCGGTAGGATGTAAAAATTCCGGAAACCTGCTGATTCCTGGTGGAGTCTTTCAGAAGCAGTAAGTAGTGTGATGCCCGGAGAAAAGCGTGAACAACCTGAAAAAAGGAGATTCAGACATGAAGTTTCCGCGCGGATTTCACGGTGTGGCAATTGTGGTCATGATGCTGGCGGGGCTTTACGGCGGCCTGGCCGCGGCCCAGGGACCGCTTGGATATGTGCCCAATGATGCAGTGGTAGCCGTATTCCTCCCGTCTGTGGCGGATGTGGAGGCCGCCGGCAGTTTTCTGATGAAGATCCCATCGGTGGGCAATGCCATAGATCCCAACCGTGTCCTGGGAGACCTGCTGTATGATCTCAACCTCGGTGCCACCACGACCTATACGGATTTTCTCAAGGCGATGGGGGTCAATGTGAACGCGCCGGCCGCAGTGATGCTGCTTCCGGAAAACAAGATGGGGGCCGTGCTGCCTCTGGCCAGCCGGGAAACGGCGGAAAAACAGTTGACAGAACTGCTGGGTACCGGTCTGGATTCGGTGGAAGAAGGGGCGTTCAAAGGGGCCTACAGCGTCATGGACGGAGTGGCCTATCTGTTGAGCGATTCCATGGCCATCGTGGGATCGGACGACGTGACCGTAAAGAAGATAGCCGCAGGCGGCGGCTCGGCCAAAGCGTTCAGTTATCAGCCGCTGGATGAGTTGGCTGTCCTGTCGGCGTTTGACCGGATCAAGGCCGCCAACCTGCTACCCCAGGGGCTGCCTGGCGCGAACATGGAGCCTGCTTACCAGCAATTGGCCAGTATTATGGACGAAATCGTTATAAGTGCTGGGGAGTCTGGCGGATCCGCGTACGTGAAACTGAGTCTCCGGAATCCGGGTGGCGCCACTATTGAAAAGCCAGCGCCGCTGGCGCTTCATGCCCTGCTGCCGGCAAACGCCGCGGTGGCACTTAATCTGCGGAACAACGCGAACCTGATCAACCAGATTCGTCCGCTGGTGGCGGCCAATCCCGCGCTGAGTAAGAACATAGCGATCATCATGCTGGTTTCACAGATGCTGGGGAACGAAGTGGCCATTGGTCTGACAGGGATAGAAAACGGCATTCCGATGGGTCTGGTGGCCGCGCATCTGTCCCGGCCGGACAGCGTGAAAATGCTGCTGGGCATGGCTGGCGCGAAACCTGACACGCCGGATGAGGTGTACAACAACGCCTCTATTTTCACCATTCGGGAGGTCAAGGAAGGCGTGAATGTCTATGTTGCAACGGCAGGCGCGTACCTGCTGGTTTCCGCCAAAGACGATCAGATCAAGAGTGCCCTGGACAAACTGGATGGGTCCGGTGCGGTGAAAGCGGACGCTGGAAGTTCGTATACGGCGCTTGCGAACCGCGGCCTGAACGGTTTTGTGCGGCTGGATGGCTCCAAATTGGATCCGTCGGCGCTGCCGGCCAATCTGGCCGATCTGACTCAGCTGAACGCTGAGATGATCCTGGGCATAAACGGCGCGTGGTATGACAATCGGCTGGAAGTGCCCGGCGGGTTTGAGCAGGTCGGAAAACTGGTCGGGATGTTCGCGAAATAACGGGTCTGAACGGACTAACCAGGCGGGACGCGTAAAACGCGCGTCCCGCTTTTCATTTTTATGGCGCTGACTTCGGATGGGCGGAGGGATCTTTTCGGCATTTCAGAATCAGTTCCGCGCGGCAGATGGT
>Ga0308390_1001250_pt1 | contig 16728 bp, 13 predicted proteins | sample Hotspr2Sample149_FD_202358 | JGI IMG/M metagenome (GOLD analysis project Ga0308390, IMG submission 202358) | Hot spring phototrophic mat microbial communities from Mushroom Spring, Yellowstone National Park, Wyoming, United States - 20040719_149 ...
TCCATTTGCTCGTAGTCCAATGCCTGAAACGCTTTCTCCTGCCGCTCATAGTAAATCCCGAGGTCATCCCGGAATTTGTCCTGCAACTCAAGCTGGATCAGGTCGTTGGCGCGGAGGTTCCACGGCTCGACCGGGTTTTGCCGGTTATTGTTGATTGTTACCGAAGTTACGAACTCCGGAGAGGCCTTCGTGATGATCTTGCAGAGCACCCAGAGATCCTCGAAGGCGCTGCGAAGATCCTCCAGACGCGGGTTGCTCTTGTTATTTTCCAGAAATTCCCGGAAAGTCGTCACCGTCTGGGCGCCATTGAGGAGCCGCGGTTCAGTGATTATGCAGAAGCCGTCGGCATTTTCAAGCCTTTCGGCGAACAGCGTGACGCCATTGTGATGAAAAGCGAATACAGCTGGCAGTTCCTTCTCGTCCAGCACGATTTGCCTGAGTGCGCGCGAGATGGCCCGGTTGACAGATTCGCCGGCGCCAAGCCCGAAACGAATGTTGCGCTCGAAGAACCGCGAGCCCATTTGACGGTACATCTCGTCGATATCCACGAGCCGCACGAATCCCACGTGCATGGATTCGCCCCTGGGCCCTTCGCGCTGAATCAGGCTGCCGGTCCGGATCCGGAATGACCGGGTCTCCAGCTTGTCGCCGACGACGCCGACCTTGCCGGCGGCTGACCGGAATTCAACGACGAGGGCGACCCGGGGCTCCCCGAAAAATTCGTCGATCAGGTACTTTTTGTTCTCCAGATCCTCGCGGAGTTTGTCCAAAACCTGGCTGCGATCAGCTTGACCCGGATCACCCCTGAAAACAAAGCGAATGCAGACCTGGTCGATGATCGGCCTGTTTTCGATCAAACAGCTCCGGAGTTGAAGCAACAGCTGGTTTTTCGCAGGATCCGCATTGGGCGCGAGAAACACCTGCTCCATGCCGGATTCGATCAGCCTCCGGAGCGAAGGCTTGAACTGGGTGTACGATTCCGTCCATTTGAACTGAAACAGATACAGGTTGCGCCTTTGAGGATCAAAATGAAAGCCGTCGATGCCGTAATCGTTTCCCCCGAAGGCGATCTGGTGGATCGCCTTGTCACGAGGAACTCCAAACTCCTGTTCGAGGTAAAGCAGGCCGAAGTAGTCATTCCGCGCTCCACCGCATAAATGCTTCAGGCCGGAATAGGCCTGCTCGATCATTCTCTCCGTGATGCTGGCCATCGATGACCTCCGCGCCTGGATGATTTTATATCAATTCGCACAACAAAGAAGTGTTCGGGACCGGGTATTGATGACAAAGCGTCAGAAACACCCTGCCCCGCAACAAGGGCAGGAAGGCATCTGCCTGATCAGCCAGCCGGCGATTCTCTCCCGGATGCCCGCAGTCGAGCCCGCCTGATGCCTCCGCTCCTGTTCCGGCGGCCGGCAGTACGCCGCCTGCCCCGTATGCCAGGCATGCGCAGGCCCATTTCGTCGTCGAAGCAATGCAGGCCCAATTCCGGCGGGCAGGAGGGGCCGTGCGACCTGCTCGCCGATCACGCCATCATCCGGCGCCGTGGGCCCTTCCGCCTTGCAATCGGCCGACGGGCGCGCGCCCCGGGAAATGGTCCGCAGAAGGCCCTGGATTCAGAGCGGAGAAAACAGGGGGAGGCACTTCCCGGCCCGACGGGCAAAGACGCGCACGGGCAGAAGGCGCCTCGGCTGGCCGCAGGCCCCTTCTGCGGGGCCGCCTTCACCGCCGCGGGAAGTACCGCACCCGCACCTCCACCACCACGCTTTCCTCCAGCAGCCCGCGCGGCAAAGGCTGATAGGACGGCACCTGCTCAAGCAGCGCCATCGCCAGCCGGTCCAGCGCCGCGTTGCCGGAGGCGGCCGCCACGGCCCGCCGCACAATGCGGCCCGCGCGGTCGACTTCGGCATGGATCACCACCAGACCGGGGGCGCCCAGATCCCGCCGGTCCGGCATCACGTCGAAGCTTGCCCGCCGCAGCCGCACCAGCAGCACCCGCAGCCAGTCCTCCATTTCCGCCATCACCGCCCGGTCCACCGCCGCCTCCACGCCGATCCCCACCCGGCCCGCCGACGCCGGCAGGCGCAGCCCTTCGCTGGCGCCGCCGCCCGGCACGCCGGCATCGCCCACGCGGATGCGCGCCGCGCGGCCCTCCTGGCGCCGCGTCCGCGTGTTGCTCGGCGGCACCAGATCAAAGGGCGTGGCCACTCCGCCCGCGACGCGCTCCGGGAGCGAGCCGGCCGGCAGCGCTCCCCCGCCCCCGCCGAACGGGACGGAAAGCGCCGACGACGCAGATTCGGCGGAGACGGGCCGCTGCTCGGCCGCGTTCCGGCTTCCCGGCGCGCCTTCCGGAACGGCCGGCCTCAGCGCCAGCCGCCGCAGGTCCGGCGCGTAGAGCTTCTCGCGCGGCGCCAGGGCCGACAGGGGAATGCTCGGCTGCCGGCCGCGAACGGGACTCCGCTCGCCCAGCTCGAACAGCGGCGAGGCCAGCAGCACGGCCTGCCCGAACCGGTATCCGTAGCCGTAGCGCTGCGCCGTCTCCAGCACGATCACGCCGGTCTGCACGACCCAGCCCAGCGCCGCCACGTGCATCAGAAGCGAGGCCAGATGCGAGCCCCACCACTGCCCCTGCTGGCGGTCCTGCAATTCCTCGCAGCTAGCCAGCCGCGGCGTCTCGTGCGCCGCCGCCCCGGGCATCGCCTCCGGCGCTTTCTTCATGGAAACGCGTCAGCCCGCCTGCGCGAGCAGCTCGCGGACTTTCTTTTCGATGTCCGCGGGCGGCTTGTTGTCCAGCGCCGCCTGCAATTCCGCCTTCGCGCGCGCTTTGTCGCCCTTCCGCAGCAGCGCCGCGCCGTAATGGTAGCGGAAGGCCGGCTCGTCGGGGTATTTCTTCACCAGCCCCTGGAAAATCTGCAACGCCGATTCCACGTCGTTTTTCTTGAGAAAAATCCAGCCCACCGTGTCGGCGATGTACTGCTGCTGCGGCAGCCGCTGCATGGCGAGCTGCGCCAGCCGCAGCGCCTCGTCCAGATCGCCGCCGTGCTCGCTGAGCAGGTAGGCAAGGTTGTTCATCGCAATCGGCGTGTTCGGGTTCAGCTCGAGCGCCTTGCGGTAGGCGGCCATCGCCTCGCCGTACCGCCCCGCCACCTCGTAGGCGTAGGCGAGCCGCAGCGTCGCCTCCAGGCTGTCGGGCGTGACTTGCAGCGCGCGCTGGAAGGCCAGAATCGCCCGCGGCAGGTCGCCGCTGAACTGGTGCGCCTGGCCGAGCAGCAGGTACAGGTAGTCCCAGTTCGGGTCGCGCTCGGCCAGCCGGATCAGCTCGCGCACGGCGAGCGGGTAGTCGGCCACGCGCAGCGCCGTGCGCGCCACCAGCAGCCGCAGCCGCGCGTCATCGGGGTTTTTCGCCAGCTCCGCCTGCGCCAGCCCGAGCCCTTCCTTCTGCCGGTTCTGCGCCAGCTCCACCTCGACGCGCCCGGTCAGCGCCCGCACGTCGCGCGTCTTTTCATACAGCTCGCGGAGCCTCGCCTCGGCCTGCGCGTAGCGGCGCTCGGCCAGGTCGAGGAACGCCATCTGCAAATGGGCCTCGCGGTAATTGGGGAATTCCTTCAGCAATTCGGCCAGAATTTTCCGCGCCTCGTCATAATTTCCCAGCCCGGTATAGGCGGCCGCGCGGAAATAACGGCCCTCGGGATGGCGCGGGTTGATCGTCAGAATATCGGCGGCGGTTTGCTGCAATTCCCGCCACATCTCGCGGTCCATCGCCATCTGCGCCAGCGCCAGGCGCGGCTCGAGGAAATTGCGCTGCATCCGCGCCGCCTCGAGAAACGCCGTCCGCGCCTCGTCCATTTTCCGGTTCGCCAGCAGCGCGAGGCCGAGATTGAAGCGGATCACCGGGTTGGCGGGGACGTCCTTGGCCAGCTGCCGGAATTCCCGCAGCGCCGCCGCGGCGTCCTTGTCGAGCAGCAGCAAGGCGCGCCGCGCGCGGCTTTCCGGGTCCTTCGGCGCGTCTTCCAGCACGTCGGCGTAGGCCTTCTCCGCCTCCTCGCGCTTGCCCTCGAGCAGCAGCAGGCTGGCCAGCCGCTTGCGGTATTCGCTGCGCCGGGCCGGGTCCTTTTCCGCCTCTTTCAACCCCGCCTCGTACAGCGCCCGCGCGTCGGCGATCCGGCCGATGCTGCGGTAGAAATCCCCGGCCACCATGCGCCCGTTTTCATAGCCGCCGCCGGGGCGCAGGAACGGCTCGAGCGCAGCCTCCATCTCCTTCGGCTTCTGCATCCGGAAGAAATGGTTGGCCAGCATCAGCCGCGCCACCGGGTCGGCCGGGTTCTTTTCGATCCGCGCCCGGCATGCCGCCTCGGCTTCGGCGAATTTCTTCTGCCGGACCTGGAGGTTGTAGAGCGCATCCCATGCCGGGCCGAGCCTCGGGTCGCTGTCGAGCGCCTGGCGCACCAGCCGTTCGCCCTCCTCGTCCTGCCCGAGCGCGAGCAGCGTGATGCCCGAGCTGGCCGCCGCCAGCGCCGAATCCGGCTTCTGCTTTCGCGCCTTCTCAAACCACGCGAGCGCTTCCTTCGGCTTCTTTTCGAGCAGCGCCACCTGGCCGGCCAGCATCAGCCCCTCGAACGAGTCCGGCTTCTTCTTGAGCAGGCTGTCGGCGATGTCGTGCGCCTGTTTAAGCGGGTAATCCTCGATGGCGCCCTGCTGGAGATAGCCCATCACGTAGAGGCCGGCGAGCTTCACCTTCACGTCCTCGTTCTCCGGCATCAGTGCCATCGCCTGGCGCAGGGCCATGAGGGCGCGCGTCAGGTCGCCGCCCTTTTCCAGATCGCACAGCGCCAGCCGGTAGTACGGCTCGCCCCACTGCGGGTTTTTCTGGATCGCCTTGCGGAAGGCGAGCGCCGCCTCGTCGTACTTCTTCTGCTCGAACAGCGACAGGCCTTCCTTGTAGTAGCGCTCGGCCACCATCCGTTTGGCCGGGCCGCAGGCGGCCAACAGAAACGCCGCCAGCAGCGCCGCCGCCATCCACGCGGCTCGACGGCAAGCCAAAGCCCTGCGCCGGACGCGGGGCGCGCTTTCGACCGTGCGGGCCGCCACGGCGCATTCGTTTGCCTTGCGGAGATCCGGCCCTGCCTGAGAGCACTGCGGAAAAACGGGCCGCATATTCATCGCTCGTCCCCTGCCTTAATTCAATCAAATTCTGGCGGAATTTTGCCGCCTTCGGGTTCCAGTACCCGGGCGCGGCCTCCCCGCCGGGCGCGGTTGTCCCCGGCGGGGATTGCGCGGGCGCCCGGGCCGGCATGCCGCAAGCGGCACTCGCGCCGGCTGTCCGCAAGCGCCCGAGTCCGGCTCAATGGCCGCTGCTGCGCGGCTGGGAGCAGCCCTGGACGCGGCTGTGGCGATGCGGCTGAACCGGACCCGCGTTTCGCGCCAACTCCCGCCACCGGGCAGCAGCGTGAACCGCTTGCGGCCCCGGCGCCGGGAGGTAGGTTGCCGCTGCGCATGTCCTTTCTGCCTGAGTCCTGCGCTGCCGCCCCGCCTGCCGCAGGGCCGCGCCGTTGCTGCGGCGCTATTCCCTGCTGCGTGGCCGCGCATCCGGAAATTGCAAAATGGCGTTCTCGGATTCGCCAGCCGATTTCAGATCCCGGTTTCAAGCGCTGGCCCGGGTCAGGAAATTGCGGCAGGGCGCAAGGACGCCCCCGGGCCATGCCGTCGTTGTGCAGCCGGCATCCCGAAGCGTCCTGTGCCACGTTTGGAACTGGCGCCGTAGCGACGCGCGGCCGCTTTCTCAGCGCAACGCCGGGGGCGACGTTGGTTGTGCGGGTAGCGCAGCCCGCCGGAGGATTCCATCCGGGAGCGTTCGCGCAGATGAGAAAAGGTGGGCGCACCGTTGGGCGCGCCCACCCTGGAGGCAAGCACAGAAATTCCGAGCCGCGCGGCTTACCGTTCAGCCGCCTTCTTCCTGCGGCGCAACAGGTACAACGCCAAACCGACCGTGCCCATCAGGGCGTAGGTGGAGGGTTCCGGCACAGCAAAAGAACCGCCAGCGATGAAGGAGGGAGTCGCACTCGAAAATTGCCATCCGGTAAAATCACCCGAATTACCAACAGCCATGGCGTAGAATCCTGAGAGAGGCCCAGCTCCATAGGTTACCCTGCCGCCAAAAGTATTGTACGACACGTTTGTGGCCGCCAAAAGCACTGCAGGATCGGAGCTGGAAACACCCGTAGTGAATCCGCTCGCAACCAACATATAAGACCCAGGATTCAGTAGAACGGAGTTCTGCAGATATCTCCACACGCTTCCCCCGTATGCCGGGGAAGATGTCGTGAGTGTCGCACTGACTACTGTGGGACCAAGAGATGAATCGGGATCGACGAAAAACACGCTGGGGTATGCGGGATCCCACTTTCTAATTGAAACAGTCAGCGACGTCGATTGCAACCCGGCGGTACCCAAGTAGTCAAATCCCCCAAGCGCGCCTACATTAATCGGCTGATTCACCGTAAAAGGCAAACCGACCATGGAATATCCGCTGATGGTTCCACCGCTGATGTTGTAAGTAATGGCGGAATCCACACTGATCCCCCAAGCCGACGAAGCGGCCAACGCCGCTGCCGCAACCACCGCCAGCACGACTTGCTTCATACGCTGCTCACCTCCACTCTCCAGCTCCAGTGCCGATGCCTCGGCCTCCGGACTCATTGGATACCCACAGTATACTGGCGCTGCGGCCCGTTTGCAAGACCTTTTTTCTCTCATAACCCAATTTTTTTCAATGCCTTGGACAAATGTACAGAGTCTGGCGAAAAGTACCACGTCTTCGCTTCCTCTTTGCCGCCTATATGCGGTCAATGGCACGCCGCGTGCTTCTGGTTGCGGCATTACCCGCGCCCCATCGCCGCCACCTCCAACACCGCATCGGCCACCCTTTCCGCCCTGCGCTCGCCCAAGCCCGGATACAACGGCAGACTCACAATCCGCTCATACAACGCGAGCGCCCGCGGACAGGCGTTTCGCGGCTCAGCCGCCAACTGGCGGAACGCCGGGTGCAATGGAACGGGAATAAAGTGCACGCTCGCCCCGATCCCTCGCGCCTTCAATTCCTCGATGAACCGCGCCCTGCTGATCCTGAGCCGCTCCAGCCGCAGCCGCAGCACATAGAGGTGCCAGGCGTGGCCCGGTTCAGCGCCGTCCGGCGGAATCTCCAACGCGTCGTCATCCCGGAACCTTGCGTTATAGTAATTCACGATCTTCCGCCGCTCGGCAAGGAAACCCTCCAACTTTCGCAACTGGTGCAGCCCCACGGCCGCGTGCAGGTCGCTCAGGTTGTATTTGAAGCCCGGCTCCAGCACCTCGTAGTACCAGCTGCCCTTGTCGGTGTACCGGTTCCAGGCGTCCTTGCTGATGCCATGCAGGCACAGGACGCGCATCCCCTCGGCCAGCGCCGCATTGTGGGATGTCACCATGCCGCCTTCGGCCGTGGTGATGTTCTTGGTTGCGTAGAAGCTGAACGCCACCGCCGCGCTGCGCGGGTCCGAACCCAGCATGCGGAGCTGATACCGCGCCCCCACCGCGTGCGCCGCGTCCTCCACCACGTGCAGCCCGTGCCGCTCCGCCAAGGCCCAGATCTGCTCCATCCGGCACGGCAGCCCCGCCAGATGCACCGGCAGCAGCACGCGCGTGCGCGGCGTGATCCGCTCCTCGACCGACTGCGGATCGATGTTGCCGTCCTCCCCGATATCCGCCAGCACCGGCGTCGCCCCCGTGTGCGTGATCACATGCACCGTCGAGCAGAACGTCATCGGCGAAGTGATCACCTCGTCGCCCGGCCCCACGCCCAGCGCCGCCAGCGCCAGGTGCAGCCCGGCCGTGCAGGAGTTTACCGCCAGCGCATGGGGCGCGCCCACATACCGCGCGAACTCCTCCTCGAACTGCCGCGTCCGCGGACCGGTCGTCAGCCACCCGGACTTGAGAACAGCCACTACCTCGTCAATCTCTTCCTGGCCGATCCATGGGCGGTGGAATGGAATGAATCCGTCTTCGTTCATGCGCCTCCCTGCCTGCCGCCCGGGGCAGCCAGCTCGCCGCCACCGTGCGGAACAACATCGCCACATCGGAGCTGAAATTGCGCCGCTCCAGATAGGCCGCCGACAACTCGAGCTTCCGCGGCAGCAGCACCTTCCGGTAATAACCATCCAGATCCTCGACCCCCGCCAGCAGCTCTTCCTCGTTGCGGAACTCGACGCTCGCCGGGTCCGTGATCCCCGGCCGCGCCCGCAGCACGCGCTGCCACAAAGGGTCGCCCGGATCCACATACTCGGGAACCTCGGGCCGCGGCCCTACCAGGCTCATCTCGCCGCGCAGGACATTCACCAACTGCGGCAGCTCGTCCAACTTCCAGCGCCGCAGAAAGCGCCCCACGCGGGTGATCCGCGCCTCGCCGCTGCGCGTGATCGAAGGCCCGCCGTGGTTCACCACCATCGACCGGAACTTCAGCAGCTCGAAGGTCCGCCCCCCCTGCCCCACCCGCCGGTGCCGGAACAGCACCGGCCGCCCCGTCTCCAGCCACACCGCCAGCGCCAGCACGGCCAGCAGCGGACTCAACACCGCCAGCCCCGCCGCCGCCATCGCCCTCTCCATCCAGTTCGGCATCCCCCTCACCGTGTCAGCCGCGTCACCGCCTCCGGGCCCCCGGCGGCCTTCGGCGGCCAGTGCCGCCCGAAATGCCACAACCCGGCCAGAAATCCCAAGCCATACCCAAAGTGAAAACACGGAATGGCAGCCAGAATCCCCGGCATCAACTCCCACCCCGCGCGCCGCGCCGCCACAACCGCGGCCGCCAGCGCCGCCACCCCGTATACGCCCGCCTGCGCCGCCAGCAGCGCGCCGAGCCACCGCGTTGCGGCCCATCCCGCCGCAGCCGTTGCCGCCCACCCCGCCCCCAGCCCCGCCAGCACCAGCACAAACAGCCCCGGCACCACATGGCGCAGCCGCGCCGGCAGCCGGTGCTTCCGGATCACCGCCACCTTCCAGAACCCGTACTGGAAATACTGCCAGAACAGCTTCCGCAGCGAATTCCGAGGCTCATACCAGCACCGGATTCTCGGGCTCTGCCACACCACCCCGCCCGCCTTGGTCAGCCGGTAATTCAGTTCATCGTCCTGGTTCCGGACCAGCGCCTCGTCGAACAACCCGATCCGCTCCAGCGTCTCCTTGCGCCAGCAGCCGGGAAAGACCGTGTCCGTCGGGCCCTCAAAATCCCGCTTCCGCGTCGCCGCGCCGCCGCACACATACGGAGCGTGGAACGCAGCCGCAACAGCTCTCCCCCAGTAGTCGGACGCCTCCGCCCGAATCGCGCCCCCCACATTTTCCGCCCCCGTCTCCTCCAGCACCTCCACCGCGCTCTTCAGAAAATCCTCCGCGTAACGCGCATGTACGTCCATCCGAACCACAATTTCCCCCCGCGCCGCCCGGATCGCCGCGTTCAATCCCGTGGAAACAATCCGCCCCGGATTATCCACCACCCGAATTTCCGGGAATTTCGCCGCATATTCCGCCAGAATTTCCCGCGTCCCGTCGTCGCTCATCCCGTCCGCAATCAGGAATTCGCACTCCAGCCCGTCGCGTTCCTGCGCCACCAGGTTCTCGAGAAACGCCCGGATGTGGCCGCGCTCGTTCCGGCACGGCACCACCACGCTGACCCGGGTTGCTCCCGCTCCCATCAACTCCTGTGCTCCGCCGCCAGCCGCGACACCACCGCCCGGAATTTCCCGTTCGCTCCGCGCTCGATTTCCTTCACCCGCTCCACCTCCACCCGCATCGCCTCGCCCAGGCGGAGCCGCAGCCGGCGCACCAGGTCCGCCTCCTGCCGCGCACCGAACTCCGCCCCCGGCACAACCCGCACCCGCACCAGATCCGGCCTCTCCTGCACGATCTGCGCCTCGCGGATCGCCAGGTCCGCCTTGAACACCGGGTCCAGCCGCCCGATGCGCCGGCCGTCCGGCGTCACGATCACGTCATCCAGCCGCCCCTCGATCCTTTCGAGCAGCGGCAGCGCGCGCCCGCACTCGCAGCGCGCTCCCGCCGGCGCCGGCTTCACCCGGTCGCCCACCCGGTAGCGGATGAGCGGCATGTCTTCGTTGATCAGCCCGGTCGCAACGAGATCGCCTGCGCCGTCCGGCCCCGCGCCCAGAATTTCCACCACCCCCGCCTCGGGGAACCAGTGCATCCGGCCCTCTTCGCACTCCCCTGCGGCGGCCGCCATCTCGCTCATCCCGTACGTCTCCCGCACCGGCGTGTCGAAAACCTCTTCCATCAACTCGCGCTGGTGCGAATACAGCGGCTCGGCGTTGGTCAGGATCACCCGGAACCGCAGGTCCTTCACGCCCAGCCGCCGGCACTCCTGCGCCAGCGTGTACAGGGCCGAGCTGTAGCCCCACAGATAGGCGGGCCGGAAACGGCGCAGCTCGGCCACGTAATGCGGGATCAGCTCCGGCGCCAGGTGGTAGCTCGAAAGGTAGAGCTGCCGCATCGGACGGTTGTGCACCCAGAACGGGGGTTGCCGCCGCGCCGTTGGGACCACCAGCTGGCCGCCGAGAATCGCCCAGCGGTCGCGCCGGCTCACCCCGTGCCAGCGCCGCCAGCGGGCCTCGAACAGCGCATACCACGCGCGCAGCGTCTTGCGGCTCTGCCACAGCTTCAGCGGCGTGCCGCTGGTTCCGCTGGTATGGGTTTCGAACATTTGGCGCGGGTCGCAGTCTTCGGCCAGAAACGCTTCCGGCGCGCGCCGCAGGGCTTCCTTTTCGAGCACCGGCCAGTTTTCGAGCTTCTCCCAGCCGGAGGCGTCCCCCCGCACCCGCCGCTCGGCCCACATCGCACGGTAATAGGGCACCTTGCGCGCCGCACGGTCCAGCAGCCGAGCCAGGCGCTCCTCCCGCCAGCGCTGCCACTGTTCCTCCGTCCAGCTTTCGCGCGCCAGGGCCTCTTCCACCAGCCGCTCGGTCTCCGGCCCGTACCGCCACCCTTCCAGTTGCCAGCCGCGCACTGCCGCCGCCGCATCCTGAAGCCAGGGCGGCAGGCGGTGATACAGCGGCAGCCAGAATCGAGCCGCCATCAATTCCTGTGTCCCCGCCAAAGGAAAAGCGGCAGGCCTTGGGGCTGGGTCCCGCAGCCGGCCGCCTGAATCCAGTCAGGAATCCGATACACTGAGAAGCTTGTTTATGCCTTGCGCCCCGCCCGGCGCCAACCCGCCGCGGCCGCCAAGCCGAGCAGAAGCAACCCTGCGGTGCCCGGCTCGGGAATCTCGCTGCTGTACAGCCGGACCTCGTCGAGGCCGGTGATGTCCTCGCAGTTGTACCCGGGAATCGGGCAGCCATAAACCGGCCGGTCACGGTAGGCAGGAACCCAATCAGCCAGAATTGCAATCTGGGTCACCGTTGACATCGTTGCCTGGACTTGCGCCGGACTCGCAGAAGAGCCGTCGCTAAGAACCCAGCCGAAGCTGCTGTCGAAGGCCACCTGATTAAATGTCCAATTCTGAGTCGCGCCAGGAAGCGCAATCGCCCGTAAATCCGGTCCCCCGCTGCCCTGCACCACCACAACCGGATCACCAACATAACCGTAGTAATCACGGTAGTTGTATTGAGTGAAGCTCTTCAGGTGGAAACTTAGCGTGCCCCCGTAAACATTCCCACTCCAGGCCGATGGGGCCAAAAACATCAGAAAACCGCCCCCGAAATCCTCTGCCGAAAGATACCCTCCGCCACCGATACCGCCGGACGGGTTCCAATAAGGTCCCAAGCCTCCAACGCCCGGAGAGAATGAGCAAACACCGCTGACGCAATAGTTGCTGTTGTAATTGCCGATCGTCCACCCCTCCGTCCCGGTCTCAAAACTGCTTGAGAAATTAAACACTGCGCCCGGAAGGCTCGCCGCCGCCAGCAGCAGGATCATCAGCAGCCGTTTCATCCGGATCCCCCCTTGCTCGAATTCCTCACCAGTGTAATCTCCCGTGCCGTCTCCAGCAATCCCCAAAACGGGCGAGCCGTTCTAGCCCGCGGGGGCCGAAAACTCCCCGCTGGTACCACGCTCATTCGATATTTTTACCGAAATCCCTTCCAGTTCATCCAACAGCTTGTTCCGGTCGTCCGTGCTGCCCAGGATCGTGAACGGCGCCGTCGCCGTGAACAGCCCTCCGTAACTCAACGATCCCGCGCTGCCGAACCACAACATCGCCGCCGGCGACACATCGAACGTGAACGCCTCCGTCTTGCCTCCCTTTCTGCGGATCGATACTTCCATCTTCGTCAGGCTCCGCGTCGTGCTGTAGCCCGTCACCACCACCTGGAGTGCGCTCAGGCTGGCTTCGAGCCGCGCCGCCAGCACCACCGGCGCATGCTCCGGCACGGTCAGCTCCAGAATCGCCGGGCTGGCCGGCGTCCGCTCGATCCCCTGCTCGGTCACAAACGTCGGCGTCAACACGATCCGCCCCGCCGCCGTCCCCGTTTGCAGCCGGATCCGCGTCGACCCGTTCGCAAACACAGCCTGTGTCTGCCCCGCCGGAATCGTGAAGCTCACCGCGCGCCCGCCGGTGGAGAACTGCACCGCCGGGTCGGCCCCGAAATTGGCCGCATCCACCGTCATGGTCAGCGTGCCGCGCAGCGTCACCGGGTAGGCCGCCTGCAACGTCAGCCCCACCGCCGGCTGCGTCATCGGCGCCACCGTCCCGCTCGGCCCCTCGAACCGGTATCCCGGCAGATCCGGCAAGACGGCCGCGCTTCCCGTCAGGTTGAAGAACGCATTGCCCACCGTCAGCACATCCGTGTTGATGCCCGGCTGCACCGGCGTGAAGCGGATCTGGAATTCCGCCCGCTCTTCCGGGCCCACCACCAGCGGCAGCGGCGGCACCGACGCGAGGCTGAACGCCTTGCCCGCGCCGCTCACCGAGATCGTCGCGATCGTCGCCGCCCGGTTGCCCTTGTTCTCCACCACGAAGCGCACCGCCGTCGTCTGCCCGACCGCCGACGCCGGCAGCACCACCTGCCCGCCCGTTTGCAGCAACGTCGTCTCCCCCGCCTGGTAGGAGTACTCCAGCATCGCCCCCACCGCCATCGCCGTCACCACGAACGTGTCCGCCCCCACCCGCAGCCGCCCAGTCTGCCGCCCCGCCTGCAACGCGGTCAAGCTCACCCCGAACCAGATCTCTCCCCCCGCCTTCACCACCGTTTGCGGCAAGGGCGGATCCACCAGCCCGTAGCCCTCCCCGCTCACCGCCACCCCCGCAATCACTCCCTCGTCATTGCCATCGTTCCTGACCCGGATCCACGCCCTCTTGCGCCGCCCCAGCTCCACTTCCCCCAGATCCACCACGCCGTCCGGCGCCACCGCCGTCCCGCTCTCCGCCCCCGGCTCGGGCATGACGGAGTAGGTCCACTTCGGCCCTTGCGCGACGCCTTCCACCCGCACCACCGCCGTCTGCCCTTCCGCCGCCATCCGCAGCGTCGCCTCGTGCACCGCCAGCTCCTTCGGCTGGTACCGGATGCGGAATTGCACGCTCTGCCCCGCCGCCAGGTCCAGCGGCAGCAGCGGCAGCTGGATCAGCTCCAGCTCCGCCGCCCCCTCCATGCTCACGGACTCCACCTTCGCCGGCGCCGTCCCCGCATTGATCACCAGCACCGTCGCCAGCGTGGTCCCGTTCACCGGCGCCTTGCCGATCCGGATCACCCCGCCATCGGCCAGCGGCAGCAGGTTGCCGTCCGTCCCCAGCGCGTAGGCGAATTTCACCTCCGGCGCCGTCCCGCTCAGCCCCACCAGCAGCAGGCCGAAGCTGCCAGGCAGCAGGTTCGATCCCTCCGGCGGCAGCTCCCGCGCCGTCACCCCGAGCTGCGCCAGCGTCCTGCGGCTCGTCGACGGCTGAAACCGCAGCTGGAAAATCGCCCGCTGGCCCGGCGTCAGAATCGCCGGCGTCGGCAACGGGCCGGCGAACCGGAAATCCGATGTCCCCGTCATCGACGACACCCCCAGCTCGCCCCGCGTCGTCCCCGCATACAGGATCTCGACAAAAACGTCCTTCGCCTCCCCGATCCTGCCCGCAAATTCCACCGTCGCCCCGTTGGGAACCTGCCGCGCCGCCTCCGCGTCGCGCACCGTGATCACAAAGCTGCCCTGCCCGCGCGCCGCGCCGGCCGCCGCCAGTGCCAGCCAGAGCAACGCCCGCGCCTGCCGCATTCCGCTCCTCATTGCTGATCTCCCGCCGGCACGAAAAACACCGCCCATTGCCCGTCCCGCCATACCGCAACCCAGATCTCATCCCCCGCCTTTTCTCTCCGCTTCAACACCAGCCCCTGGCCCCCCGCCAGCCGCTCCACCCGCTCCGGCGAAAAGTCCAGCGACAGCCGCTGCGGCGCCCCGCCCGGCCTCCACCACACCAGCTCCGGCGACTCCCCGCCATACGCGGCCACCACCATCCCCCCGGACAGCATCACCCCCGCCGGCGCATCATTCCTTCCTGTGGACACCCGCCCCGTCTCGCCGCCCTCGCCGATCAGCACCGCCTCGCCCGCCCCGGCCAGCACCGCCGTCCCGCCTTGCACTGCCAGCTTCGCCCGCCCGGCCGCCCGGCCCATCTCCTGCCACTGCCCGTCCCGCCATGCCTCCAGCCAGCTCGACTCGCCATCATGCCAGCTCACCCAAAGCTCCCCGCTGTCCGTCACCGCCACATCCGCCGCCTCCCGGCCTTCGCCGAGGTCCGGCCGCGCCACCCACTCCATCGCTTCCCCGTCCCACACGCCCAGAAACTCGCCCCCCGCCACCGCCACATACCTTCCGTTGGCCGACCACCGCGCCGCCGCCACCTCCACCCCGAGCTCCCGCCTCTCCGCCTCCTCGCGGCCCAGCCCCCTTACTGCGAACCACTCGCCGCCGGTCTTGACCAGCGCCGCCCCGCCCGCCGGGCTCAGCCACGCCGCCTCCACGCCTTCGGCCACCACGCCCCCCAGATGCGCCGCCCCGGGCACTCCCTCCACCACGCGCACCGCCCGCGCCGGAGCGTCAAACAGCGCTCCGCTGCGCACTCCCTCCACGCCGCCCTGCCCCCAGGCGCTCAACGCCAGCAACGCCGCCGCCGCCACTCTCATCGCGGACCTCCAATCACCACCGTCCCGGGCCGCAGCACCGCCCCGGAACTCGTGTCCCTCGTGGCAAAGTAATACCCGAGCCCCGCGCCCGTTCCCGCCATCACGCCCGTCAGCCACCACTTGTTGCGGCTCCAGAAACTCCGCCGCCGCGCGCCCGGCGCCCCGCCCGCGGAATATTCGTCGCGGCTGTTGCGCTGCCGGATCACCGCCATCCCGGTGCGGTCGCCGTGCCTGGCCGTCACCTGGATCGAAAACACCCCTTCCACACCGTTCGGCGTCATCCGGCCCGCGCTCGCCTGCCCCTTGGCGTCGGTCTTGTTCACATACTCGTGACGCCCGCCCTCGAACGTCGCGCTCGGCCCCGTCTCCGGCGTCCGGAACACCACCTCCGCCCCGGCCACCGGAAAATCGTTGGCGTCCCGCACCTCCACCACCGGCGCCGTCGCCGCCCCCGTGCGCGTGTTGTTCACCGCCTGCTCGCCTTGCAGCACGTAAATCCGCAGCCCGTCCTGCCGGCCCGGCTGCGCCCCCGCCGGCGCGGCCAGCCACGCCGCCAGCAGCGCCGCCGCCAATCCCGTCATCCATTGCCGGTGCATTCTTCCCGTTCCGTCCCTTCCCAAATTTCCGAGTCTACCACCAAATCAAACAAAATACGCAATAATTGTTTGTTCTTTCCGGCTCAGCTTCCCAGCCGCGGAAAATGCCCGGCCAGCACCGCATACACCTCCCGCGCCAGCTCCGCCGCCGCCCGCTCGGCGTCTTCCACCCCGCCATCCCCCGCCGGCACGATCACCCGCACCAGCGCCGTGTCGCTCCGGCGGTGGCGCGCCGCGTCCCACACCAGCCACAGCTTGGCCTTGTATTCATTGGCCACCGTCCGCTCTCCCGTCTGGTACCAATACACCACCGCCGCGCTTTCTCTTTCCTTCTGGATCACGTAGCGGTTCGCCTCCAGCCGCCCGGCGCCCGGCACATCCGCCGTGTACGTGCCCGCCCGCGCAAACACCCAGCCATGCCCGCGCAGGCAGTTGCGCGGCGTGTGCGGCGCGTGGCCGGTGCGCTGCGTCCGGAAGTAGGCCACGAACACCGTCGCCACATGGCCGCCTTCGGGCTGCGCCAGCACCCGGTAGACATGATCGTCCGGGTGCAGCAGCTCCGCCGTCGCGCTGTCCAGCGGCTCGTCCTTCACCAGCTGCCAGCCCCCGCGGGCGAAATCCGCCAGCGCGAGCGGCAGCACCTTCGGCGCGCGCTCGTTCTGCGCCAGCACATGGAACGCCACCGCCTGCGCGCACAGCACCGCCGTCGCCACCGCCACCCCGCGCCCCCATATAGCCCCTGCGCCGCTCATTTCCCGCCAGTCCCCCTTTCGAGCAGCTTCGCGTACACCGGCCACTCGCCGATCCGGGCCCAGCCCGCCGGCGCCGGGCCCTTCGCCGGAGACCCCTGCTCCGGCCTCCGGCCGCGCCGCCTCCCGTGCCGGCTCATTGCGCCAGCCTCCGCAAGACCCGCTCCACGCCAATCAGCATCGCCATCGCCACGACGAACACCGCCCAGCCTTCCAGCCCGTGATAGAACCCTTCGGCCAGCCGCGCATCCACCT
>Ga0308390_1001254_pt1 | contig 16704 bp, 14 predicted proteins | sample Hotspr2Sample149_FD_202358 | JGI IMG/M metagenome (GOLD analysis project Ga0308390, IMG submission 202358) | Hot spring phototrophic mat microbial communities from Mushroom Spring, Yellowstone National Park, Wyoming, United States - 20040719_149 ...
CCTTAAAAGACATAAATCTCTAATCCAAAAAAACCTGTAGTGACAATATGCACTTCTTTTAAAAAAAGGATTGTGTAATATCAAGGGGTTATGAAAAATAACTGTCAAAGTCGGGAGATTTATACCACTACTGGTTCTTTATTTCAGGTTTATGAAAAATTAAAGCAAAAGGAAATAAAAGACAGGCAAGGTAAAATTTTTTCAAAAGGTGCTATTTATTATATTTTGAGAAATATTGTCTATACCGGAAAACTCAAATATGGAGGGAATATATATCAAGGGATTCATAAACCGATTATCTCAGAGGATTTATTTAATCTTGCCCAGCGAATACACAAAGAAAAAATCAGAAAATTAAGAGTTTATAAAGATTATCTGTTTGGTGGGCTTGTTGCTTGTAAAGAATGCGGTTCTAAAATGACTCCGTGTTTTGCTAATAAAAGAAAGGACAATAAATTAAAAAGATATTACTATTATCGTTGCACCTCAACTTTTAAGAGGGATTGGAATGCCTGTTCTACAAGACAGGTAAATGCAAACAGGCTTGAGAATTATGTGTTTGATAATCTTAATAGAATTTCTCTTGATAAAAATTATATTGAAAATCTTATCTTTAGACTTAATCATGAGGTTGAGTTGGGCAACCGCTCTGAACACGAACTATCAAAAGAATGCTCTCCGCTTTCCTCTCAAACGCTTCAAAATATCCTAAAAATATTTTTAAAATCCCTTGCCCAGCAAAAAGGAATTGAAAGAAATCTTTTAATCAAAAAGTTCATCAAAAACATTCTTTATTCAAAAGAGCAAATCCAGATAAACCTTTATTATTCAAATGACTTTGACACCTTCAAAAATTCAATTTTTCCTTCATGGGTTGGGTCGGGTGGGGATAAAAGAGAAAAGGATGCTTCCACTTCTTTTTCCGAAAATCCCCAGTTCGTAATGTCAAAGATGGCTCCCCGGGCAGGACTCGAACCTGCAACCTACTGGTTAACAGCCAGCCGCTACTGCCGATTGAGCTACCGGGGAATAATCTGCCATTTTAAAATTCTCAAATAAGAAACGGCTATTAATTAACTACAAAACTTCTTTAATGTCAAGGTTTTTAATATTACTAAAATAGCTGAATGCCTTAATTTATTTTTCCGTTGTGTTCAGAAATGATTTTGAATAAAATTAATGCCATGCCAGCAAATCTACCGCCTGATTACTTTGAAGAGGAAAAAAAATTAAGACAGGCAAAGACCATTGATGAAAAGATAAGCATCATTGAAAGGATGCTTGCCATTATCCCTCATCATAAAGGTACAGATAAATTAATCGGCTCGCTCAGGGCAAAGGTGGCAAAGCTAAAGGAAGAAAAGGAAAGAAAGCCCCAGGTTCAGAAAAAATCAGACAGTCTTTATAATATAAAGAAAGATGGGGCAGGCCAGGTGCTCTTCATTGGATTCCCAAACGCAGGTAAATCCTCTGTGGTTTCTGCCCTATCAGGTGAATATTTAGAAATAGCGGATTATCCATATACAACGAGGGCACTTCAACAAAGGATGATGCGATATGAAGATATCCAGATTCAATTAATCGATACCCCGGCTTTGGGTGATGACAATACTGGCATGTGGTTCGGTAACATGGTCAGAAAGGCTGATTGTATAGCTCTAACTATCGGTCTATCCGATGCACTTGATGTGGAGTACGAATTGATAATGGAAGAGATTAAACCCCATTTGCCTTATCTACAAATATCTGCAGGCCAATTACTCATCGTGATTAACAAACTGGACCTTGTTGAATACTCAAAAAACCTTGAAGAATTTGAAAAACAGATGGGGAACAGGCATAAAATTATACCTGTCTCAGCGAAAAACGATGTAAATATACATCAGCTCAGAGATGTCATATTTGATTCTTTAGAAATAATAAGAATATATTCAAAGATTCCCGGTAAAAAACCAGACCTCGATGTCCCCTTTGTATTAAAAAAAGGCAGCAATGTTTTAGACTGTGCAGAGAAAATACATAAAGACTTTGTTGAAAAGATGAAGTATGCAAAAATATGGAGAAAGGGTAAACTTGAAGGTATGATGGTGAGCAGGGATTTTATTTTGGAAGACAAAGACATAGTAGAGATTCATATCTGATTTATAAAAATCGTCAAAAATCTGTATTTAAGCTATATTTTATTTTATATTAATTGAATATAATGGAAACATATAAATCTCTCGTTGTAAAAAAAAATAAAACAGGGCCTATAAATAATTTTCATCCATGGGTATTTTCCCGGGCAATATTAGAAATCCCTGAAGGATTAATACCTGGTGAACCTGTAAGGCTTTACGATGAAAATAAAAGGTTTCTCGGATTAGGTTATTTCAATTCTTATTCCCTTATAACTGTTCGTATCTGGGGATATAACGAAACTGAAACTGTGGATTTAGATTTTTTTAAAAAAAGAATAAAACATGCATATGAAATAAGAAAAAGATTTGTTGAAACTCAAGAAACCAATGCCTTTCGCATTATAAACGGTGAAAATGATCTGCTGCCAGGTTTAATAGTAGACAAATACGGTGAATATGTTGTGATGCAGATCCATACAAAAGGTATGGATAAATGGAAAAATGAAATTATTCAATCGCTTATAGAGGTTATAAGACCAAAAGGCATATATGAAAGATCTGATATGCACATGAGAGAGTCAGAAGGTCTTGAGCTTTCCAATAAGCTTCTATTTGGTGACATACCGGATCTGATTCAGATAAAAGAAAACGGGTTAAAATTTATAGTGGATATAAGACATGGTCAGAAAACGGGTTTTTTTCTCGATCAAAGGGATAAAAGATATGCCTTTATGAAATACGCAAAGGATAGGTCAGTTCTCAACTGTTTTTCTTATACAGGGGGGTTTTCAATCTATGCCCTTGCCGGTGGAGCAAATAAGGTAATAAATATAGATACATCAGAAGATGCCCTCGAACTTGCAAGGGAAAATGTATTAATAAACGGCTTTAACCCAAATAAGTGTAGTTTTTTGAAAATGGATGTAAAGGATTATCTAAAAGAAAACAAAGAGCAGTTTGACGCCATAGTGCTTGACCCACCAGCCTTCATAAAGGATAGAAAAAAAATTAATGAAGGAAAGGTGGGATATAAAATTATCAATGAATTTGCATTGAAAAGCTTGAAAGAAGATGGTATTTTACTTACCTGTTCCTGTTCCGCACATCTTAAAATGGAAGATTTTAGATATCTCCTTGTAGAGGCAGCAGGGAAGGCACAAAAACATCTTAAAATTTTGGAAACATTTACCCATGGAATAGACCATTTGCAGGGCATCTCATTTTTAGAAGGTAGTTATCTAAAATGTATTATTACAACTATATATAAGGGATTTTAATATGAAACCTATACAAGTAACAGATAAAGTTTTTATGGTAGCCGGTGCGAATTTAACCGACTATAGGGACGGGGCAGTATATCTTATAGATCTCGGCGAGCCTGTTCTTATAGATAGCGGTTCAGGTTTTGGTTTTAATAAAACCGTTCAAAATATTGAATATCTCGGATTTAACCCTTATGATATAGCAGCAATCATATTAACCCATTGTCATTTAGACCATGTAGGGGGTGCCCATCTGTTTAAACAAAGATTTTCAACAGGCCTTATAATGCATGAACTTGACGCAAGGATAGTTGAAAGGGCAGATCAGAGATTAACTGCAGCATTCTGTTTTGATGTGGAATTCCAACCTTTTGCCATAGATGAGAAATTAAGCGGAGAAGAGTCTATTATTATGATAAACGACCATAAAATTGTATGCGCCCATACACCTGGCCATACTCCAGGTTCCATTTCTGTATACATTGATTTGAACGGAGAAAGGATACTCTTTGCCCAGGATATTGGTGCACCTCTTTTAAAAGAATTCGATTGCGACCCTAAGGCATGGGTTAAATCCATAGATTATATGTTTTATTTAAACCCTGATATTCTGTGCGATGGCCATTCAGGTATATTTAAATCAAAAGAACAGGTTAGAGAATATCTACAATATTGTATAGGCAAACAATTAGAGATGGGATATCTATGAATATCTCTTTTTAGGTTGCGTTAAAAACAGGCTATCACGATTTATTTTTTGTCCTTTTAGTCTTTTTCTCTCCTTCAGTTTTGGCCTTTTTTGTCTTTTCTGTCTTTTTATTTGTTGATTTCCCTGATGACCTTTTCTTCTTTTTTTCTACTTCTTTTTCTGCTTCTATTTTGACCCCTTCCTTTCCTTCTTCGGTTAATTGAACCTCATATCTTGACAATACTATCCTTTCTGCCTCAAGCCAGTGGTCAAGGTCTCTACCATGTACCCTGCCCTCTCTTTCAAAAATTTCATAAGCCAATCTGGCTATCTCTTCTCGTAAATCTAACTTCATAAAACACCTCAAATATAATTTATTACTATCTTTATAATACCTTTATATAAAGTTGTCAAAGCTTGTCTCATCTATATTAATTAAATTTAATAATTGACAACTGGTGTATATATTGCTATATAAAATTCAACGGGGCTGTAGCTCAGATGGGAGAGTACTTGACTGGCAGTCAAGGGGTCGGGGGTTCGATCCCCCTCAGCTCCACCATTAAATTGAATATTCTTTTAAACATAATACAATACTAATCCTTTTCAAACTAACCTTAAATGCCAAAAAATATTGGGCATTTCCTTACTATTTATCACTTTAGGCATAAAACCTATAAAAGAATATACAAATTGACAGGAAATGTATCGAGCAGCAATAAATTCTCACATATAAGCTTGCAAAGGGGTGTTAAAAAAATTATATGTTATTTCACCAACAGTCCTGTAAAACGGTGTTTTAGATTGATCTTTTATGCTTTTCCCTACCTTTGTCGCAAATGGAGCAAGGTATTCTTCAAATACAATTTTTTCCATTTCCTTTCCATAAAATGCATTCTCCATATTATTTTCATTGACAGCCTTAATCTGATTAAAAGCAAGATATGCCATAAATTCAAGCTCAACAGCTATATGATCCGGCGGTAAACCAAAGGATTCATTTAACTTAAGCCCAGTTTCATAATAGAGCCTTGTAATTTTGAATGTTGATTCCTGATAGAGTTTTCCTTCATTATAAACAGAGCCAAACAGATAAGCAACACGAGGTTTTGAAGTAAAAAATAACCATGTATAATCTCTTTCAAGCTGGAGTAAAATATCATCTTTATTGCTACCTATATAAATATTAAGTTTCATGGAATCTTCTATAATTTTTTGAAAGATTGTATTTTTGAGTGCACTTAAAAATTCTCCTGATGATAATCCCTCTGCAAGCTCCTTATCCGGATAATTAAAAGCGCTTGCAAGAAAGTTATATAAAACCATTCTGCTTTTTATTCTTTCAATATTAAACTCTGATTCTAAACTGTTCATCATTAAAGCATAGACAGGGCAGTTTTTTAAACTGCCCTGTATTTTAATGTCTTTTAAGGCTTGCTATTTTTCTCTTTAGCAATTGCACTTTTTCTCTCTTCGAGCTTTTTAAGACCGCCTACCATAATCCCGGCAACTAATGGAAAAATACCTGGATTTTCAATGGATGCCTTCTTTATTTTTTTAGCGGGTATTTTTTTAACTTCTGGATAACCCGCCTTTGTCGGGCTGCCTTTTGTTATAATAAAAATGGAAGTGCCGCCTGCTTCATCTTTTCCATAAATGTTTGCCTTTTTCTTTGCAGCAATACTTTTTACTTTGCCAAGTATTGCATTATATTCCCCAAACTGGATGGCACCTGTCGGGCAAGCCTCAGAACATGCAGGTTCCTTACCATCTTTAATTCTATGTGCGCATAGACTGCATTTTACTATTTTTTTAGAGGATTCATCAAATTGGGGTATATTAAAGGGGCATGCCTTTACACAACTCTGACAGCCAATACATTTTTCTGCATCATAAAGCACAGCACCATATTCAGACTTTGTAAGTGCATTAACAGGGCAGACCTTTACGCATTCTGGGTTAGCGCAGTGCATACATTTTTTATGATATAGTCCATCATCGTTGATGGTGACAAAAGTCCTGAAAAGTCCTTTTGCAGCCTGATTATGATATCTAAACTCCTGAATACACCTGTAAGAACAGGTATTACAACCTGTACAATTAGTTGTATCGATAAAAATGGCATATGTTTTCATATCCCCTCACCCCTTCTTTATGCTTTTTTAATTTTAACAAATACATCTTCAACCCATCCCATACCTGTTGGATCGTGCTTTATAACAATATTCGGATCTTTTTGAGGTATCAGATCACCGTCTCTATATCCCCAATTTCCTCCAACCTTTAGTGCCTTTGACCTATGCCCTATTCCGTGGAATAGTAGCACACAATCCTTTCTCAAGACCCTCTTGGTTATATGAATTTTTGCCTTAACCGGTCTTGGGAGATCCTTAAGATACTCTGGATTGCTCTCAATCATTACTGTATCACCTTCAACAATTCCCAGCTCCTTTGCAGCTTCAGGATTAATCCAAACACAATCCATAAAATTCTTTTCTGTTATCTTCCTTAGAACCGGATTGTTAATAAAATTGGGGTCTGCGTGCATAATCCAAGGTGCCCTTGTTATTAAAACAGAAAACCTGTAATCCCCATCAGGCCTTTGCCATCTCGGTGCCCATACAGGCAATGGTTCAAAATTTACCTTACTAAATTCATCTATGAACATCCTGACCCTACCATTGGGTCTTCCATAACCAATTTCTCTTATAGTTTTATAGTTTTCATATTTCTTTTTATTGATCCAGAAACCGCCTTTACTCATAAACTCTGCAGTGTCCTTAGCAATCCCAGCATCTCGAACAGCATGGTCACTCATATTTAATGGAATCCTCTTCTTTGGATCACCACTTCCATCGGTTGTCCAGTATTGAGGTGCAAGGGACAGCCCAATCTTCACTGCAAGGGCACCCCAGCCTATCTGGTCCCCAGGGGTCTTTTGAACAGGTGAACCACCTACATAACACGGCCATTTTGGATAATAAAGACGAATATCGAATTTACCTTCCTCAAACTGATGTGGTGCAGGCAATACATAATCGCACCAGTAACCAAGGTCATCAAGATAGAGATTCCAGTCAACAACGAGCTCTGTCTTTTCAAGGGCTGCCTCTATCATCTGAGGCTGGATCTTTGCAAATAATCCACGATATGGATTTCTATAAAATACAGCCTTAATCTTACCTGTCTTATAAAGCCCCCATCCTACCATACCGTAATGCCCTGGTGCAGAAAAATCTTTTTTCCTATATATCTCATCGGTAACAGGAAATAGATGACGAAAATCAACAGATTCTTTTGGCAGTTCAGGATAGGGCTTTACTGGCTTTGAAAGGTCTTCAAGCCATGGGATTTTGACATTATGAAGTAATATCACACCACCTTCGTGATCAATTGCACCGGTTAGCGTATTTAATACGTTTATTGCATGACGTAGGCGCCAGCTATTTGCATAGTTAGGACCTGCAGCATCTCTTTTATATGTAGGAATAAATGCTTTTGGCTTTGCTTCTGCAAATTCTTTAGAAACCCTTTTTATTACATTTTCTGGAACATCTGAGATTTTCGATGCCCACTGGGCATTATAGCCCTTAACAGTATCTTTTAGAATCTGAAGAACAGGCTTTACTTCATATTCTTTATCCTCAATTTTTACCTTATATGGACCACCTATCATAACAGGTTTATGACAGCTATCTATGGGTTCTGCCTTTTTATGGGTCTCGCACCATGCCAACATAGAGCCTTCTTTAGTTTTTATCGTTAATTTTGTTTTGATATCCACAAGGGCAGGTGCATCTGTATAATCCTGTAAAAATTTTTCATTGTAACTTTTATCTGTTAATATTGTATTTATCATTGCAAGGGCAACTGCAAGGTCTGTTCCGGGTTTAATCGAATGAATTTCTGTGGCAAATGCATCGGCAAGGGGCGTTCTTAAAGGATTGAAAACAACTATTTTGCATCCATTTTTCTTTCCCGCTGCCCAGTGAACGAGCATACCTGCCTTTCCGCATTTAGATAGAGAATCAAACCCGAACCATACCTGATATTTTGCATTATCATAATCATATCCTGCAACATGATGAGTGGGTGTGTATGTGCTTGAATAGAATTTGTTGGGTGGATTTGTCAGGGTAAGGCAATTTATATAATAATGTGTTCCAAAACATTCTGTTCTCTGGTCGCTTCTTGTAACGCCCATAGAGCGGGCAAGCCTGTTGGTATAGGGATCACCTGGACTACACATAAGTATTTCTTCAGGTTTATATTTTTTGAGTCTATCTATGATTTCATTTACAGCATCCTCTGTTTTCATAACCACCCATCCAGGGTCGTTATCTGTTCCTTTTTTTGGATTTGTTCTTTTTAGGGCTACCATTAATCTGTCTGGATCGTATAAAGAATCAACAAAACCTAACCCTTTTATACAAAATTTTCCCTGTGCTACAGGATCCTCTGGTCTTCCTTCAAGTGTTATTGCCCTCTCTAAACCTGTTACTGGATCATTGGCTACTACAACATAGTATGCACAGTCAGCCTCACATGCCCTTGCACATACCTGAGGAATTTTCTTTTTTATTTGATAGACCGGCTGTTCCTGAGGGTGTTTACCGAAAGGTGCCTGTGCCATTAGATTTTTAAAAGGAAAACTCGATAGTGAGGCTATTGCACCGCCAATCCCTACAAATTTTAGAAAATCCCTTCGTGTAAAAGCCTTCCCTTCTTTGGTTTCAGAAGTCATGGCTAATCTCCTAAGGTTATTTTTAAAGACAATTTCCTATCATCTTTTTTAACAATTTCAAGTATAGTAAAGAAATATGGGTTGTGCAAGAAAAAAATCAAAAGTCGAGGCCACGGATAAAAAATTAATCCGTTAACATAGATTTCAGTACATGCCCCTTTAAAACTTTTAAAAATTGTAAGAAACTAATAAGCAGTTATTTATTTTTTATAATTTATACCTAAATTTTCTCAGCAGTTCTTTCCTTGCCTTTTTTTCTGATTCTTGCTCTATACCTTTTGGCCTTGAACCGTCAACAACGCCTATTATGCCATTTCCCTGTTCTGTCTCCACAACTATAACCTCAAGAGGATTGGCAGTAGCGCATATTATGTGGCATACCTCCTGGCATGACTTTAGTGCATTAACCCAACTTCATGCAAAAAACCCCAAAATCCGACTAATTTTGCCTTTCCCAAAACTCCAGGTCTAATAATTTCAAGCACTTACTGGTAGTGGGGTCTGGGGAAACTGTTTGTAGTGTCAAAGACCTTATTTAGGGGTTGACAGGGGTATGGGTTCTGTGTAGCCTTTGTTTATGTACATACGCAAAGTCACACATGTGGATAAGAAGAATCGCAAGGAATATTACACCTATAAGTTGGTGGAATCTGTCCGCACTGAAAAAGGCCCAAGACAGCGTACACTGTTGAACCTGGGTACAGACTTTGAGCTCCCTGAAAAAAGGTGGAAGGAGCTGGCATATCGTATTGAGAGTATCGTAAGAGGTCGTGAACCCCTGTTTCCTTTCCCTGAGGAAATAGAGAAACTTGCAAGGATCTATGCCAGGAAGCTCATTCGGTATCAGGGAGAATATAACCTTAAAAAAGCTAATGTTGCTTTAGGTAAGGTTGAAGAACCTGATTACCATCGGGTAGATATCAACACATTGGAGAATGAAGATGCCAGAACCGTGGGTGCAGAGTATGTAGTCTATGAGACCATCAAAGATTTGGGGTTGGATAAGGAGCTTACATCTTTGGGTTTTACCAAACCATGGCTTGATGCAACAATAGGAGTGATTACAGCTCGACTGATTGCACCTTCTTCAGAGAGATCAGCACATATATGGCTTAAGACAACAACAGGATTAGAAGATCTCTTGGGGACAGATTTTAGTGATATCTCCCAGGATAGGGTGTATAAGGTCTCAGATAAGCTCTTACGCCATAAGAAAGCTATAGAGGAGCACCTGAGGATAAGGGAACGAACTCTATTCAATTTGAAGGAGAGCATCATCCTGTATGATTTGACCAACACCTTTTTTGAAGGAAGTGGGAAGTATAATGCAAAGGCCCATTTTGGTAATTCCAAGGAGAAGCGAACCGATTGTCCCTTGGTAATTCTGGGATTGGTGGTGGATTCTGATGGTTTTCCCAAAAAGAGCGAGGTTTTTGATGGGAACATAAGTGAGCCTGGCACATTAAAGGGTATGATTAGCTCACTTTCTTCCCGTTCCTTGTTAATGAAACCCCTGATTGTGGTAGATGCAGGTATTGCTACTGAGGCAAATCTTCAATGGTTGAGACAAGAAGGATATGGCTACATTGTTGTTTCTCGTAAGAAAAAGAAGGAAGTACCTGAGGGCTTAGAGATGGTAAGTTTCAGAGAAGACGGGGAGATAGTTATCAAAGGTGGCCTGATACATAATCAGGATACGCAAGAGGTAGAACTCTACTGCCATTCCACTGCCAAAGAGGCCAAGGAGGAAGGGATTAGGAGCCGTTTTGAAGGCCGCTTTGAGGATGAGCTCAAAAAGCTCCAGGCAGGCCTTCAAAAGAAGAATGGCATCAAGGGATATGATAAGGTTATAGAAAAGATTGGCCGGCTGAAGGAACGCTTCAGGAGGGTAGCTCGCCGATACGAGATCAATGTCTTCAAACAAGATGGTACAGATAAGGTGACAACGATCACCTAAGAACGCAAAGAATATCCCCAACAAAGTGGTTTCTATTGTCTTCGTTCCAACAAACTGGATTTCAAAGAACAAGAGCTATTCAACATCTTCACCATGCTAACAGACATTGAAGATGCATTTAGGAGCATGAAATCTGAGTTAGGATTAAGGCCAAATTATCATCAGATGGAAGTACGAGTGGATGGCCATATCTTTATAACAGTTTTGGCCTATCACATATTGCACACCATCCGTATGAAACTAAGGAGGCAAAAAATCAATCTAAGCTGGGACACGGTGAGAAAGGGGCTTTCCACTCATGTGCGTATCTCCACCACAGTAAAAAGAGACGATGGGAAGACCATCCACATCCGCAAATCTTCCAGGCCCGAACCCTTTCACATCCGCATCTACGATGCCCTAAAACTCCCCCATCGGCCAGGCAAAACCATCAAGACGATCCTATAGAAAACATCAATATGTAGTGCCCAAATGCAAGGTCTCCCACTTGCAAGTGATTGATATTACTCAGAAAAAATTTTTGAATCATGAAGTTGGGTTAAGACCTTTTTTTGCATTTTTTTGCACAGTTCTTGCACATAAGATTTGCATTATATAACTCATAAAATCTTTCAGGGTGTTTGTTATAGAGATATTCCCACTGGATAATGGCTATAACGGAAAGTAGAAGGATTGAATATGTCCAGAAGGATTTTATGAATATCATGGGAGAGAACGCCATAAGATACCCCCAATTGTTAATCCTGCATGTGTTACAGCACTTGTTCCCTATGATTACCTGGAAAGGACACCAAATTGTAGCGCAGAATTCATCCATAAAAATGAAAAAAATCACTGTTATAAATATCCATAAATCACTAAGCAATTTGGCTTCTCTCCATAACCACATGGTAAGCACAAGAAGAACCCAGTATATAGCAGACCTGATTGCGCCGCTATCTATTTTTCTCTTAAATTTTAATAATCTTTCCCTTTTTGAAGGACTATCGATCCCGGCTTCTTTGTAGTTTTTAGCGTAAATTTTTCCGAGATTGATCTTTTTGTTCAGGGAAGGAATAAATCTTTTTAATAAAACTAATACTGTCAGTAACCAGAGTATATGATAGGTCTTAACAGAAAAAAAAATATTATAGGTAAAAAATCCCTTGAGCATATCAGGCTTGATTAGGGCTATCACAAAAGAAATAATCAATATTGCCCCTTTTATTGCAAGTTCAAGGATGTTTTTGTTTGTCTTCATGTGAATTACCCCTCCATTACAGAAGGGGGCTTCTAAAAGAAAACATTAAAGTTATAAGATTATCTTTTTCTTTAATGCCTCTTAGCATTTAATTTTCTGTTTATATTATCATTTGCCCTATAAGTCAACATAATAAAAATTCTTAATCTAATTTGACCTATGATAGCCTTTTAAATCAAGGGTTACGTAAAAAAAACCATAGCTGATCAGGGTTTCTGCAATATACTGTCTGTTTTCTATTAGTTTTATCATTTCATCTTCTTTTACTTCTATACGGGCAATACTTCCATGGTATCTTACCCTTACATCTTTTATACCCAACTCTTTTATATAATCCTCTGAACGATCAATAAGTTTTAATATTTCTTTTTTTATAGGCGTTTCATGGGGTATTCTTGTGGCAAGGCATGAAAAAGAAGGTTTATTGTATGTGGGAAGAAAGAGCATTTTAGATAGCTCCCTTATCTCTCTCTTACTCAGTCCTGCCTCAAGTAAAGGACTTATTATATCTAACTCATCACACGCCTTCATGCCTGGCCTGTAATCTTCCAAATCATCTATATTAGAGCCCTCTATAACATAATCAAAATTATAGGCATCTGCTATAGACCGTGCCTTCTCCATTAATTGCCTTTTACAATAATAACATCTATTTGAATCGTTTTTTAAGAAATTTGGGTCATCTAATTGTCCTGTTTCAACGATTTCATATATACAGTCCATTTCTTCTGCAAGATTTTTTGCACTTTCAAGTTCTCTTTCAGGAAATGCAGGGAAATTACCAATAAATGCCAAAACATTCTGTTTACCTAAAACATTTCTTGAGACCCTTAAAAGCAATGAACTGTCAACACCACCTGAAAAGGCAACTACAACCCTTTTGAGGTTTTGTATAATTTTTTTAAGTTTTTCATATTTCTCGTTAAATGTTAATGATAAGACCATGACCATAAACAAAAGGCCCTGGAGCTAAATCCAGGGCCCTGTCTTAAAAACATTTTTTTATGCTACTTTGGCTTGCAGTCTATCTAAGGTCTCAAAATATGCCTCTATCCTTGTGCGGATTTGAGTCTCTGAATAAAACCTCTGATCTCCCATATCACTTTCAAACACAAGGGCTGGAATGCCTGTTCTCTTTACAAGGACATCTTTTAATGTAGGCACAGCAAAGGAAACTGCCTTGCAACTCCTGTTCATAAACATTATCATACCGTTCAATGAATATCTCTTGAAAAGATCCATGGCCATTTCAGCTCTATCTTCAAGGGTAGAATTTGAAAATCTCGAAACATAATTTTCAGCCAGAGTAACAAGAGGATCTTTATCAAGGTCGAATTCAAAGCTCCATGCATGGACATAAAGGGATGTGAGTATAACACCGCCGTATGAACCAAGTAGTTTTGCATGGTCACTGAATTTGAACCATACCGGCAGATTTTCCCAGTAAAGACGATATTTTTCTTTATCTTTTGGAAGCACACCAATACCTTTATCTGCCTTTTCCTGAAACTCTTCACACAGGGTCCTATAATATTCCACGCATTCAGGTGTTCCTCTTCTATAAACTGCTATTGCCATGCCTATTAATGCATCGAATATGCTGATCGGTGATGGTTTATACTGTGCCATATCGAGAAATTTTTTATAAAGCCTGCTCGATTCTGCAGAATATTTCATAACTTCATTCAGTCTGTCATAATCAAATTTTTTCTTTGTAACCTCTTCAAGAAAACTAATTAATTCTTTAAGCTGAATAACACAGTACTTGATAATCTCTTCTCTGGCCTTCTTATCCATAATGTATTCAGGGGTGTCAAAAACAAATACAGGAAGATTTCCCCTTCTTGCAAGCACCTGAAACCATTTAGTTAAAGTAAAGCACTGGGCATTGCAGGCAAGAAATAGATCTGGCTCAGGTATACCCCTTGTAACGGTTATGCCTGTTTCTCTATAACCTAAATCACTTCTCGCATACGCACATAGATGGCTCGTATAGCCTAAGTTTTCTGTTACTGAACAAAGCTGGGCACCTTTTTTTGCAGTAAGATTTGCAACAGCATGGTTTTCAGGATATATGGGGATGATATCATGGGCTACGAATATTTCCACAGGAGAAATAGCCGTTGTATAGCCTATTAATTTGCCGAGCTCATGGGCACGAAATGCCTCGTTCATGTAATCTTCTGTTATCTTTTTTGATAACATTTGAGATTTTGTTAGTTCCTTTTTTGGTTTTTCTGTTTTTTGTGTATCACTCATAGAGCGCCCCCTTTCAAAGATTCAAAGAATGCCTGAAGCCTTGTCCTCAGGTGAGATAAGGATAGAGTTTGATACTCTGTATCCATTACATGGAATGGTATGCCTTCTTTTCTTAACATATTTTTAAGATCAGGAAGGTCATATTCCTGAGATTCGCAAAATTCAATGTGGATATAGATTACTGCCCTTGCATTATTTTCTTTATACAATGTTTTTATCTCTTCAAAATTTCTGTAAACATTATCATGGATCGGTGAAAAGAACATCCTGTTCATATGTCTATCTACCATTGCATCTACCGGGTTTCCATTCTGTGGCACAATACCGTCAATGTAGCGTGTTCCTGTCACCAGTGTATCTGCTACAATATTTAATTTTATCTCATCAAACAATGCATATACCTCAGGAGGGTCACATGTAATACCTGCAAGGATAATGTCAGTGTAACCTTCACCTTTTTCTAACTTTAACCCATCTTTTATTTTTTTTAGACTTTGATTAAATTCTTCCTTATCCACCTGCATGGATAGTTTTATAAGAGAAAATAACTCTTTGTTTGTTAAAGCCGCAGGATTTTTCTTTTTAAAATCGTAAATTTCTTTCAGTAGTTTTTTGTTTTCGTTAAAAAGGGCTATGGAACTATTTAGGTCATCATCAGTTATCTTTTTATTTGTCCACTTACTCAAAGATGAGATGAGCCTTTCAATCTCCTCCTTTGTCCAATACCTCGCACTGGGTCTATCAACCTGGCGTGGTGCTAAAAAACACTCTGTATACTTGTCGGGAAAGTGAATTCTCCAGATGTCTGATAGATGCTGGGTTGTATCACATACCTGGGGTAGGACAAAACCGTCAAAAAGGTCACCTTCATAGCTCATTACAAGCTCAAGATTGCTCCTTGATAATGAACATGCATTATCAGGGAGGCGGCTTGGTGCCTTTTTTAAAGGTTTGTCTGTCCCAATCAGTGAAACGGGGAGAAAACCAAAGGCGTAAATGACCTCTTCAGGAACATCAGGAATCGTGCTACCTATAACCTTTTTGCCCTTTTCTTTAACCCATTTTCTGATGGACGGAAATGGGTCTTTTGTTAACTCTACAACTTCTTTTAAGCTTAAATTGTCCCACATAAAGCCTCCAGAAATTAAGAAAATTTTCCTTATTTTAAAGGCATAGCCATCATTTGTCAAGGATTGAAATTACAAAAAAAATTAATATTTTCCCTAATGTTTATTTTTTAAACGAAATGTTCTTATATAAAATTTTAAAACAAGGCCTGTGCAAACCATGATAATGCTAAGGATCTGTCCCATTGTTAAAACACCAAAGATATATCCAATTTGAACATCGGGCTCTCGAAAAAATTCACAGAATATCCTGAATATACCATAGAATATAATAAACAATGCAAGTACATCACCTTCATATTTCTTTCTATCTTTATAGAACCATAATATCAGAAAAAGGCATATACCTTCCAAAAACGCCTCATATAACTGTGATGGGTGTCTGGGTATATTGTCTGAGCCAGGAAAAACCATGGCCCATGGAACAGAAGATGGTTTTCCGTATAATTCACCGTTTATAAAATTTCCGATTCTACCGAATGCTAATCCAAGGGGACATGTAGGTATGATTAGGTCTGCTATTTTGAAAAAATCCATGTTTTTCTTTTTAATAATAATAAAACCTGCAACAAAAGCCCCTATTAATCCTCCATGGAAGGACATACCACCATGCCAGAATGCAAAAACCTCAATTGGATTTTTTATATAGAAATCGATATTGTAAAATAAAATATAGCCTAATCTTGCACCCACTATCAAACCAAGGATCAGATAAAAATAAAGGTCATCTATAAATTTGCGACTTATATCTAAGGCTTTATTTTTTATCTGATAAAGAACTAAAAAATATGAACTTGCAAAACCAAAAATATACATAAGACCATACCATCTTATAGCAAATGGTCCAATCTTTACAATTACTGGATCAATATTAGGATACTCCATGGTGTTCTTTATTTACCCTTTCTAAAGCCCTTTTAACTTGCATTTTTAATTCGTCTGCACCTTTGAACACAACACCATAGAATCCAAATAATTCTTTTGCCTTTAAAATATATGACTCTGTATCGTCCACATAGAAAACCTCATGACCTTCAACATCTGCTCTATTAAATATTTCTTCAAAAATTCTTTTTTTAGGTTTTTTTGCATGCACCTCATATGACAATATCCATTCATCAAATACGTGCACAATGGGATAATTTTCTTTGATATAGGTAAAATGGAGTTCATTTGTGTTACTTAAGATAAAAAGAGTATAACCCAGCTGTTTTAAATCAAGTATAATTTTATTTACCTCTAAATCTTCTTGAAAAATATGAGTCCAAATATCTTTAAAGTCTTTAAAATCCATCTCAAGGCTATAT
>Ga0308390_1001256_pt1 | contig 16695 bp, 10 predicted proteins | sample Hotspr2Sample149_FD_202358 | JGI IMG/M metagenome (GOLD analysis project Ga0308390, IMG submission 202358) | Hot spring phototrophic mat microbial communities from Mushroom Spring, Yellowstone National Park, Wyoming, United States - 20040719_149 ...
TTCCAATGCCAGTTACGATCACACAGCCCCGGCACGCTAGGATCAGTTGGACGGCTTCGGAAAACTCCGGGCCGAGCCGACGGGCAAACTCCGCCAACGCTCGGGCTTCCTCCGCCAGAATCTCCCGTCCATACCGTAATTGTTCAAACGCACTCAATTCTGCCAGCCGAACCGCTTCCATGCATCAATCCCTTCTTATATCCTACCAAAGGGGGTGCAAATCCCCCCTGCTTGCTTTGGATCGAGCGTCCTTTGGGTTCCCTCAGGTGAGGCACCGTCCTGGTCGCCTTGGGTGAATTGCCCTCCTGTGCATTTTAGGGTGAAGCAGTATCCTGTTCGCCTTGGGTGAAGCACCCTCCTGTGCGCCTTAGATGAATCGCCGTCCTGAGTGCTAGGTTGAGGTACTGGCCCTCAGATGGTAGAGGAGGCACCCCAGGATGCCCCGATCCCCTGGGCTTTCTGCCCGGTCTTCGCCGCTTTTAGTTTGACTGTATCTCCCCCTCCGGCCCCTACCAGTTGTAGGGGCTAATCGGATCGAATTTTCGCCGGGGAATAGACGCACTCAATGTGAGTCTAGGTAGTTTGGACAATCTAGATAAATTCTGGCTAGAATAAAAACCGACCCGACTGGATTCCATGCTTAAACTCTCTCCCCAGCCCTGGCCCCCTCCCTTGGGAGGAGCCAGCCGGGCAGATACAGTCAAAAGTAAGGGTGGATTGTACCGGTCTTGGGATTCTGGGGCAATGCAAATTGGACGTTGTAAGCCAATTGGCCGCCTCTACGCCTTGGACTCTGTAGGCCCGTGGAGCTTTATGGGCCAGTTGCACTCTGGCGGCCCCTGGGCCACTTGGATTTTCTAGGGCAGTTGGAACGCTATGGGACAGTTGGAACGCTATGGGAATACCAATTGGACTCTAGTTGGACTCTAGGGGAATCATAAAAGGAAAGTGGTTGCCGGAGGGTTCCTTCAGGGCAACCACTACATATAGTGGCTGCCAAAAAGATCCCACAATATATAGAACAGTCTTTGAACAAGAGAGAGACGAAAAACAAGAAAGGTTTGCTTTGCACCCTGCCAAACCGATCGGCTAAACAGAAGGAGGATCTGACAAGGGGGCCAGGCTTATCTGGGTTGGGCCTTGGCAACCGGTGGCAAAGCGCCCAGAAGCCGGAGCCCCGATGCGCGGCCCTCGCCGCCGACAGTCCTATTTACTGGGACCGATTCTGCCGCTGAGAAGCCATCCGGACATGCACCGGTAGGGTGTAGGCGATCCGGCCTTGGACTTCATCGAGATGCTCTTGGAGGATCCGGCGGACTTCCAGGACTGCTCGGGGATGGCTATGCACGCCGGAATGATCCGCCGGTACGACCAGTTCCGATTCCACATCGTCCATATGGGCGCTTTGGTAGGAGACGACCCCGTCGGTTCCTTTGGCCAATTTGCCGTAAAGCCCTTTTTCCGGCATAAGCCCAATAATCGCATGGTATTTGACCCAGGGAGCGCGTTGGGCGTGGATCATGGCTTCAAATACTGGGTTATCGGGGGAAAGGGAATCTACACTGGTTCGGATTTTGAGGACCCGATCATCTTTGAACAAATGTTTATTATTCCGGTAAAAGGCCTCCTGACTCTGCAGCACCAGCGTGGGCAGCTCAATCAGCTTCCGAAGAATCCATTGCGTAGCATCGTTGGAAAACTTGCTCCCCCGGTGGGGGGTGGCAATGGTAATGACCCGCCGCACTGAAGGATTCGGATGGAAAAACAGTACCTTGGCGATCCGCTCTTTGGTCTCCGGATCCGCCTGGACCTGGTCGAACGGATGATCGCTGATCAGATGCCAAAAGTCCTCCCCGCTTTCCAGGGTTTGCAATCGGCTGACCAGGCCGCCCATGCTATGACCGATCAGCACCATCTGATCCAGGGCAGGTTCTCGGCCTTCCGGGTCGAGAATCTGGCGGGCCTCGGCCAAATCGTCCCGCATCTGGGCGGCCGAAATCCAAAACGGCTGGCCCGTAGGATACAGGTAAAACCAGAATTGGTAATGGGCCCGGATATCCGGCTGACTCCGCAGATCGTTAAACATTTCCATCCAGGTCATCGGGCTGGACCAAAGGCCGTGCACGAAGATGACCGGGATTTTGCCCGGCTCATACGGCTGGACCATCCAAAGGCCTCGGTAGGGTTTTTTTTGGCCGGGCATCAGTTTTTGCAGGGCTTCCGGCCGGAGCAGACCGGTGGTGGCCAGGGTCCCCAGGGCCGGGTTGGAAAGAAAATAGGCCAGAGGGGTGGTCAGATCGCTTTCCAGCGGTACTCGGATGCCGGCCACATAAATATCCTGGGTTACCAGTGGATCGTAAAGTTCCAGCAGGGCCCGGAGCCGACCGGTGCCCGGCACCCTGCCATCCGGAGAACCCCGCTCCATTTCTCGAAGCACCTCTTTGCGGAAGGTGCGTTCGGGCAGGGGGCGCAAAAAGGCGGTGGCCGCAAAACTCAAACCCTCCGGATAATATCGAGCAGCCGCCGGTTCCCCCGGGTAACTCCGTCGGACCACAATCAGCGGCACCCCCAGGCCATAGGTCAAATAATGGTTTTTCAGGCCCCGCATTTCATAGTCGGAGACGAACTCGATGGGACCGAAATCTTCCGGTCGCCAATGGCTCCCTCGAACTATGCAGGTAATTTCGTATTCCCCAGCGGCTGTAACGATGCGCCGGCTTTGACCGGGCCGAATGCCTTCCTCTCGGCTTACAATGCGCATGGCCGATTCCAGGGCGGTGTTGTATAAATCACACGCTCCTCGAAACTGCGGATCATACGGATTGCGCAAATACGTAAAATCGTCATCAAATAGATACCGGTAGGCGTATAGTACTGTTGCACTATAGAGACTCAAGGCCTTGGCAATGTCTCGATCTTCCACCCGTTTGGCACCCAAATAAGCTAACTCGGCACACACATAGGCATATTCGCCCGAAGGCTGGGCATCTAAAATCGCCTGGGCCTTTTGAAGCAACGCCTGCGGATCCCCCTCCAAATCCCCCACCAAGTCATACACCCGTAAAAACTGCATGGTTCGGGTGCTGGGTTGAGGGCCTTTTCGGCTGGTTAAATGGAGGGTATCGGCCAGGGGGTTTCTCGGCACCGGACGCATGGTGACCATGCTCGTGGTAGCACAGCCGAGAACACTCCCCACCAGCAGGATCAGACCGGCCGCCAAAACCCAGAGCTTCTGGGCGGAAGCTGCCCCCCGGCCAAATGGAAGCCCTCTCCTTGACATCATGACCCCCTCCCATCCATGGAGGGACAAGAAGATAGCGAAAATAAAGAAAATAGGCAAAAGACAAAAATCTATTAGAAGAGACCTGAGAAATTAGAGATCGGCCAGGGGGCCGTCAAGAGAGATTTTCACCAAGCATATTCTCCAGATTGGCCATCTTCGCTGTTTTATCTCTTGGTTTCCTGGCATTCCAAAAGGGCTAACCGTCTGGGGATTTTTGATGTGTTTTAGGGGTTGCATTTCCGGCCGCCCATGCCACTGGATCGGGGCAGGTAGCCCATCCTTTGTTTATAGGAGGTTCCCTTCCGGGCAGAGAGGCGCAACATCCTAAAAATGAAAAAGCTACCGAGCAGTTTGGGGACGGTGGCCAGGGGTGGGAAAGAATCTCTATTTTGTGATTGTGGGGCAGAGACACACCAGGTATAAAGAGGGCGATATCTAAGAGGCTGTCCTGAGAATCCGTTTTTAGCCAGATGTACTACCAACCGGCGGCCTCCAGACTGACACCCCCTAAAACGGGGACTTTGGTAAATCGGATGATAACTCGGAAGGGGGTTGGCAACGGTCCGGGCCGCCTCCGAGTACCAATTTCGGGACAGCCTCTAGAGGGGAGAAAAGAAGCTTCCATTAGAAAACGAAAGCCCCCCTCCGAAAGGGTGCCTCTTTTCCCTGGGTTTCCCAAAATGTCCAAATTACCAACCGAAGGCTATCCGGATCGGTCCCAGCCGGCCTCCTCCAAAACGGGATGGTTCACCAGGCATCGCCGAACATGGTACTTGGCAGGGGCAGGGCTGGCGGTGGTTGGCCTGCTCCTTTTGGGGAATTATCGCAGGCAGTGGTATAACCACCGCCGGTTCCAGGAGGTTCGGCCCGGAGTGCTCTATCGGACCGGCTTACCCAGTGAAGCTGGGTTTCGGCAAATCGTCCAGCAATACGGCATTCGGACCGTCATCTGTCTTCTGGAAGACCCGCCCCCCCGGTTAAGAGCCGGATGGTTTTTTGATCCAGGTCAGCCTTCCGGCCCGCCCGAAGACCAGTTCCTCCAACAATTGGGAGTCCGTTTTCTTCATTGGCCGATGCCGAACAAAGGCCCTTGGCCTTGGCCAAAACCGGAATATCTGGAGGAGTTCTTCCGGGTGATGGACGAACCGGGCAATTGGCCTGTGCTTGTCCACTGTTGGGCGGGCAAACACCGGACCGGCACGTTGGTGGCCTTATTTCGGCTGGAATACGAGGGTTGGCCGGTGGAACAGGCACTGGAAGAAATGTACCGGTTTGATTTTAAAGCCCCTTTTGCCTTGCAAGAGCATAACTTGCGCACTTATGTACGCCGTCCCCGGCCCAGCTGCCGGCAATGGCAAGCCCTCCAGGAGGCGTTTTCCCCGGTGCTGAGCACCGAAGCGGCCGATTATGACCGGTTGGTGCAGGCACTACGGCACGAGGGGCACCAACCGGCAGTAGTGGCCCGGCTAGAGGAATATCTGCGCCAGGGAAGGCCGTTTGGCGTGTGCCTGGCGGATCGGCTACTGGAAGGTGTCCCGCAGGGGGCCCGTGCCGCGCCGGCAACTTCTTCGTGGGGGATGGGCGGAACGGATCGGCTCCTGCATGGCCAGGTCCCCTGCTGGCTCCCGACAGCCCTGCAATTGGCAGAAAAAATCGTCTTTCCTGGCCAGAACCAGGCCTCTCCGAAGCAGGATCAAGCCACCGCCGGGCTCTCTGGAGCCGATTCGGACCGTATTGTTCGTCAGCAGGAGGCTTTGCCTGAAGAGGCGGCCGATTTCGACGAATTGGCCGCCGCCGGAGGCCTGCTGGCCGATTATGGTTCTTCCGAAGTCCGGCGCCGCCTTTGGGAGAGCTTTCGAGCGGAGATGCAGCAGGAGGAAATCACGCCCCGATACCGTGCCCTAGTGGCAGGCCTGATCAACCGGTATCGGCCCAGCCGACTTCCGTATCTGAAGCTCTTGCTGGAAGATCGGCGTGGCAGGCCGGAACCGGAAGCCGGCGGGACTCGATATGCCGATACGGCGGTGGCCCGGCTGGCAGCGATCGTCCAGGAGGATTTTATCGGTCGGCGAGGCCAGGCCAGCCGACAGGACTGGGACCAGGCCATCCGGCGGGCCCAGCAGTGGTTTGCCGAGCACCCCGAAGCCGGCAAAATTCCCTAGAGTGCGACCCTCAGGCGGATTTTTGGATTTTGGCCAGTTCGGCCCAGAGGTAGGCACTGGCCCGGATACCCCGGTGGAAGTCGATCAATCGGAACCGTTCGTTGGGGGCATGGGTGTTATCGTCGTCCTGACCCCAGCCCAGCAGGAGCACCGGCACCCCGAAAGCCTGTTGGAAGGCAGCCACGATGGGAATCGATCCGCCTTCTCGGATGAATACGGGTTCTCGGCCGAAGGCCTGCCGGATGGCTCGGACTGCTGCTTGCACGTAGGGGCTATCGACCGGCACCAGGACAGCCGGGGTACCGTGGGTCTCCAAAAGTTCCATCTGAATGCCCGGCGGACAAAGTTCCTCCAGACGCTGCCGGAGACCCTGGGTAATTTTGGCCGGATCTTGATGCGGCACCAAACGAAAGCTGAACTTGGCACCCGCCTCCGCCGGGAGCACGGTTTTGGTGCCTTGGCCCTGATAGCCGCCCCATAGACCGTGGATGTCGAATGTGGGCCTGGCCCAGCGACGTTCCAACAGACTGTAGCCTTCTTCGCCCGTGGTGCCGGAGAGGCCCAAATCGGCCAAAAACTTGGTCTCGTCAAAGGGCAATTGGGCCAGACGCTGCCGTTCTTGCAGACTGAGCGGCTCGACCTGATCGTAGAAGCCGGGGATTTGAATCCGGCCGTGCTGATCGACCAGGCTGGCTAAGATTTGGGCCAGCGCATTGGCCGGGTTAGTTACCGTGCCGCCGAAGGAACCGGAATGCAGGTCCCGTTTGGGGCCACGCAGGCGAAGTTCATAGTAGGCGATGCCTCGCAGTCCGTAGCAGATAGCCGGTTGATCCGGGCCAAATTGGGTACCATCGCTGATGACCACACAATCACAGGCAAGCTGCTGGGGCCGGGAGGAAAGAAAACGCTCTAAATGTTCACTTCCTACTTCTTCTTCGCCTTCGATCAGGAATTTCAGTTGGACCGGCAACCTGCCCACCGTCCGGAGCCAGGCTTCCGTGCTGAACACGTGGGTGAGCACTTGGCCTTTATCATCGGTGGCCCCCCGGGCGTAGATGGCGCCATTTTGCCGAGTCGGCTCAAAAGGCGGCCAGTGCCAGGCCTCCAGAGGCTCCACCGGTTGCACGTCGTAATGACCATAGACCAACACCGTGGGCGCTTCGGCCACCGGCGGACTTTCCCCATACACCAGCGGTGCCCCCCCGGTAGAGATTTTCTCGGCGGCAAGGCCCATGGTTTTCAGTTGGTCCAAGACCCAGTCGGCAGCCCGCTCCAGATCGGCCCGGTAAGCCGGATCGGTGCTAATGCTCGGAATCCGCAGCCACCGGCACAATCGCTCCTCAAACTCCGCCGCCTGCGCCGCTACATACGCCTCCAAAGCCTCAAATTCTGCACCCATTCTGTCCACTCCCAATTGCTCGGCCGGAACACCATTTGGAACAGTTGAGGGCCGCCGCCTAGCTGCCCATTGGAGGACTGCCTCGCAGGCCTGGAAAAGCAATCGCCCGTTAGGGGGGTTCCGTGGGGCGACCGGTTCACGGTCATTTCGACTTCATTCATCCACCAGGAACACGACCAGGCGTTTTGGTCCGTGCACGCCCAGGATAAGGATTTTTTCGATGTCGGCAGTTCGGCTTGGGCCGGTAATGAAGACGAACTCGCCCCGAAGTTGCGGGTCGGCGGTGCGGCGGGCGATTTCGTCCCAGGCGGCCGGCATGTGTTCAAAAAGCCGATCCACTCGCCCCACCACCACACAGACCGGCGGCAAATAGCACAAAAGCCGTTCGTACGCCGTCGGGCAGGCCACCATCACACTGCCCGTATCGGCTAACAAAAGATCCGCTTCTAGGATCGATGCCCCTAAGGAATCCAATTCTTTTGGGTCCGGGTCGGCCCGGTGCCATAGGAGTTCCCAATCCGGTCGGCCAAGGGCCTGGGCCTGGGAAGGCAGGGCCGGTTCGACCGCTGCGGAGCCGGATTGCTCGGCTTGCTGAAAGATGGCGCGGACCAACGGACGATCCTGACAGCCGAACCGTCGGATGCCCTCCTCCTCGGCCAGACGGGTAATCCCCTGCCGAACCTCTTCCAGAGAGCGGACGTGATGCCCTTGGCCTGCCACAGCGGCCAGTTCAGCCAAAAAGCGCTCGATCTTTTTGGCCGGGGGAGGATTTTCGATCGGCCAGATTTGCGGCGTCGGAGGCGGCGGCATAGGCTCTGCGCCCGCCAGTCGCTCTCGCAGCCGCTGGAGGATCGCTTGGCGACTGTCCATCGGTGGATATGCCTTTTTGGCGCAAAAACATCGGCAGACCAGAGGCCTGCTCGTGCCCGCTGATGCCGTTCATCCCGATATGTTTTTTGAGCGCAAACCCATCGGCGGGGTGCACCACCTCATGCACCCTAAGCCATCCGGGGGCAAAGGACTGGCCGGCCAAGGCCAGCCAGAGAACCCGTTCCTGGGGAACCCACCAGGAATCCTACCCATCCTGCACCCAAAACCATGCTGGAAAGCCGGTGGTGGGGGAGCTCGATTATCCGCCCAGGAACAGGCTGCCCAAGTCCATGAAATGGATCACCGGAAATCCGGGGGAAAGTGTTCGCTTATCGGGCCTGTTCGGCCTTGTCGAACGAGGCGTCGAAAGCCCGTGCGCTTGCCGGGAAGTCGATCCGGCGCACATATTCCAGGGCTTCTTTGGCCCCGTGTTCACGGTCCATGCCGCTGTCTTCCCATTCCACGGAAAGCGGCCCTTGATAGCCGATCCGATTCAATTCCCGAATGATTTCGCCGAACTTGACGGCGCCATGACCCAGGGAGCGGAAATCCCACCCCCGGCGGGGATCGCCGAAGTTCAGATGGCTGCTTAGGATACCGCTGCGGCCGTCCAATGTTACGATCGCATCCTTCATGTGCACGTGGTAAATTCGATCCGGGAACCGCCGGATGAACTCCACCGGGTCCACGCCCTGCCAAAGCAGATGGCTCGGATCGAAGTTAAAACCGAACTCTTCCCGCCAATTGATGGCCTCCAGGGCCCGCTCGGCCGTGTACAGGTCGAAGGCGATTTCCGTCGGATGCACCTCCATGGCAAACTTTACGCCGCATTCGCCGAACACGTCCAGGATGGGATTGAATCGCTCGGCAAAAAGCCGAAATCCTTCGTCGATCATCTGCTGCGGCACCGGCGGGAAACTGTAAATCAGGTGCCAGATACTGGAACCGGTAAACCCATTGACGATTTTGACTCCCAGACGTTGGGCGGCCCGGGCGGTGTTTTTCAGTTCTTCGGCTGCCCGCTGGTTGACCCCGGCTGGGTCCCCGTCGCCCCAGACATACGGCGGTAAGATTGCCTTGTGCCGTTCGTCGATCCGGTCTAACACCGCCTGGCCCACCAGATGGGCACTGATGGCATACACCTGCAAGCCGTGCTTTTCCAACAGGGCCCGTTTGTTGGCGCAGTAGTTGGGATCGGCTAGGGCTTTCTCCACTTCAAAATGATCGCCCCAGCAGGCCAATTCCAGGCCGTCGAACCCCATGGCCGCCGCCTTTTCCGCCAACACCGCCAGAGGTAAATCCGCCCATTGTCCAGTGCACAAAGTAACAGGTCTCGGCATAGCTTCCTCCCTTCTTGACCAAACACCAAACCAACGGATAGACGTTCTTGTGCCTAAAACATCACCAAGCCGGAGACGTATCCCACCCCAACCCTGCACGGGGTTGTTCTGTTGCCAAGCCGGTGCGGCCCTGACACGGAGGTTCCTCCCCCACCATCCTCTCCCCCGGCGGGAGAGGACGGCCTGGCCGCAGGCAACGCCGAGGCCAGACCGGCTGAAAGGGCCTCGGAGGAGCCGCTGTGCGTGTCCGAGCGAGACTGACACGGCGGTTGTACCCCAAAACCCGCCTCGTGGCATTTCGTACGCGGGGAAACGCTGATCCTCCGGGGCCGCCTTGGCAGCCCGTGGCCAGCCGGGGATTCACATGCCGCCTATTGTGCCAAATCCGGCCCGTCGTGCAACTCCCCCCCACCGAAATATCCCTAACCGGCAAACCTCAGCCCTGCCCAACCGACCGGTTTTGGGCAGCCGACAGGGGCGATTGCTCCACCCCCAGCTCCATTGCGAGGCAGGAAACCGATGGCCTTTGGCAGGGTCCGACCGGGACGATGGCCGATTCGGTCCACTGAACACGGCAAACTTCATCCCTCCCCAACCGGCCGGTTCTGAGGACCGCCTTACCCTTCGAAAGGCCATCGAGGAGTATATTGGCCGGGGGTGAGCTGGTCCGGATGAAACACCTGCATCTGGAGATAATTGCCCAGGGCTTCCCAGAGCACGTTGCCCACCCGGCCCTGGGTCATCGCCACATGGTGGGGGAAATGCCGCAACAGGATATCCCGGTAAAGCCGCAGCAAGCCCGGAATCCGGCACCAGCCGTAGGCCCCAAACGTCTGGGCGGGGTTGTCTTCGATCTGTCCCTGGGCCAGGACGGCTTTGAAGGGACCTTCGGCCTCCAGATTCACGCGGCACAAGGTAACTGGGCCCGGTTTGGCCACAAACTCTACCGTTCCCTGGGCCAGTTCTGCGGGCGCGCCGCCGCTGGAGACCATGATTTCGTGCCGTCCGTACCGGGGCGGAGTCTTGGCAAACGTCCTGGGAAATACGCCGCAGTGCCAGAGATTGGCCAATTCCTCATCTTCGTTGTGGAGGTTATTCCAATCGGCCAAGGCGGCCGGGCTGCCGCTGGCCAACCAGCAGGCATGCATCGAAAGAAGTCCCAATATATCCGCCTCGCACGCACAGGGGATGCCTTCGTCGCCCAGTCGGCTCATCGTGGCACAGGAGCAAACCCCATAATTATGCTGAATGGATGTCCAGCATTGGATGGCCAATCCGTCTAGCCCGTTCTCCTCCACCCACCGCCGCAAAAAGGCCTCCAATTTCGCACTGCGCAAAAGGGCCGCACCGCTTATGCCCGACGGGTCCGCATATTCCCGAAGCGCCTCCCCAATCCGCTCTACCATCGGGTCGGTATCCGAAATCTTCTCGGCCCCGGCAATCAACTCCGATAGATCCAACACCACCGTGGTGGGCCCAAGACGCTGAAGCCGTTTCTCGTCGAATCGGCAAGTCCAAAATGCATCCGGCCGGGTCCCCACCTGACCATAGCGGGCATGCCGAATGCCCTGCACCACCCGGCAGACCCGCAAAAACCAATCCAAATCCTGGGCAAATGCCTCCTGCCGGGGATAACAGATCGGACGTTGGCCTACCGAATATCGGGCGCCGATCTGCCGGAGGGCTTCTCCTATGGACAAAAGTCCACAAAACGCATCCCGCCGCTCCATCCCCGGCCGAAGGACCCCCTCCTCCTGACAGCCGAAAATCAAAATCGGCACATCCAATTGCGCCAGCCGAATCGTCCAGGCCACCGACTGCTCATCCCCAAAATTGACCGCCCCGACCACAATACCCTGGACCCGCTGCTGGCGGAATAGCTCGGCACACAGTTCCGCCTCCCGCCGATTCTCCACACACCCTACCTGCGTCTGCTCCGGCGTAGGAACCACCACTTCCACCCCCAGCCGCTCCAACGCCTGGATCGTCTCCGCCCGCATGGAAGCGGCCAACCGGGGACTAAAAAAACCTCGATGCGCCGGAATAAACCCAATCCGCATCTTCCCACTAGGTAACGGCATGGTGCATGCTCCTTTCAGACCACCCAGAGAGCAAAGAAATTCCGTGCCTTCCGTTTTATCCCATTTTTCGGCCCAAGACAAGCAAAGAAAAGAAAAGCCCTTCCGCCGGGTGAGGCCGGGCCAGATTCGTTCCCCAGAGGACCCTGCCGGGGGTTCGGAGGATCGAACCGGTTTTTATTCTCCACCGGCCAAATGGGCCAACACTCCCAAGACGATTTTTCGCAGTTTGGGCTCGGCCTGGTGGGCGGTGGCCAAGATGTCTTCGATCACGGCCGGTTTCAACGCATCCGGTAAACACATGTCGGTCACCACCGACAGGCCCAACACCCGCATGCCCGATTGTACCGCCACGATCACCTCCGGCACCGTGGACATACCGACCACATCGGCCCCGATCAGACGCAAAAACCGATACTCCGCCCGTGTCTCCAGGTTCGGCCCGAGCACCGCCACATAGACCCCCTTATGGGCCACAAAATCCTCCCGTCGGGCAATCCGTAAGGCCACCTCGATCAACTCCCGATCATACGGAGCCGACATGTCCGGAAACCGGGGGCCAAGCCGATCATCATGCACTCCCACCAGCGGATTGCCGGGCAATAAATTAATATGGTCTTCGATGACCATGATATCGCCCTGGCGGAACTGGGGATTCAACCCGCCGCCGGCATTGGAGACGATCAGCACCTTGGCCCCGAGGGCCTTCATCACCCGCACGGGAAAGGTGATCTGCTGGAAGGAGTAGCCCTCATAGGCGTGAAACCGGCCTTCCATGGCCACCACGGGCACCTCCTGCAATCGGCCGCAGACCAACTGCCCCGAATGGCCGATGACTGTCGAACGGGGAAAATGGGGAATGCTTTCATACGGCAGCACCGCTTCCTGCTGGATGTCCTGGGCCGTGGCGCCCAGACCGGTGCCCAGGATGATGCCTACTTCCGCCTGGCCGGACCAATGGCGACGGATATGGCCAAGGGCCTCTTGGATGCATGAAAATAGGTCTCCCATCGCCGCGACGTCTCCCACCAGAGCCGCAAAATAAGCCAGCCTTCCAAAAGAAAAAGAAAGAAAGAATGTGTCCAGTTTGCAGAGGAATTTTAGCCCAAGTCGGCACGGAACGGCCAAACTAATCCCCTCAAACAGTCCATCCCGGATTCCCCCCTGCCCGTGCGAAATCCGCTTCTTGCGAGAGCGGAAAGAGGGCTAAAAATCTTCCTCCAGATCGTCCAAATCTTCATCCAGATCTTCAAACTCGTCTTCTTCCGGCTCTTCGAATTCTTCCTCTTCGACTTCCGGAAGTTCTTCGGGCGGAGCTTCTTCCTCTTCGGGGACTTCTTCCTCTTCGCCTTCGAACTCCTCCCGGAATTTTTCCTCTAATTCTTCGTCGAACTCGTCGAACTCGTCTTCAAAATCGTCGTCGAAATCATCGTCGAAATCATCTTCGTCGAAGTCGTCGAAGCCCTCGTCTTGGTCTTGTTCCTGGTCTTCCTCTTCCTGTTGGCAGAAGAGGGGGGCAAAAGAGGGTTCTCCACAGGGGGAAGGAAAAGGAGGATCGGCTGGGGCCAGGAGAATACCTAAATGTTCCCAGATGCCTCTTTCGCTCCACCTCAACACCGTGCATTCTTGGAATTTTTCTAGAGCGGGCATTCGATGGTCCTTTATGGATCCCACGAATTGGTGCACAAATAGGGTGGGCAGAAAATCTACCACTGGGACAGCCCCCTGACAAGCCCCTCCCCTCATTCCTTCGGAGCTTCCCCATGCACAACCCGAAACTCCATTGTCCCTAAAAAACCCCTTTGACCCCCAACACAGTATCTCACCCGGCGGCGCCTTTGGCCCCGCCGGCCTCTCCCGCAAAGGGGAGAAGCGTACTGGGTTCCTGCTTTCGCAGGAATCACACGGGGCCCCCAGTGGGTGTCATTCCCACGAAAGTGGGAATCCAGGACCCCGTCAGCCGGCCAGCGTGCCGCTCCCTAGTGGTTGCGGCTCAGCCAGGCTTTGCCGTCCTTGTGTGTCATTCCCACGAAAGTGGGAATCCAGTTGTTTCTTTCTGGATTCCCGCTTGCGCGGGAATGACACTGCTGGATTCCTGCTTACGCAGGAATGACACGGGGGGTGGGTGCAAAGAAGCCTGGACTCCTCCTTACGCAGGAATGACACCTGCTGCATTCCCGCTTTCGCGGGAATGACACATTGGCCCCCTCAGCCGGCCAGCGTGCCGCTCCCTAGCGGTTGCGGCTCTGGCCGGCCTCTCCCCCGGTGGGGAGAGGCGGGTTGGATCATTCGGCTTAAATTTCTGCTTAAATTTCCATTTAAGTGATGGCCTCCGAAGGGATTACGCCGGCTTTCCCATCTGTTCCAGGGGCCGAACCTACTCCTTCAGGGGGGTGCACTTCCAGGGCTTACCGGGCAGATTGCTTCAGCAACTGCCCATAGCGGCGCAGTTCCGGATGGGCGGGATCGACTCGTTGCCATTCTTGAAAGATCGGCTCGGCTGTGTGGGGTTGGCCGCTGGCCACCTTGCCGGCCACCAACCAGTGCAAACAGACCGGTTCCCGGCACCCGGCCTGATAGGCCTGTTCCAACAAAGGCAGGGCCGCTTCGTAGTCCTTTTGGGTAGCAAGATAGGCCCCTTGCACCACATTCTGCACCATCTCCTCATCCGTGTCCTGGCCTTTTTCCACCCCCCAAAGACCAGAAAGCTCCTGGGCAGCATCGGCGAGTCGGCCCAATTGGACGTACTTTTCTACCAACCGACGCCGAATCCACACCGCACCCGTTTGCTCGGCCACTTCCTGCAACGCCCCCAGGGCCAGCACCGGCTCGTTTTGGTGCTCCAATGCCTGCGTCCATCCCCAACCTGCCAATGCCTGCCAATCGCCTACATGCCAGACCTGTTTACAAATGGTCCCATGGCGGAAAGCCTGTTCGAAGGCCCGGGCGGCCAATTTCCATTGCCCTTGCACACCCAACAATTGCCCCAAAAGACACAGCAACTGGGCATCCAAAGGAAACCGCTCCACCGCCTGGAGGGCATAGACCAGCAGTTGCTGGCCGGATTGGCCACGGGTCTCGCCGGTGGTAAGCAGTCCGTAATAGGCTTCCAGTTGTGTGGCGGAGGTCGGCTCGGCTTCCTGCACCGCCTGAAGATACAGCGCATGGGCATGGGGCAAATCCCCTAGATCGACCAAGGAGTCGGCCATGGCCAAAAGCAGCCGAACCTCCGGACTCCTCCGCTCCCCATTCTCCTGGTGGGCAATCCGCAGGTTCCGTAACGCCCGCTGCGCCTTCCAGTCGGGATGATGCCGACGGGGATGACAAAGGATTTGCCCGGGTGCCTCGGCCCATTGCATCTGGAGGGACTGCATGGCCGGCTGAAGGCTTTCCCGAATCCGCCCCTGAAACCGAAGCCCAGGCCGATTCGGCATCAACCGGCCTTGCAACACCTCCATGGGCGACCCGGCCCCCTCGGCAGGCGGCAACACCACCCGCATCCCATACACATAGCCCGGATCCGCCTGATGGTGAACAAACTCCTTCAGCGGAACCCGACTTTCCGAATCCACCTGTTCGCCGGCATCCAGCCATAAAATCCAGGGCGTTCGGACTTCTTCAATGGCTCGGTTGCGGGCCGCTCCGAAATCCTCCTCCCAAGGCACCTGCACCACCCTGGCTCCATACCGATAACCAATCACCCGGGTCCGATCCTGAGACCCGGTATCCACGAGCAGGAGTTGGTCGGCCACCTGCCGGGCCGATTCCAACGTGGGGGCTAAAATTTGCTCCTCATCGCGGGCCAAAATCACCGCGGTAAGCCGCCCCGCAAGGGCCGATTGCCCCTGCCCTTTCTCATCCCAAGAAGCCTGTTCGATCATCGGAGTCTTCCTTGACGAAACAAGCGGAGAGTCAAAAATCCTCTATATGGGGGGAGGTATATAACCGAATTGGTTAGCAATGCCCCATGCTTCTTGTCCCCTCCGGCCGGCCCTTCGCTTGCACCCAGCGAAACCCTTACCTAAGTGTACTTCTTCGGCCCCATTTCTCAAAGTGCGCTTTTTTCCCTCGGAAAGGTTTTTCCGTTTTCCCAAAACCGGATGGCCCATTTCTTGAAGCGGTTGATATGCTACCCTTTTCCAAAACCGGAGGGTGATTTCTCTAACCTGTTCCGATTGAAGAAGTTACGATTTTGCGGCGGCTGGAAAATCCCTTTTCAGGACCATGGGAGCCGTGGGGAGGACAACAAGGCATTCCTACGTAAGCAGGAGGCTATGCTGCTTTGTGCTGGCTGGGGTGTTCCCAAAGGCCCACCGGGCACCAAGCACCATAGATAGCTGCCACTGTCGGGACGGCCGGTTTCGCTGGAGTGGTACCCCCCGCATGGAGGAGATAAATTTCCTCCGGATGAGGGGGATCAGGGAGGAATGCGGGCCTTTAGCCCGCATAATTGGACTGTATCTACCCGCCCGGCCACCTCCCAGGTCTAGGGGCTAAAAATCAGAACGAACTCCCCAGATGTCCTCGTTCTTCCCGGTGGATACAGTCAGGATAAACAAGATCAAAAGGTGCTCCCGATGTCCACCTTCCGAAGATGCCTCCTATGCGGCTAAATGTTACACGAGACATCCCAGGAGGCTTCCCGGGTGGTGTGGCCCCTCTGATTTAGCTTTGCTGAGTTACCGGGAGCCTTGCTGAGTTATGGGAGGCAGCCCCACCCGGCGGCGGCACTCGTCTAGGATGGCGGCCGTTTGGCTTGCGCCGACCCGGGTTACGCCGATGGCCCGTACGGCCAGCAGAGCATCCAGGTCCCGGATGCCGCCGGCAGCTTTTACCTGCACATGGGGCGGGCAGTGCTCTCGCATCAGCCGAAGGTCCTCCAGCGTCGCCCCCCCCGGCCCGTAGCCGGTGGATGTTTTGACCCAGTCGGCCCCGGCCTGGCCGCAAATCTCGCACAGCCGAATCTTGTGCCCCTCCTGCAGATAGCAATTTTCAAAAATCACCTTCACCCGGACGGCCTGGCTATGGGCCAGATCGACGATGGCCCGGATTTCGTCGGCCACATAGGTCCAGTCTTCGCTCAGGACTTTGCTGAGGTTGACGACCATGTCGAGTTCGACGGCGCCGTCCTGGATGGCCTGCCGGGCCTCGGCCAGTTTGACCGCCGTGCTGTGGCCGCCATGGGGAAAGCCGACCGTCGTGGTCGTCAGCACGCCGGAGCCTGCCAGGCGCTCCGCGGCCCGCCGCACATAATAAGGCAAAATGCAGACACTGGCCACCTCGTACCGCCGGGCAAGCTCTATCCCCTCTTCCAGCTCCCGGACGGTCAACGTCGGCCGGAGCAGGCTATGGTCAATCATCTTGGCAATCTGCTCATAAGTGTAATCCATCGGAAGCCCTTTCTAGCCAAAAAAAAGCACCCTCTCCATCTCTGATCTCTTGATAAAAAGATAATCTGGGCCAGTTCTGGTGGGTTGTCAATTAGGGTAAAGGTACTTTCGGTCTGGTGTGCTGCCAGAAAACGGCCGCGGCTCTTAAGCCGGGGCTTGTCAAGACCGGGGCC
>Ga0308390_1001259_pt1 | contig 16661 bp, 15 predicted proteins | sample Hotspr2Sample149_FD_202358 | JGI IMG/M metagenome (GOLD analysis project Ga0308390, IMG submission 202358) | Hot spring phototrophic mat microbial communities from Mushroom Spring, Yellowstone National Park, Wyoming, United States - 20040719_149 ...
CAGGCAGACCAGATGGGCCGGCATTCGACGCAGGCCGCCCCGATAAGAGCGACGGCGGCACAGTAATCTGTTCCCCAACTGATCCAATTGTGCCCGGTGTTTGAGATGCAAAGGGATACGTTGGTGCAGGCGTCTTCTTCGACTCAGACGGCAAAGGACCGAGTGTAGACTCAAATATCTGTGATAAGGGTTTTTGCGGCTGCGTTAAGGCGTTAGGCAGACCAAGCCCTTCAGTGGGATTCGATTCTACGACTCGATACGGGTAATTCGGAACGGTAGGCTTGTTCGACGGGGGCGGCAAAGGACCGAGTGTAGACTCAAATATCTGTGATAAGGGTTTTTGCGGCTGCGTTAAGGCGTTAGGCAGACCAAGCCCTTCAGTGGGATTCGATTCTACTACTCTATACGGATAATTCGGAAAGGCAGGCTTGTTCGACTCTGGCCACCCCGATAAGAGCGACGGCGGTACAGTAATCTGTTCACCAACTGATCCAATTGTGCCTGGCTCGCGAGGCGCAAAGGGATACGTTAGGGCATACGATTGGTCAGCAGGTGGCGGAGGTACTGGAGGCTGCTTCTGCTCTGGCGGAGGTACTGGAGGCTGCTTCTGCTCTGGCGGAGGTACTGGAGGCTGCTTCTGCTCTGGCTGGGGCTCGTCGAACGGATTCGGCGGGGGCACTGGAGGCTGCTTCTGCTCGGGCGGGGGCCCTTCTGGCGGTTTCTGCTCGGGCGGGACTGGTATAATCCCCCATTTCACTATATCCGATTTTATTCTCTTCCATCTTTCCTCGATGTAACCGCGGCCAAATGTTTTGGAATCCAAGTCTCTATACGCTTTTAGCAGTTGCTGTCGAGTCTCCTTCGGAAGCGAACTCCAAACCCGTAGGCGAAGTTCAGGTGACAGACCAAGAAGCGTATTTCGAATATCTTCAAAGCGCTCTACCGAGCTCGTAACCGATTCGGCTATGCGCTTCGCCTGTTGTTCTTTCGTACGCGGCGGCATATTGGTCGGCCAGCCCGCTGTAGCAGGATTTCTAAACACCTCGTCTTCATGTGCCAAACCCCTACCACGCTGTATTAGGTAATCGGCCACTATTGCGGCTTTTACGCTATTGCCTGTTATAACCTTTTTACCGTCGCGAACCTCTGCAAACTCCGCCGCTCGGGCGCGTAGTAGCGCCGTCCGATTCGGATCAAAGCTCCTGGGCGCAAATTGTTGGAGATGAAACTTGAACATTCGCTCTGCGTCCTCTGTCATTCCTTGATCTTCGAGGACTTTGCTCCTATCCGTATAGTGCGGATTTGACATAATCTGCTGGAACCAAGGTCGATTTTTACTCATTTCCCTAGCGTTTATCGTCTTCGCCATTTCGTCTGGGGAGACCCAGACCTTTCTTCCATCTGGAAAAAGTGCCCAATAATCGCCCGTTTCTGGGTCGTGATAGACGCCGCCCTTTCCGTCCGGCGAAAGCTGAACTGGAACAAGGCGCTCCCTAGCCTTTTGCGTTTGTTGAGCCTGCGGACTTGGCTGTGCGGCGTTCTGTTGAGCTGGCTGTTGAGCTGGCTGTCTGGTCTGCGGAGCGGATATATGCGCTTTAACCGCATTTGTCACGATCTTTCGTTCATTTTTCGGCATGTCCTTCAACAACGCATCCACTATAGCAGGCGCGGCGTCAAGAGCGCGTCTGTACTCTGGTTTCGATCGTATAATGTTAAGAATGTTCCGTACAAGATCCGAAGATAAGGAAGTGTCGGGCTTGATACCACTATTTTCAAGAAGTTGCTGAAACCTTTTCGCGTCATCCGGCCCGAATGTCTTCTGGACCCGATCGAGTAAGTCCCTTACCTTCATCTCATGCTGCTGTAGATAACCATCCAAAATTTTCCATGGGTCCTTCTGGTCAGCTCCTTGTGCTCTCTTTATAAGACGAATACTGTCCTCGATTGCGTTTAATTTACGATTTAATCGATCGAAATAGAGTTTTCTGACGTTCATCGGTCGAACCCTCAAGATTTGATTACGAAATCAAAAAAATCTCGTTTTTTCAACTATCGTTTTGTGACTAATAAGACGGAGCGCTACGTTTTCCAGCATTTGGCCGTTGTTGAGTCCGTCCGGGAGTAGGTAGTTGCGTCGGCCCATAGGCAGATGGCTGCGTATTTTGCCGAGTCTGTCCGGGAATAGGTAGTTGCGTCGGCCCAGAGGCAGATGGCTGCGTATTTTGCTGAGTCGGCTGTTGAGACGTGTCGCCATGAATGTATTGGCGAATTTGTTTCTCCGAAGGTAGCGAAAACGACTTTCCAGTATCTTGATCTAAAAAGAAGTATACAGGGTGATATGGCGAACCATACGTAAACATAATATTCTTCCTGGCTTGTTCCATTAGATTTGGCCGTTGTTTCAATAGATTAAGCACATATTGGTGATCGATTGGGCGCAATGGTTTGTTCGGAATTCCTATCCAAGCCGCATATCTGTCTTGGCTTAAGAAGAGCCATTGCTTCGGAGAAAGCGGAATCATGGTGAGACGCTCCCTGACCTGCGGCAGGTCAGGTCGATACAGCGGACTTTGTTGATACGTCTGGTTGGGCGCTATGCCTTGACGCACCGTCTCTAACACATTCTCTTGTTCATCTTGTGGCATGCCGATCAAATTGGACATCAACTTCTCCATACCGTCGATAAAAGCCCATTGTCTATCACGCGGTTGGTTTCGCACGAAATTTATTATGACATCAATAACCTCGCGATTTATAAGGTCAGTACCATAAGATCTCTGCGTAATATAGTTCAAAAGTCGTTGAGCATCCTCCCTGCTGATTGCACCGGTGTTCTTAAGCTCACGGATGAAGTCAGTTATCCTCCACCGATGCTGTTCCAGGCGTGTCGCTAAAGTGTTCAGCAGTTCGTCTAGATCACGCAATTGGGCCCTCTTAATAAGAAGACGAATCCTGGCCTCGATTGCGTTTAATTTGCGATTCGATCGATCTAAATAGTTCATCGGTAGCGCCTTCAAAATTTGATTCCGGAATCAAATTTTTTCCATTTATTTAATCAAATGCGACCCGAAGTTACATGCGTCATGTTTCTCGACGGTTTTATATTTATTTTGTCTGCGCAGGGAAAAGCTGTTGCAGATTTTGTTTAGCCGCAGGCTGCGCCGCCAAAATTCTTTGTGGATCAAATCGATCATAACTCGGTTTCCCCATCCGAGCACTAGCTGCAGACCACAGTCCGCTCCGATGTTGTAGTATCCAATAACCGCCTGTGTCGTCGCGGTAAAGGGTTTCCTCCTCCGACCGTGATATTGGCGTAAGACGCCTTGAACCGTTTTGCATCGGATTCGGAACATCAAACTTAATCCAATGCCATAGTCCATCGCGACCGTTATTCCCCTCACGAGAGTGTACCCAGTGACAATCTTTCTCTGGGTCGTAATAGATATCCCTTTTTTGCTCGCGCCGAAGCCAATTGAGACGCTTCTCGATATCTTGCATCGACTGGGACTGCGACGGACCAGGTTGCAACATATCTTGTTGCGCGGGCTGCATTCGATTTTGTTGCTGGCGCATTTGATCCAGACGCCAGTTAAGTGCCCCTACCAGCGTATCTTTCGCAACCCTGGGCAGTAGCCAACTGGACTGCACGGCCCTCATAAAGTCGTTTTTTATGTTCTCATTCTGATATAGAAAGTTAACCAGGCTATTGAGAACTTCCTCATCTACAATGCGTTTTTCGTCATATCCGGCAATGGAAGACTGAAGAGCTTGACGATTCTTCGGCTCCATAGAAAGCCAGCCAATACGTGTCTGCAAAGCTTTTACCGTCACATTGTTATTTTTCATATAATCGACTAAACTCGTCCATGGCGCGTTTTGCGCAGATGTTTTGGCCCTCTTAATAAGACGACAAACCCTGGCTTCCACTGCGCTGAGCACGCGATTCGATCGACTAAGGGCGAGTTTTCTGATATTCACGGCTCAAATCTCGAAAAAATTTTGATTCCGGAATCAAATTTTTTAGCGATTTACAACGCCACGTATCCACTGCCCCAACGGAATCCCAATCGCTTTTGCCGGAACAAAGCTAGTACCGTAGATTTCACCTGTAGCGCCTTGCCGTACGGCGCTTAATAAGGCCCGAATTTGGTTCGAACCAAATAACCGTGTCATCCAGTTGGGATCAAACTCAAGCGAAGATGCTGCACGAACCATATATGACTCAAACGGCGGCGGATCGCTATGAACGATAATATCTTTGATTCCCGCCTCTTTAAGCTCTTTGATAACCGAAGGCTTTATCTTTGTCCCTATCGTGTAGTGAAGAACGGGTACTTCAAGATAGTAGCCTAACGCGCTATCTACAGGAACTCGAACACTACCCTTTCGGGGGGTCCATCGCTTAGCAACCTCGCCATAGGGTACGATTTCATCGAGATAGAACCCCCCAAACGGCTGGGTTATAATAACGTGATCGATAAGACCTCGGGCTAAAAGCTCGACATTACGACGATGGACGGGCTGACCAGCGTCACGCATTGCCTCATAAAACATTTTAACAAATGCCCTACGTCCTTCGCCAACCCCTTTGTGCTTTACTACCTCTGCCGGGTTGGGCAAACCCTCCGTTAGTATGTCTCCGGCTTCGACAACGTCGCCCTCTTTGACGATGGGTTTATGGGACGGAGGTGCTAGATGTTCTTGTTCTCCGATTACAATTCGCCATTGACCAATTTCATTTTTGTCGATAGATCGAACTTTGCCGTCGACTTGGCTATGAATGGCGCCGCCAACGTAGAATTTGGGGACATTAAGCATCTGTTCGAGTACTCTAAAGCCGCTAAACTTCACAACGCCTCCCAGATGCTTCGAGCTCAAGGACGTCTGTGCTAGTCGTTCGCCGATTGCTTGGGCCGCCACCATGCCAGGAATGCTACCGATTTCGGGAAGACGACCGTGTTCGCGGATTCCCGCATCGACGGCATAGATTCCATCCACGGCAGGGCTGGCAATGGGACTCCGAACGACGATCTTTTTGATACCGTCTCGTTTTAGATCTTCATAAACGGCCGGGGTTATCTCCGTACCGGCAGGCCATCTTCCTGCCGGAAGTGCGAGAAATGCGCCGATATTATCAGGGTCTTGGGCCTCTACGGGAAGACCAATGGGATAAGGGGTTTTTGTTTTGGCGTCGTGGCCGATAACAACAAGCCGATGGGTAGCACGGTTGAGAAGCTTGGCAAGATAACCGCTTCTGGCTACATCCAGCTTTGTATCCGCTAGCCCTTTACGAGCACCGTAGCAAGCCGCCCAAAACTCTGCGGGAGGCACTCCTGCCGAATACGCAGATAAAACGGGGAAGGGCACTACCTCTCCAGAGGGGTCAAAATACGCCGTATCCCCCATAATAAGCCGTTTAAGCTGGGCCGGATTGCCGCGAGCGCCGGAATAGACATATTCGTAGAATCGGTTATTCGCGGCTTTGGCCTCGTCTTGCGTGAGCTGAAGAAGATTTTGCGAATGACGAAGAATGGCGTCGGCGATTTTTTTGCGCTTTTCTCGATCCGGCAATTTGCTGGACGCGATCTGCTCGATCTCTTTTAGAATAACCGGTCTATAAGAGTAAGAAGAAGGAAGAGGTCGAAGATCATCTAGGCTAAACGAGGCGCCGTCATTGGAATAAAGGGCCTGAACGGCAATTTGATTTAACTTTTTCGTAATTTCGCCGTAGCGATCGGGGTATTTGCGAGCAAGCTCCCCATAGAAACTATTGATCGTCTTCTTTGTGATTTCGTCAGGAAGCTTAATATCCGACGGCAGGGTACTAGAAATTAAGAGTTGTCCAATGGTCGTTTCCTGCATGGTCGGCACCTGTGTCAGGCTTGATAGGAGAAAGCTCCGGTATTAATGGTTTTGTATCAATGATCTGTGTTGGAAGACGATCTGGATAGCCAACAATGGAGAGAATTTTCGGAAAATCGGGGCCGGCACATGTATCAAACACGAGGACATCAGCATGATCATATCCGGCAGCGACCGCGTTGCCAAACTTGTCGAATACGACGAACTTCTTACATTCAAATTCTTTATTGTCGAGTACAATTCGCATACGTTTCTTGTCCCGTCAAACTAAAAACAACGATGATTTTGATTCCGGAATCAAATTTCACAAAGACGGCAGGATTCGACCGCTATTTTGTCTGTTCAAAGAGTTTAGCCGACATTTGCGGCCATGATTGTATAAACGCATCTGGATTCGAGAATAACGTCTCTACTGTAGCGTGCGCATTGGGAATTTGTAAGGCGCTAAGATCGGCCTTCATCGATTCAACTTCCGCTTGTCGCGCGACGCGCGGATCAAGCATACAGCGATCCATTTTCTGGTTGATTGTCTGTCGCATCGGGTGGTTTGGCGGCACTTTCGAAAGCATGGCTTGCATTAGATGCCAGAACGCGACGGAGTTTAGTAGATCATCGACGGCGTTTTTATAATCCTGATCCAGGTTATAACGCGTACTTTGCAAAACCTTCTGAATCGCGTCGAGGAATCGATGATCACCCGTCTTGCCTGCGCGGACGATCTCACTCAATGTCATATCAACTGGCAATCCTGGGTCCTTGATCTGTGCTGATCCGTTCGCCGCGCTTTTATGCAATTCTAGTAATTTTGCGGCAAATTCGATATGTTTGTCCGCGATTTCTTTTCCTTGGCCTTCCAGCGGTTTCCGTTTCCGCAAATATAGCCAAATATTTTGATTCATAAAATGGCCGAGCGTAGCGACCGATCCCACCGCTAAGCTTAGCAACAAAATTCGTTTTGAGACGTCACTAAAGAGCTTTCGATCGCGAAGCCAATCAACAAGACTGCCGACGCCGAGTCCGCCAAGGGTCAGTAGCCCGATCAACCCCCAGTCACGAGCCAGTCCTTGCCAATCAACAAGCGGCCCGCGCCATTCCAAAGCAAACTTGGTCATTCGGCCGGTACGAAAATCGAGTATTAACATGAATTTGTGCGCATTTGGCGCCGAGATGAATAACTTAATCAGGTTGACCTAATACTCTCACGGCCAAGACCACGAAAAACGGGCTATATCGGTCTGCACCATTGGCGTATTCCGGAACCATCATCGAAATTTGATTCCGGAATCAAAATTTTTTGATACCGATCAATATTCCCGTTCGTTTTTTTATGATTGATCCCGAACGCTATATGGATTTGCGACTAGCTTCGCAAGTTTTTCGACCTTTTCTTGATTCGTCGCCACGAGTAACCCTACCAACGTCTGAAGATGCGATTTAGGCACTTCCCAATTTGGATTCGCACTTGCGAACTGATTGGTCATTTCGCGCGCATAGTTCATAAAGTGTTTCTCTATTTCTGGCCGTAAATCCTCCGGAATCAGTTTCTGATACCGCGAAAGCAACCGACCTCGTACCGCTATATCCACGGCGATATTAAGTGCGGTTAATTTCGCGTTATCGGCCTGTTTAGAAACGAGATAGCGGGCAACTTGGAAATCGAGAACATCCGGGTCATACCCCCAAAAGTCCTTGTACATTGGTTCGATAAGACTATTAATCAGTTCGGTCGGCGTCATGTTATTGATTCGGGTTTGGTGCGCCGCAATCGCGTCTGGGTTGTTACCGAACTTCTTCTGCACATCCGACTCAGTCGCCGGCGTGAATGCCTTATCTAGGAACACAAACGTCTGATATGTAGGATCGCGCTTATACAGATATCGACCCAATCCTCCAAGCCCCGCACCTCCGGCCAGTCCTGTCAGACCAAGAATCGTGGTCCATCGACGTTTAGTGCCGGCTAGCATATCAATTAGACTACCGAGCCCCACACCACCGAGACCCAACAACGCCCCCGGTATCGCCACGGACGCAACATCACCAAAGTCTAACGCCAGTTTCGTCATTTTGCCGGTGCGAAAGTCAAGGATTAACATGATAGTTACCCTCCTTTCTAGGGTGATTCAGTTAAAAGGGAAAACGGATTTCTATAGCCCTTTGAATCTCTCCGACGTTAGCCTGCTTAAACAACTCTATCACTTCGTCGGTTTGGACGGTACAGATTTTATTATAGCAGCTTGGCTAGCAGCTTGGTAGTCTACGGGATCTGGATCGTAGCCTTCGGGCTGAATTCTGTTATATCGGCCGGTACGAAAATCGAGTATTAACATGAGTTTGTGCGCATTTGGCGCCGAGATGAATAACTTAATCAGGTTGACCTAATACTCTCACGGCCAAGACCACGAAAAACGGGCTATATCAGCCCGCACCATTGGCGTATTCCGGAACCATCATCGAAATTTGATTCCGGAATCAAAATTTTGATCGTTATCAGTATTCCCGTTCTTGTTTACTGTTGTTGTAGAACCTTACGTGGTTGTCTGATCAGATCCGCAATTTCTATAAGCTCTTTTTTATTTGTATCCTTGAGTAGTTTCACCAACTTGTCAAGATATAATTTAGGCGCGTTCGGATCCGGCGTCTTACCTTCGACATAGTCGATAGTCGCATTCACATAGTTCCTAAAGTGGTTCTCTATCTCTGGCCGTAAATTCTCCGGAATCCATTCCTGATACCGCGAAAGCAACCGACCTTGCGCAGCTATATCCGTTGCAAGATCAATTGCAGGTAGTATCATCTCATGGTTTCGCGTTTTAGAAGCGAAATAGAGGATAAGTTGGAACTCGCTGGCACTCGGGTTATAAAGCCAAATTCCGCCTTCCTCGTATAATGGCCAGATAAGACCACGAATCAGATCGCTCGGTTTCTTTTCGGTAGCGGCCTTTCGGAAAGTCTCAACTATATATGGGAAGGTCTCGCTCATCTGTTGCACAAACTGATCAGACGGCGGCGCCGTTGCATTCGTTAGGAACCGACGCATCTGCGCTTCAGGAGTATTGGAGCGCTCATCCAGATATCGGAGCAACCCTCCAGCCCCAGCACCTCCGGCCAATCCTAGCAGACCAAGAATCGTGGTCCATCGACGTTTAGTGCCGGCTAGCCTATCAATGAGACTACCTAGCCCTGCACCACCGATACCATACAATACTCCCGGTATAGCCATAGCAGGAATATAACCAAAGTCTAACGCCAGTTTCGTCATTTTGCCGGTACGAAAGTCAAGGATTCGCATGATAATTACCCTTTTCTAGGGTGATTCAGTTAAAAGGGAAAGCGGATTTTCTAGCGCCTTCTGAATCTCTCTTATGTTAGCCTGCTTAAACAACTCTATCACTGGTTGAAATTCCTTCTCGGCCGCTGTTTCGTTCAGTGAATTTCGCTCTGGATCGTACAATGCTATCAGGAACCGACGAAGATAAAAGAAATCGTGATAATGAATCAGGGTTCTTTAATGTCATTACGGTCGTTGCTTAACTTGCTGAATTTGTTGAGCAAATTCTTGGACGTCCATTTGATGCTGCTGGTGCAATATTCGTAGTGCATCTGCATGCTCTTTTTTCCCGTACTCTATAAGTTGCTTTACTAGTTTATTAAACTCGTTATCGGCTTCCTTGCTGATTGTAGGGTCGTTGGCGTTTAAAGCCAATTTCTCCCTATACGCACCGAGAGACGAAAATAGTCGGTTGCGCTGGTTTGCATCAAGCTCGTTCCAGCACAGTTGTAACGGCACAACTTCCAGGTTGAAATGCGCCGCATGTAGAATTGCAAACTGTCGCGGGTCGGTAGGAGAAACTAGGTTTGCCGCCACGTTATGGACATACGGATTCGCTCTATACCCCGGAAGCGTGTTCGGAGCAATCCCCAGCTGCGTAAGATGGCAATACAGCTGCTCTCCATCCATCTCAGGGAGGCGTCGAAATATAGGATGATCAGAGCCTTTGAATGCACTCGGATCTGCTCGCATAAATACGATATAGCGGAAGATCTTAGCATAAGCTGGGATGTCACTTAGTTTCTTGGGGAACTCAGGCCCTCGTTCTGCTGCGAACCAGGACTTAAATAGACCTGTACTTCCAAGCCCAACGCCTCCAGCCAATCCTGTCAGGCCAAGAATCGTGGTCCATCGACGTTTAGTGCCGGCTAGCATATCAATGATACTACCAAGCCCTGCACCACCGATACCAAACAATGCTCCCGGTCCTACCACGGAAAGAACATCACCAACATCACCAAGGTCTAACCCCCGTTTCGTCATTTTGCCAGCGCGAAAGTCAAGGATTCGCATGATAATTACCCCCTTTTCTAGGGTGATTCAGTTAAAAGGGAAAATGGATTTTCTAGCGCCCTCTGAATCTCTCCGATGTTAGTCTGCTTAAACAACTCTATCACTGGTTGAAATTCCCTTTCAGCCGCTTCTTCGTTCGGTAAGTTTCGTTCTGGACCGTACAGTGCTATCAGGGACTGACGAAGATAAAATTTGAAAACAGCTTTCGACTTCGTTTAACGTGGTTCAGGCGAAATCGAAAAGGGATCGGTTAGCGCCTTATTAATAATATCATTACTAAACAAACCGCGCAGCCTGTCTGCAAAATACTTATCGATCTCGTCTGCGTTTGATGCGTCGGGCTTTAACGTTAGCAACACCGTTAGAGCATCGTTAATACGCTGAGTTATGTCTTGTGCCATATCAGGCGCAAGCTTGGGCTGGAGCAATAAAAGCAGATGGATCCGTGCACTGAAACGCTTCGCGAGACGAATTGCTCTCTGTTTTTGTTCGTCGCCGCGAGCAAATTCTGCGGCTGCCCGATAGGCTCGGGCATCCGGCTGATAGACGCCCTGACCGCCTTGGACTCCCGTGTGCACAAGTCGAACGCACACCTCGTTAGGTGCTTGATCAAGATCCTTATATCTATCCGTATCGTCAGGCGATCCCCGCGTATCTTTAAGGAACGTCTTTACTCTTTCTACTAACCTCTGTGCGAGGTCATCGGAAAGCCTGATCCCTGTAGAGGACGGTTTCGTACCAGATGACCCGGCAGACGATCCTGTAGAACCGGAGGTCTGTTTCTGGTCGGACGGACCACTCGATGATCCTGGAGAAGTTGGCGGCGCAGCAGATGGGCGACCGGATGACCCTAACGAAGATTGTGCCGTACCAGATGAACCGGGCGCTGATTTTGAAGAAGTTTGTGGCGTGCCGGATGCCTGACCAGACGACGCTGACGGAGATTGTGCTCTATTGGATGACTCGCTATGCAGCCCTTGAGGATGCTGTACAGCTGGCGGGCTAGGAGGCAGTTTCGTGCCAGCTGAACCGGCAGACGAGCTTATAGAAACAGAGGGCTGTTGCTGGTTGGACGGACTACGCGACGATCCTGAAGAAGTTCGTGGCGCGTCGGATGAGCCGCTAGACGGGCGTGTCGGCCGCGTTTTAGCCGATGGGGCGTCAGATTGTACCTTGTCAGAGGTAGGTGCGATTGATAGTGGCGAACCGTCGGCTGGCAAGCGGCGAGCCTGTTCTTCGGGCGCTGTATCGGACGTGCTGCCAGATACCGCTAGAGGACTAGCCGCCATACCGTCCTGATTGGGAGATGTTTGGTCCGTTTTATACAAATATCGGCCGTACGCACCGAGCCCAAGCCCGCCCAGCAGGCCTAACAAGCCAAGAATCTTAGTCCATCGCTTTCCGGTCCCGGCTCGCATGTCAATGAGATAGCCAAGGCCGGCCCCGCCGAGACCGAGTAATCCGGCCGATATCAGTGCGGAAGCTGCGTCGCTAAAGTCTAGCGCTATTTTAGTCATTTTGCCAGTACGAAAGTCGAGTATTAACATTTTTTTCGAATCTCGGAAAGAGCTTAGCCATCTAGTAACCTACGCTCTTCACAGCTAAGCACTACCGTCCAGTCTGAACGTCATTGCTCTAAGTGTCGCCGAGCTAAGTAGCGGCTGTACCCTCCAATGCCCAAACCTGCGATCAAGCCCGTAAGACCAAGAATCGTGGCCCATCGATTTCTGGTACCAATGTGCTGATCGATAATATCGCCAAGCACTAGTCCAATAAGCCCATATATGCCTCCTTTCAACGCAGGCACGACAATATCGACGAAATCGACAAAGTCGAACGCCCTCTTAGTCATTTTGCCGGTACGAAAGTCGAATATCAACACCCCTTATTTTTCCTCCTTATGATCACTAAATAAATACTCAAGCAGCTTTCTGGCGCCGCCATAACCAAGACCGCTAATCAGACCGATTAGTCCGAGCGTTTTGGTATAGTCCTGCGTTCCGTCTCCACGGAGTAGGTCAATAAGACCGCCAGCGCCGAGTCCGCCAATTCCACCTACCGCGCCCGACATTAGAACAGAGAAAAGACCCTTCCAATCAATGGCCAGTTTGGTCATTTTACCGGTACGAAAGTCTGCGATCAGCATGTTACACCTGGTTTACCAAACCTGCCTAAACAACGGCAGGTCTGGAAGGCCGCCTTTCTTCGGCCAATTTTGGCGCTTTATTCGGGCCGGTTTCACTATCGGTTTCCCGATAGCCAGAGCCTTCCCGTCCACGCCCGTTTAGAGAGTCCGTGAACCCACTCCGGCATCTGTCGATTAAACGTAATGCTTCCCGCTCAATGCTTCTAGCGGTATTCAAATATCCGACGATGTAGCGTCGCCAACTTCTTCCTCTTCTCTCTTGTCGGCGGGATAACTCACGGTTCAAACGCTTCAACTTTCTCAGTCTTGAGCATAGCAGCACTTGGTTCTCGTACCGCTTGCCATCGGAGAGAACGGCTAAAGTCTTCGTCCGCGTCTATCCCGACCGACCTTGCGGATGCTTGTGTTCTGGTGGGATGACTACAATGGTTTGAAACTATGGCCGCTTTATTCCTCACGCTATAAAGAACAGGATTTGCGGTGATCGATTTTTTGATCACAGACAAATCGCCGTTTTTTTCGATTAGTGCATTGGACCGCCACCTGGACCTAGTGGCTCCTCCGGCGACTTCGTCCCGGGCGCATGCTATGTAGGCGTCCCTTCCCCGGCCTCAGACCCTTCCTGTTTCTCCAACGCCGATAGCCACTTAGCGATATTAACGTTCTCTCGAACTTCGGGGAAGAAGTGTGCTATACCAAGTCCCGCCAAGCCTAGCAGAATCGGAACGATAGGCTTATCAGTAAAAATCGACGAAAGTAAAGCAAGCAACGCGGGAAGTGTGAAATAACCGCCGAGTATTCTTCCTGTTTCCTGTTTAAACTGTTGTCGAAGGGCCTCTCGTTGCTTAGGATCCTGTATGGTTTTTAATATCATGTCTTGGACGACTTGTTGTTGTTTAGGATCCTGTAAGATGTTTAATATAATGGTTTGGAGGGCTTGTTGTTGCTGAGGATCCTGTAAGCCTTTTAATATCATTTCTTGGACGACTTGTTGGTACTGAGGATCCTGTAAGCCTTTTAATATCATTTCTTGGACGACTTGTTGTTGTTTAGGATCCTGTAAGGCGTTTAATATCATGTCTCGGAGGAACAGTCGTTGCTTAGGCTCCTGTAAGATGTCTAATAGCATGCCTTGTATGACTTGTTGTTGCTGAGGATCCCGTAAGCCTTTTAATATCATGTCTTGGAGGGCTTGTTGTTGCTGAGGATCCTGTAAGATGTTTAATATAATGGTTTGGAGGGCTTGTTGTTGCTGAGGCTCCTGTAAGCCTCTTAACAGCATGCCTTGGAGGGCCCGTCGTTGCGCAGGATCCTGTAAGACGCTTAATACCATGTCTTGGAGGACGTATCGTTTCTGAGGATCCTGTAAGCCTTTTAATATCATGTCTTGGACGACTTGTTGTTGTTTAGGATCCTGTAAGGCTTTTAATATCATGTCTTGGAGGGCTTGTTGTTGTTTAGGATCCTGTAAGCCTTTTAATATCATGTCTTGGACGACTTGTTGTTGTTTAGGATCCTGTAAGCCTTTTAATATCATTTCTTGGACGACTTGTTGTTGTTTAGGATCCTGTAGGGCGTTTAATAGCGCATTTTGGATGGCCTGTCGTTGCTGAGGATCCTGAAGAATCGTGGATATATCAGGCTGTAGCCAGCTGGTAATCGGTTTATAGCTTTCCCGCCGACCTTGAGGGGTGCCATAATAGTACTTAATGTCCTCCCAAGAGGGCAAACCTAGTATGGCTGCTCGTTTTGTAGACGAAAACTTGTTCGGGTTAAATACGAGACCCATTTATTGATCCTTTCGTTCTGCTTCGGTTATTAATACCGAATCTTTTTTTTGTAACACCCGACTATGAACAATTAACGACTCTGAAACACAATTTGATTCTGGAATCAAGACGTCTGCTGGAGCCGTACCAGCCTATCCGGCCGCGTTCTAGCTACTTCGTGTCCATGTTCTGGTCACCTTTTGTATTCTGCTTGTTTCCAAGTAACGCCTCAGCCCGTCTCGCTGCAGTAATATTCTTCTTTATCCATCTGAAAACAATCTGTCATTGGTCGATCCCTAGTATATTTCGCTAAAGCTGACGAAAGTTGATACATAACTGAAAAGCTACTGTTGGCATTTTTTGTATCCGAGACAATAATACGGTTCCGCGCCTGGCCGCGGCCTCGTGCCAGAGCCAGCGTCGAGTCATAATCCGCCGTTTCCTTGCCGTTATTTAACATGAATTCGCACCTTATTACATTTAACTACAAAAGGCACGACATCAACTACTCCACGGCTAAAACCGGTGGCTTACAGGTGAGCCGTGTGGAACACGGTTCTCCGCGATAGGCAGGTTGACGGGCTGTCCGCTCAGACGAGCGCCGCTTACCTGAGCATGGCACTTGGCCGCGATATTGCACGTTCCGTTGTTTATCATGGTTTGCAAGAGGATCAAGACAGCGTTCCTCCCATGCCGAAAGACATGGGCGGAACGCGCCTTACTCACAGATGACTCTAATGGTTTGAAACCATGGCCGCTTTATTCCTCAAACCATAAAGAACAGGATTTGCAGCGACCATTTTCGGTCACGGACAAATCGCCATTTTTTCGATTGTTGCATTTGGCCGCGACCTGGATCTAGGGCATCATTTGCGGATTCGCCCAGGGTGCACGTCAGGCAGGCCGCTACGTCGGGGGCGTAGGCTCTACAAGCGGTTTCGGCCCGGGTGGAGGCTCTTCAGGCGGCTTCTGCTCGGTCGGGGGCGTAGGCTCTACAAGCGGTTTCGGCCCAGGCGGAGGCTCTTCAGGCGGCTTCTGCTCGGTCGGGGGCGTAGGCTCTACAAGCGGTTTCGGCCCAGGCGGAGGCTCTTCAGGCGGCTGCTGCTCGGACGGGGGCTCTGCAATCGGCTTCTCCTTGGGCGTAGTCTGCTTCTGCTCGGTTCCAGTCCCTTCCTGTTTCGCCTTCAACGCCTCTAGCCAGTTAGCGGCATTAACGTACTCTCGAACTTCGGGGAAGAAGTGCGCTATACCAAGTCCTGCCAAGCCTAGCAGAATCGGAACGATAGGCTTATCAGTAAAAATCGCCGAAAGTAAAGCAAGCAACGCGGGAAGTGTGAAATAACCGCCGAGTATTTTTCCTACTTCCGGTTCAACCCGTTGTTTGAGGAATTGTTGTTGCTGTTGTTGCTGTTGTTGCTGAACATCCGGTAAGATTTTTGATAGCATATCTTGGAGGGCGCGTCGTTGCTGAGGATCCTGTGCGATTTCTGATACGGCGTTTAGGAAGGCCTGTCGTTGTTGAGGATCCCGAAGCATCGTGGATATATCAGGCTGTAGCCAGCTGCGAATTGCCGGAAATGGATTAAGCCATCCGTATTTTTTATCAAAATAATACTTATAGTCCTCCCAAAAAGGTCCAACGAAATCTCGTACGGCTGCTCGTTTTGTAGAAGAAAATTTGTTCGGGTTAAATACGAGACCCATTTATTGATCCTTTCGTTCTGCTTAGGTTATTAGCACCGAATCTTTTTTTGTAACGCCCGACTATGAATAACTAACGCCCTGAAACACAATTTGATTCTGGAATCAAGATGTCGTATCAGGCTAGCCGCCTTGTGCAGACGTTCCTGAATCGTTTGTCGCCGGGGTAGTGTTTGGTGGTGCATTATTTTTTGCGCCATCTTCCGTATCCACGTTTGACGTATTGCCACCAAATAGCGCCTCAGCCAATCTCATTACATTAATATTTTCCTTTACCCACGGGCTATAATACGCAGCGCCCAGTCCAGCTAAGGCTAAGGCAAGCGGAATGGCAGGCTTATCTGTCAAAAAGGCAGATATCAGCGCAAGAAGTATAGGAAGTGTTGCGTACCCGGCAATCTCGTTAAGTGTCACAGGGTCGAATATCGGTTGCTCGGCACCTGTCTGACCTGCTGCTTGCCTGGCGGAGTCTGTCGCACCTGCGGCTGGCACTGTATTGGTAGCCGGCCGGTCAGTAGCTGCCGGCCCGGTGGGGCCTTGCTGAACTGACGCCGGCCCTGGACCGGCAGGTGGCTGGCTAGTAGCTGCTGCCGGCCCGGTGGGGCCTGGCGCTGGCACGGCGGGTACTGGCTTTGGCTCTGGACCAGCATCGCTAGCACTTCCTGGATCTTGGCCAGCGACTTTGCTAGTATAAGGGTACGTATAGATCATGTCGAATCCTGGTTTACCAAACCTGCCTAAACCACGGCAGGAATGGAAGGCTGCCTTTCTTCAGCCAATTTTGACGTTTCATCCAGGACTGCCCCGAAGGGTCTTACGTCCTGTCCACGTCCGTTTAGAG
>Ga0308390_1001266_pt1 | contig 16581 bp, 12 predicted proteins | sample Hotspr2Sample149_FD_202358 | JGI IMG/M metagenome (GOLD analysis project Ga0308390, IMG submission 202358) | Hot spring phototrophic mat microbial communities from Mushroom Spring, Yellowstone National Park, Wyoming, United States - 20040719_149 ...
GCGGCAGTGCGGCGCAATCTGATGGCCTCATTCCGGGCTGGCGCGCAACTGGTATACGCGGCGTGGCGAGACACACCACTGGTCACTGTCCGGGAATTCTTCCGCCTCTGGCGGGAAGACGGTTGTGCCCCCTCTGTCATACCCCCAGGCGGATCCTCTCCGCTGGGCGCGCTGGGTTTCGTGAACGCCGCCCTGGAACTGGCAGACCAATGGGCACAACAGGCTGAAGGTCCTCCCCCCGATGTGCTATACGTCGCATCGGGTACCATGGCCACAAGCGTCGGGCTGGCCGCGGGTCTCGCCCTGGCCGGATGGCCGACACGGGTGGAGGCCGTCCGCGTAACGGTCCCCCCATTCACCAGTATGGCCCGCGCGCGCGCCATGTATCGGGGCATCGGCGCCCTGCTGAGCAAGGCAGGACTCCGGCTTCCGGCATGGCAGGAGGACCGGTTCCGGCTGCGGGATGAATTTTTCGGCGGAGAATACGCGCGGCACACACCGGAAGCTGTGGCGGCTGTCCGACTGGCCTGGGAACGCTGGGGTATCCGGCTGGAAGGTACTTATACGGGAAAAACCATGGCGGCGTGCCTGCATGACCTGGGCCGGGGAGAAATGTCCGGCAAACGTATCGTGTTCTGGAATACGTACAACAGTCGCAGGGCGGTGTACGAAGAAGACGCTGACACCCTGACGGACGAGATGTGGCGCGCCCTGCCCGCCCCGTTCCATTGTTACTTTGAGGAACCGGTGCAGGAACTGGACGCGGTCATGTAACCGTTCCGTTTATGGAGGATATCCGGATGCAACAGGATGCGGTGCCTTTCCAGCGGATGGTGTTCGTGTGCGTGAACGAGCGGGATGCCGCTGTGGGTGTGTCATGCGGTCCCCGAAACGGCGTGGAAATACATCGACTTCTGAAAGAAGGGGTCAAATCCCTTGGCAAAACGGCCAAGGTGCGGGTTTGCAGATCGGGCTGTCTGGATCGCTGCGCGAAAGGCCCGAACGTGATGGTCTTCCCGGACAACCTTTGGTTTCATGACGTGACCGAAGCCGATGTGCCGGCCATCCTGGAGCGGATCGTCGAGGGCTTGTAAATCCGATATTGGATCCGCAGTTTGCGGGGAACTTTTCGGGCCTGACGGGGATTAATTCAGCAGAGCCCGACCAGTGGGCGGGATAATATCGCCCGGGGCGTGATATAATTATTGACGAAACGGAATAGGGTCCGCAGTCGTCAAAGGGGCAAGTGAGGGTGCCATGAAAAACCGCGGAGGCCGTAATACCCTGTAGGAATGATTGTCCTTGTCCACGCAGTTAACAGGTCTGGAAATTGTCGGTGACGTCATCCGGGAGCATTATGATCTCGGAGAGGTACAGACACCGCGCCCCCTTGAAGGCACGCATCAGCGCCGACATCGGAAAATGGTGGTCGAAACCTCCGCGGGGGTGTTCGTCGCGAAAACCTATAAAAACGACCCGGTTACCATTGACGCCCTGTATTTTCAGCACAACCTTTCCCGTCATCTGGACAAAAACGGGCTGCCTGTGGCCCGTATCCAGCCCACCCGGGACGGGCGCACCTTTGTTATCCTGGATACGTGGTGTCTCGAACTCCAGGAGTTCATTAATGGCCACTGCATGTTCGTCAACTCAGTGACGCTGGAAGTCTCTGGTTCAGCCCTGGGCCGTTTCCATCAGGTTTGCCAGGGTATTCCGGTTCCGCCTCGCGACACGCGCAAGTGGCGGTTCAGCGAGGTACCCAGAGAGACCTTCGAACGGTTTTACGCCATGGCCCTGCAGGAACGCAACGACGGAATCATCAAGGGACACTACGAAAACCTGAATCTGTTTCTTAAGCAGGCCGGTGAAGCGCTGGATATCGACAAGCGCTATGCTTTCGAAACAGGGCTGATCCATGGAGACTGGCACGGGGGAAACCTGCTGTTTCAGGGTGACGAACTCAAGGCGATTATCGATCTGGAGTTCGCAGGCGACGGCTGTTACCTGGAGGACATCTCCTATGCCGTGTCCAATCTGTGTATCCGCACTACGACCAGCGTGGAAAAAATGGCCTTTCGCACGCAGACCATGCTGAACGCATATGAGCGTCACCGCACGCTGTCTTACGCGGAACGGGTGGCGCTGTATTACGCGGTGGGTATCAAGCACATCACCACAGTGTCCTACCAGACTCCTCAACAGGGTGGACGGGTGGCCGGATACACGCCGGCCCAATGGATGGCTATCCTGGACATTCAGACCCGGTGGCTGGCAGAACAGTCGAGCAAAGCCCGCTGGGGCGGATAAATGATTCCCTCCCCACTGTTGCACCCACCCCTCAACGGATCCGGGATGTGGCCTCGTTCTGCCACATGTCGCAGTTGCGTCCCATAGCTCTTTTCAGGGGAAATGTGATCTCATTCAACTGTGCCACCGCGGCCGGCCCGATATCGATCTCCACAGCCCGGAGGTTGGCTTCCAGTTGGGCGGGATCACGCGCGCCCAGGATCACTGAAGTCACCCCAGGCTGCCGCATCAGCCAGGCCAGCGCCATCACAGCCATGGGAAGTTCCAGCAGCCTGGCCACCTCCCGCAGATCTTCCAGGGTTTCCTGCAGCAGTTTTTCGTGTCCTTCTTCGCCATGCCGCGTACCCTCCCGGTGTCCCGAAAAATGACGGGTGCGCCGGCGGGGCATGGGAATCTCTTCAATAGACTCCCACCGGTCAGCGAGGAGTCCCTGCATCAGGGGCATATACGCCAGCACGCCCAGCCGGTATCGGCGGCAGGCTGGAATAATCTCGTACTCCGGGGCCCGGAACAACAGATTGTAGCCGATCTGGTCGGAAATGGCCTCACCACCCGCATCAAACCAGTCGGCAATATCCATGGGTCCGAAGTTGGAAAGTCCGATCCACCTGATCTTTCCCTCCTCGCGCAACCGGCGCAGCGTTTCCCAGGCATCCTCGAAGGGTACCTGCCGGAAAGGCCAGTGAATCTGATAGAGGTCTATACGGTCCGTGCTGAGGCGGCGCAGGCTGTCTTCACAGGCCTTGCGCAGGGCGTCCGGCGCGCAATGATCCGGCGAAACTTTGGAGGCAATAAACACCCTGTCTCTTCGGGTACACAGCACCCGGCCCAGAATCCGCTCGGATTCGCCGCCGCCGTAGATTTCCGCCGTATCAAACAGGTTGATGCCGCAGTCGAGGGCAATGGCGATGGCACGTTCCGCATCCGCCTCATCCTTGGGGCCCCAGAACGTTTCATCCCCGATCTGCCAGGCCCCGAACGTAACGACGGAAACTTCCGGTCCATTCTCTCCCAGTTGACGGTATTGCATTGCTGCCCAGACTCCTGCCGCCATTCACGAGACTGTATTCTAAATGCCTGATTCCGATAAAACAAAACGCCCCGGACCTCCGAGGCGGAGCATCCGGGGCGGAATGACCGGTCAGATTCGTCAGCAGATGTAATCGTTGATGATATTCTCGAGGAGTTCCTGGCGGCCGCTGGGCACCTGAGGCTCACCTTTTTGCAGCGTATACGCCTCAAGATCCTCGAAAGTGACCTCGCGGTTTTCGATCTTCTTGCCGATTCCCGTGTTCCATCCGGCGTACCGTTCCTGGATGAACTTGTCGAGTACTTTATCCTTCAGCAACCGGGCCGCGATCTTCAGACCCCGCGCGAAGGCATCCATGGCACCAATATGGGCGTAGAAGAGGTCCACCGGATCCGTGGACTGGCGGCGAATCTTGGCGTCGAAATTGAGCCCGCCCGTCTTGAATCCGCCGTACCTGGTGATGATGTACATGGCCAGGGTCGTATCGTAGATGTTGGTGGGGAACTGGTCTGTGTCCCAGCCGAGCAGTTCGTCACCCCGGTTGGCATCTACGGAACCGAGGATCCCGTTGGCCCCCGCGTAGGCCAGTTCATGATGCAGGGTATGACCGGCCAGCGTGGCGTGATTGGCTTCGATGTTCAGTTTGAAGTGGTCCATCAGCCCGTATTTCTGCAGAAATGCGTGGCAACTGGCCGCGTCAAAATCGTACTGGTGCTTGGTGGGCTCCTTCGGCTTGGGTTCGATGTAGAACTGCCCGGTGAAGCCGATCTTTTTCTTGTAATCCACAGCCATGTTCAAAAAGATTCCGAGGTGGTCCAGTTCCCGGCCCATGTCGGTGTTGAGCAGGGTCTCGTAGCCTTCGCGGCCACCCCAGAAGACGTATCCCGCGCCATTGAGTTCCTTGGTGATTTCCAGCGCCTTTTTCACCTTGGTGGCGGCAAAAGCGAAGACATCCGGATTCGGACTGGTCGCCGCGCCGGACATGAACCGGGGATGGGAGAACAGGTTGCAGGTGCCCCACAGCAACTTGATCCCCGTTTCCTTCTGGAGTTTTTTGGCCTTTTTGACCATGTGATCCAGCCGGCGGTTGGTTTCCGCCAGATCCTCGGCCTCAGGAGAAATATCGGTGTCGTGGAAGCACCAGAATTCGACGCCGAGTTTCGTGAAGAACTCGAAAGCGGCCTCCATGGTCTGTTCGGCGATCTTCATCGAGTCATCGCCCTGGTTGTACAGCCGTTTGTACACGGGCGCGCCGAACATGTCCGCACCGCCGGACTTGAAGGTGTGCCAATAGCAGACGGCGAAACGGAAGTGGTCCTTCATTTTCTTGCCGAGGACCTTTTCCTCAGGGTTGTAGTGTTTGAAGGCCAGCGGATTTTTCGAGTCCGGTCCTTCGTACTTCACTTTTTCCTTCACATCGGGAAAGTAAGCGGTCATGGTCAGCCTCCTCTGTTTGGCATATGCCGTTTCGGTTGTCTACCGCATTGAGCACTGTTCAGGAATCATCCTTCAAGGAGAATTGTATTGTATAGACAATATAAACTTTTCCGGTAGAATGCAAATTTATTACCGGTATTTTTACACAAGGTCACGGGAGCCCCGGCTTATGGCTTTCTCAATGGACCCTCAAACCTTGGAAACATGGCTCCGGGAAACCGACGAAATCCATCTGGAAGATCTCTGGCGCGAGGCGGATCGCGTGCGCCACGAGAACGTAGGTGACGCGGTACATTTGCGTGGGCTTATAGAAATTTCCAACTACTGTTGCCGACTTTGCGGTTACTGCGGTCTGCGGGCGGACAACCGTGGCCTGGAACGCTACCGGATGAGCCGGGAAGAAATCCTGCGGTGCGCCCGACTGGCTCAGGACCTGGGCTACGGTACGGTAGTCATACAGGCAGGAGAGGATTATGGAATTAGCCGGGACTGGATGGCAGATCTCATCCGCGCGATCAAGCAGGAAACTGGACTCGCCATTACCCTCAGCCTGGGCGAACGGCCCGACGAGGATCTGGTTGCCTGGAAGAAAGCAGGGGCAGACCGTTATCTGCTTCGGTTCGAGACTTCCGATTCCGGCCTGTATGCCCTGATCCATCCTCCTGGTCCGGGCCGGACTCTGTCCGACCGGATCGCGCAACTGAAACGGATGCGGGATATGGGCTATGAAATCGGCAGCGGCATCATGGTGGGCATCCCAGGTCAGACCTACACCATGGTCGCACGGGATATCCTGCTCTTCCGGGAACTGGATCTCGACATGATCGGCGTGGGCCCATATATCAGTCATCCTGCCACCCCCCTGGCCCGCATGGAACCTGCTGATCCTGAGGCCGCCAAGCAAATTCACCTGCCCCTGCCGGCCCCGGCGGGCGAACAGGTACCCAACAGCGAGTTGATGACCTATAAAGTGGTTGCCCTGACCCGTCTGGCCTGTCCCGAAGCCAATATCCCCAGCACTACCGCCCTTGCAACCCTGAATCTGACCCAAGGCCGCGAACTGGGACTCCAGCGCGGGGCCAACATCGTCATGCCCAACCTGACCCCGATCCAGTACCGACGGCTGTATGAAATCTATCCTGCCAAAGCCTGTATCGCCGAAACAGCCGACCAGTGCTATACCTGTCTGACCGCCCGAATCCGGCGCATCGGCCGGGAAATCGGAACCGGGCCGGGAGGGCGGCGCCGGGTGGCACCGTCCGCGCCCTGATTAGCGGTCACAACGCACGGACACGGCCAGGGTGTCCAGAGCCGTGCCAGAGGGATCATTGGCTGTCAGCCGGATCCACCAGGCATGATCGGCATCTGCTGGGCCCGGATCCTCCGGGACTGTAACAGATATCCCGAGAACCGTTCGGTTCATCGGCTCAAGTGAGAAGGAATTGTTTTCAGGACTGACCTGCCAGCCTGACGGCACGCCGCTGACCCGCACTGAACCGGTTACCGAGTCCTGATTTCCCAGGTTGTACACCGCGACCCGCAGCACCTGTGTGCCTGTTTTCAGCAGCGGATAGTATTCCGGTGTCCACCCCGCCGGGAAAGACTGCGGCGGATTTTCCGGAAACCACGCGTCCATGACCACGTTACCCGGCACACTGGCAGGTGTATCCTTCCGAGGCGTATCGTCCCGGTCCTCAAACCACACCGAAAGCGCGCCGCGCGGATAGGTCATGTACACAGACGCGCCGGAAAACCGGGACGGAACCGGCACATCCCGTCCCAGATAATCCACACAGCGTTTCGGAGCGCGCAATGGCTCTGGCAAGACATATTCCACGACTGTTTTTCCCCGTTCCTGCCAATCCACTTCACGCTCCGCCCACATCAACAGGATATCCCCACGCGCGGGATCCCTGTCCCGAAAGCCCGCGGCCCACAGGTCCGGTACATTCTCAAAACGTTTGATGCCCAGGCATTTCGTACCGACCAGCATCCGGGCCGCCACGGCCAGCGACACATAGGCCGGTCTGGGTGTCAGATCCCTGCGAAGCAGTCCAAACCGAATGGGCTGATCGGAATGGGTCTCAGAATAATCCGCCAGGATGAAGTGGAAAATCCGGTCGGCACCACTGGCCATGGCCAGCGCGTATTCCTGCGGGATGTACTGCGCCTTGAGCAGCGCGCGTTCCAGGGGCAGATCATCAAGGGTGTCGGACCCGTCCCCCGCAATACCTCGATCGATTTCACTCACCCACAAGGGCTTTCCGGATGCTGCACGGAGAGCCTCTGACCACAACACCGGAAAACCGTGGGCCCAGTCATAACTGTGAATGCAGTATATGTCGAAATAGGACACCGTACCACTTTCCAGAATGCCCCGGGCCTGTGCCGCAGTATTAATTCCCCCGATGGGCTGCCAACACACCGGTACCGAAGGATCTCCGGATTTAAACCCCAGATACGCCGCCTTCTGCCACGCGCACATCCGGTGGATAGGCCAGCCGCCGAAGCTTCCGGCGTTCGCCTCGTTCCAGGGTTCCCAGGCGTCAATGCCACCTTTGAATCTTCGGGCCAGTCCCGCGCAGAAATGATAGACGTGCCGCAGATCCGTCGGCGAACCATCTTCATTTCGGGCCCAGGCGGGAATGTCGTGAAACACAGACAACACACGCAGCCCCGCATCATCCTGAAGGGTTGCCGTATGGTCGTACACGGTCCCGTCCACCCAGGTATCCGGCCCCGGCTGCAGTTCACGCCATCGTAACCGGTCCCGTACCCATCCCGTGCCAGCCATCCGGGCCAGACGGATCAGTCCTTCCGTGGACTCAGGGATATCCTTTGGCGCCAGCCAGGACACCGCCAGATCCACCGCGACAGGGTTGGTGTCGGGATCCCAATTTCTGTCGAAGGGCATCAGCACGGCCGCCGTGGTCGATGCCTGCTCCTGGCCTGAAGCATCCATAAACCGCAATGCATACCACCCCGGAGACAATGTACCCTTTTGAAACACCGCTGTCTGATCCGACTCAACCGGAGCCTCTGAAACCACTCGCCCGGATTCATCCCGGGCCTCCACCCGCACCACCTTTACAGAGGTCTCTGCCGGCAACCGCACAGAAAGCGCCCCGCCTGCCTCAATGATATTACCGACCACGGGAACCGGTCTTGAATCAGTACCTCCACCCGTATCCGCGGGCGGAGGCGCTGCCGATTCCTGACAGGCGCATCGGCACGGCCATCCCAGAACGCTCCCGATCCCCGCGCACAGCGCCAAACCCAGCCGGATGCTTCCCCTGCGGACCACACTCCCCACATTCTCGTGCATATCTTTGCCTCCCTTGCCTGTTTGCCGGTTCAGCCACCCGCTGTACCAGATCCGAAGCGCAGATCATACACGCAGTTCATCTGATTCCCAGTGCCTGACCATCCGCTTGATGGCATCCCGATCCGTGATGTTTTCGTCAAGCACTTTCCGCACGAGGTCCGGCAATTCTCCATCGGACGCGAACCGCAGACCAATCAGCTGATCCAGGGTCAAACCGTTGATTTCCCAGTGCCGGTCCTCTGGAAGAATCCGACGCAACCGGGTCTGCATCTCCAGACGGATAATCCGATCCTGCAGGATAAGAGGATACTGACGGATCTTGATCATCAGGACCATCGACGCCAGGGTGTTGAGGGTAACCGCGGCGGCCAGCCACCACACCGCGGACGCGGGCATCAAAAAGGCGACCAAACCACACCCCAGCGAGGCCAGCAGAACCAGCCCCTGTGCCGAATACAGGTAGTCGACGCGTCGGTGATTCTCATACCGCTGCAGGGACCGGGATCGCTGACGGGCATCAAAGTCATCCGCAGCCATATTCAGGCCTCCATAAAAAGAGTCCAGGGATTCTCCAGAATCTCAATCAGTCTGCGAAGAAAACGGGCGGCATCCGCACCGTCAATCAGCCGGTGATCATACGACAGCGAGAAAGGCAGCATCAGGCGGGGCACAAACTGTCCCCCGTTCCAGACCGGTTCGTACTGGGCCCGTGACATCCCCAGAATCGCCACTTCAGGGGCGTTGATGATAGGGGTGAATGCGTGACCGCCCAGGCCGCCCAGGTTGCTCACCGTAAATGTGCCGCCTTGCATGTCCTCCAGCGTGAGTTTCCGTTCGCGGGCCCGCGCCGCGAGAGCCGGCAGTTCAATGGACAGTTCCGTCACGCTTTTCCGGTCCACATCCCGCAGCACGGGAACCAGCAGGCCCGTCGGTGTATCCACCGCCACGCCGATGTGGTAGTAGCGTTTATAAATGACCCGTTGCCCTGCCATATCCACAGAAGCGTTAAATTTCGGGAACTGCTTCAGCACAAATGGCAGCGCTTTGAGCACAAAACTGGTGATGGTCAGCCGGCCACCGGCTTTCTCCACGGATCTGGTGTACTTCAGCCGCAGGGTTTCCAGGGCGGTGATATCGGCCTTGTCGAAGTGTGTGACGTGGGGGATGGCTGTCCAACATTCGGTCATATGTATGGCGGTTTTCCGGCGAACCGCATTCATGGGTTCCGCGGTGGCTGGCCCCCACCGGTCTTCCACCGGCTCTCCGGGCGTAATGGAATCCGCGGCTCTCGGAAGATCCGTGGAAACTGCACCGGTCGGCGACAGGGAAGCCGCCGGTACGGAGGCCATGTCTTTTTCGAAAGCAACTGGTATCTCCGGAGATTCCGCGGCTGGAGTCTGCGGCACGGGCGCGCCCTTTTGCAATGCCTGATGCCAGGCGACGACATCCGCGGCTGTCACCCGCCCCGTGGGATCCGCGGTGGGCACGTCCTCAAGATTGACACCCAGTTCCCGGGCGAGCGCCCGGACTGACGGCGCCGCCCGAACGGGGCCTTTCCGAGCGCCAGCCGGCACGGCAGGTGCCGGAGAAACCGGATGGGACACTGGAGCCGCCGGCGCGGCCGGATATTCCGCCGGCGGCATTGGCGGAACTATCGGAGCAGCCGATACGGAAGGTTCCGACGCTTCCGGCGCGGCAGGCTGGTGCGTTGGGGATGGTGCCGTACCGGTCGCTGATTCCTCAAGCACCATCACAACGTCCCCGGTCTTTACCGGGGCGCCCTCTTTTACCCGGACTTCGACCACAGTGCCCGAAAAAGGCACCGGGATTTCGGCCACCGCTTTATCGGTTTCGATTTCCAGGACGTTCTGGCCGGCCGTTACGGCATCCCCCGGCCTGACCAATATTCGACCAACTGTTCCCTGACTGACATTCTCTCCCAGTTCCGGCAGCCTGAACTCTCGCTTCATATCGCTTCCTCACAGATTTGATGTTCAGATTTCTGTAGTAATGCCGCACCTTAACTCAGCCATGGATCGGGTTTGGAGGCCGGAATTTTGAGGTGACGCATGGCATCACGCACCTTATCCGCGGTTACTTTTCGATCCCGGTACAGCGCGCTCAGCGCGCCCAACGTAATGAAACGGGCATCCACTTCAAAGAAATCCCGCAGGGCTTCCCGGCATTCGCTGCGGCCAAATCCGTCTGTTCCCAAACTGATCAGCGTCTGGGGGATCCAGCGCGCCAGACCGTCGGGGAGAATCTTCATGTAGTCCGAGGCTGCCACCACGGGGCCTTCGGCTTTTTCCAACTGCCGGGTGACATAGGGCTTGCGCGGCTGATTGCCCGGATGGAGCATATTCCATCGGTCGGCCGCGAGGGCGTCCACCCGCAATTCCTTATAACTGGTCACACTCCAGACATCGGCAGCGGTTTCAAAATCCTCCGCCAGAATCTGCTGGGCCTTAAGGCACTCGTTGAGGATCGCGCCGCTGCCCAGTAACTGCACCCGATGACGGAACCGGCCTTTCATCGGCCCGGGCCTGAAGAGATACATGCCCTTAAGGATACCCTCGGTCACGCCTCGGCCCTTGGGCCTGGGCGGCATGGGATAATTCTCGTTACCCACCGTGATGTAATAAAACACGTCCTCGCCTTCCTGATACATCCGTCGGATACCGTCCTGGATGATCGTGGCAATCTCGTAGGCCCAGGCGGGATCGTAACATTTCAGATTGGGTACCGGCAGGGCGAGGACATGACTGTGCCCGTCCTGATGCTGAAGACCTTCCCCGGCCAGCGTGGTTCGACCCGCGGTGCCGCCGACGAGGAATCCCCGCGTGCGCATGTCCGCAGCGGCCCAGACCAGATCGCCGATCCGCTGCATCCCGAACATCGAATAGTAGACGAAGAAGGGAATGGTGTTGATACCGTAGTTGGCATATGCCGTTCCCGCCGCGATGAAGGAAGACATGGAACCGGCCTCGGTAATCCCTTCTTCCAGGATCTGGCCGTCCCGGGCTTCCTTGTAGTAGAGGAGGTTGTCGGCATCGACCGGCTCATAGCGCTGTCCCTGGGAGGAATAGATCCCCACCTGCCGGAACAGACCGTCCATGCCGAAAGTGCGCGCTTCATCAGGCACGATCGGAACGATCAGTCTGCCGATTTCCCTGTCGCGAAGCAGGGTCAGCAGGATGCGGACAAAGGCCATGGTGGTGGAGACCGGCCGATCCGAGCCTTCATTGAATTCTTCAAACAACTCACTGCCTGGAGCGGTCAGACGGGGGGCCCGCACTTCCCGGCGAGGCAGAAAGCCGCCGAGCGCCTTGCGCCGGGCCTTGAGATACTGAATGGCGGGACTGTCCTCAGGCGGACGATAAAAAGGCGCAAAAGCCACCTGCTCATCCGAAATGGGAATCCCGAAGCGGCCGCGGAATTCCCAAAGTTCTTCCTCATTCAGTTTCTTCTGCTGATGGGTGATATTTTTTCCTTCGCCGCTCTCGCCAAGACCGTAGCCTTTGATCGTCTTTGCCAGAATAACCGTAGGAGATCCGGTGTGCCGCACGGCATGGTAATAGGCCGAATAGACTTTTACCGGATCGTGTCCGCCCCGCTTGATTTTGCGCAGTTGTTCATCCGTGAGCCGGTCCAGCAGCGGCTTCAGCCGAGGTTCGATTTCCAGCATGCGCTGGCGGATATAAGCACCCGAGGAAACTGAAAATTTCTGGTATTCTCCGTCCACCAGCCGTTCCAGCGTGTGGATCAGAATGCCCTCCGTATCCTCGGCAAACACCGGATCCCATTCACTGCCCCAGATCACCTTGATGACGTTCCAGCCCGCGCCGCGGAACACCGCCTCCAGTTCCTGAATGATTTTGCCGTTACCCCGGACCGGGCCGTCCAGGCGCTGGAGGTTGCAGTTGATTACGAAGATCAGGTTGTCGAGCCGTTCCCGGGAAGCCAGGGATATCGCGCCAAGCGTTTCGGGCTCATCGCATTCGCCGTCACCGAGAAATGCCCACACCTTTCCGCCGTTTCGGGGTTTCAAACCCCGGTCTTCCAGGTACCGCATGAATCGGGCCTGGTAGATGGCCATGATGGGGCCCAGCCCCATGCTTACGGTGGGGAAGTTCCAGAATTGATGCATCAGCCAGGGATGGGGATAGGATGACAGTCCTCCCCCTTTGGCCAATTCCCGCCGGAAATGGCTCAACTGCTCTTCCGTCAGCCGGCCTTCCAGAAACGCGCGGGCATAAATGCCCGGCGTGGCATGGCCCTGGATGTACAGAAAATCACCGCCATAATTCTCGTCCGGTCCCCGGAAGAAATGGTTGAATCCCACTTCATACAACGTGGCGGCGGACGCGAAGGTGGAGATATGACCACCGATCCCATCACTGATCCGGTTGGCCCGGACCACCATAGCCATCGCATTCCAGCGAATGATGGACTTGCAGATCCGCTCCAGCTCCCGGTCGCCGGGATAAGGCGGATCCTGCTCCGGGGGGATCGTGTTGACGTAGGGGGTGGTGGTCACCAGCGGTTCCCGAACCCCTTTCGCATGGGCGTACGCCCGAAGCCTGGCCAGCATAGCCCCGCCTGCTTGGGGTCCCCCTTCCTCGATCAGGGCGTCCAGTGCGTCGCGCCAGTCGGCAAAATTACTGTCATCAATCCACGGATAGGACTCATGCTGATTCCCGGATACCATGCGCTTCTCCTGTTATTCAACCTCCCCGTCGCAGTCGTCCGACGCTCAGACCGGGGAACAAGCATAGTTTACCTGATCTCAATCATGCGTGGTGCTGTCAGTTGGGAAACATTGCCCGTCTGGGAGGGATTCCCGGAAACCTCAGTTCAGAACGATGTTCCCGCCGCGGGTCTCCACCATCAGGGTAAACGCGCCGTCCCCCAGTTTCCCGGTGAACTCCTGCCGGTCCCGGTCGATAAATCCGGTCAGCGGAACCCGGCTGTCCACCCGTCCTCCCAGTGCCCGCAGGGTAATGTTCGCAGAAGACTCCGGCGCGATCACCAGCGTTACCTGGCCCGTTCCGCCGCGAATGATGACATCCCCCGCGAGTGGATCCAAAGCGAGCATCCGCACCTCACCGCTTTCGGTTTCCACCCGCACGGAATTGCGGGGCGCGTCAATCAGCGTGTTGCCGGACCCGGTATTGACCGTTATGGGGCCGCTGATCCGTTCCAGACGCAGGTTTCCCTGTTCCGAGGTTATTTTCACGGGACCGGCACATTCTGAAATCCGCGCGTCGCCAGCAATGGTGTCTACCTCCACCGGGGCCGTGCATCGGATCACTCTCGCTTCCCCCCGACCCAGGCGGATCCGGACCGGTTTCTCCATGGCGGTCACGCTGAGAGTTCCGTCGCTCGCGTTGATATCCAGCGTTGCATCCCGTGGTACCCGGAGCACGACATCCGCCCGCCATTGGACAGCCTCACCCGCTGGTAACTCGGCCGGTCCTGACGTCCGGACTTTCAGTCCATTTTCCACGGGAACCATCTCGAGATGAATGGCGTCCAAAACCTGAGTCGCACCGCCGGCTGGAACGCTCTGCACAGAACGGGTAACTGACACGCTGACCTGTCCATCTCCTCCAGACTCCACAATCAGGTCACCCGGCGCGAGTTCCACCGTAATCAGCGGCATGGGTGGCACAGCAGCGGTCTGATTTACCGTATCGGTGACAGGGGGAGTCAGACTGGTCAGCGGTACCGGCCTCGGTCCCCCGGCAGCCGCTTCCGTGACGCGTATCTTCGAAAAGGAGGCGTTGACACTCCACCGCCTGCCGCTGTCCGGCTGAGCACGTCGCGCCACCAGCCGATCGCCCTGTTCAGAACGATCCAGCGGTATCACGCTCTCCAGACTGCTGCAGACGCCGGAAATACCGATGTCACCGGGATTGGTCGGATCCACTGCCAGTTCGATTTCACCGCCATCCACCGTCAGTTCAGCGTTCAGGGCATCGCCGGCTTCCGCGACCCGTACACTGCCGCCGAAATTGGACAGTCTAATCGTTCCCGAAACCCGGCGGAGATCTGTCCGGGCACCTTTCAGTTCAAACGTGCCGCCCCGGGCAAGGTCGGTTCCCGAAAAAGCCATTTCACCGAGCGAGCGTGCCCGGATATCGCCGCCGATCCGTTCCAGCGTCACCGCCCCGTAACTGACATCCAGACCGACCATGCCGTCCACCCCCTCTACCCGCGCGTCGCCAAACTGATTTTCGAGGATGACACTGGACTGCCGCGGCACGGTAACATGACAGACCACTCCCGCGGCGCCGCCGGGAATGTTCGCCACGGAAGGTACCTCCACCCGGATTTCCACAAGATTCTCCGCCGCCTGAGTAGTAACCGCAACAGATTCCGCCAACTGTTTCGCCTGACCGGCGTCACTGGCCTCAGCGGTAATTTCTGCCCGGACCCGTACCAGCCGCTCATCCCAGGTATCAACCGTCAGACTTGTGAAAACGGCTGAAATGGAGACCACCGGCGTGGCGCCGGTTGGATACAGGTTTTCGGTTTCCCGCTTTTCCGTGAAAGGACCCGGGGCGACTGCGCTGTCGTTCCGGGCAACCGCCGCATCACTCCGATGACCCAGCACCCCTCTCACCGCGTCACGGGCCAGATCATCCAGCGAACTGACCAGCCGCGGAATCTCTCTGAAGGGATTCGCGTCGGCCCACGCCATGCCGGCGGACAGAACAAAACTGGCTCCTATCAGGACCCTCCACCCCGCGCGCCGCGCGTCTCCCCGCCGGACGAGCCCACCGCGACGCATGGCCATCCTTTCACAATGCCTGGCCGATGTACAGGCGCTTCAGGTGTTCAGTGCGGCGTTCCAACTGTTCAGCCAGTTGGGCAGCGGCCCGGGGATTCCCCGCGGCCTGTTCCATGAGCAGCCGCGCCGTCGCCAGTTCATCGGACGCCAGATTCACCAGCCGGGCCTGTTCCCGGTCACGCCAGTCCTGACCCCCGGAGGCACTTCTGCGCATAACTTCCACCAGCAGGGAAGCCCGGTCCATGGATCGGCGCAGCCGATCCAGTTCACTGCCAACCGCGCTATAAGACTGCGAACCGCCATTCTCCGCCTGTATGGTCTGCTCTGTCAGCGCGCTGTCGGAATCCTGGGCGGAAACCACCGGAACCGACGCCAGCCGGACTGCCGCAGGAAACAGCAGCAACACCGCGCATACGGCGGCCAGCGTGGATACGGCCAGACGGCCCAGCAGGGGCGTCAGACGGCGGTGGGCGCCCTTACCCTGCCGAGGCATCTGCGCACGGGCCGCCCTGATAATCCGGTCCGCCAGATCCGCCGGCGGTTCGATATTGCGGGACAGTTCCATAATCTTCAGGGTAGTGCGGGCCGCTTTCACCTTGCGGGCGCAACGGGGACAGGACGCCACATGGGCCGCCCACGTCACCGAAACACTGGCGCCGCGACGGCTAAGCGCTTCGGCAAATTCAAACACTTCCGATTCCGTCAGGTGACGGTCGCGAGGTGCTTTCTTCTGACGCGGCAGCCCGAACATAACTCAATCAATCCTCCCGCAGATAGGCCCGGTAGGGTTCCAGCAGCGGCTGGAGCATTTTTTCAGCCCGGAATATACGCGATTTTACGGTACCCAGCGGACAACCGAGAATCTCCACAATTTCCTCGTATGATAGATCCTGAAAGCGGTGCAGAATGTAGGGTTCCCGGTAGACCGGGGGGATCTTCGCCAAGGCCTCGGTGATGGCCGAAACGATCTCGTCCCGTTCCAGTTTTTCCCGGATGGAAGCCCGCCCATCCGGCAGGGTATCCACGAACTCGTCGCCCTCTTCTACCTCTTCCGAACGGCCCCGAAACAGGCTGAACAGCAACGGACGCCGTTTGCGCTGGTTCCACTCCCGGTACACCAGCCGCGAGGCGATGGAGTACAGGTAGTGGGTAAACTTGGCCGTAGGGGTATAGCGCTGGGCGTTCTGCACCAGACCAAGAAATACATCCTGGGTCAGTTCCTCGGCAATATGCCGGTTCTGCACCATACGGTAGATATACCCGTAAACCGGCTTATGGTGCCGGCGAACGAGTTCCTCAAATGCCTCCTGTCGGCCGTTGCCGAACAGCAGCATCAGTTCCTCATCCGAAAGCGACGACAGCGGAACGTCCCGGATGGACTCCTGCCTGGCTGTCCGGGACGCGGCATGGTCGTACTGTTGTGATCTCCAAAAGGCCATTCAATGAACTCCGTATTCAGGTAAATACTGAAAACGCTGTAAAAGTTTCCTGTTTTGCCAGCCTCACGTAATATTTTCCCACACCGGCATACTGGGGGACAAGCCCAACGGGACCTTGCGCTTTTCCCTGCGACAAAATACCCGTGGTTATTGAGCAAACAATCTCCCCTGTGTTACGATTCTGATCAATTCAGGCGGAAAATTCCCCGTCAGGAATCCTATCCGCATTGGGTTGTTTTTATCTAGTTTT